>OENY01000043.1_pt1 | contig 84917 bp, 66 predicted proteins | sample 1539391 | NCBI WGS metagenome assembly OENY01 (sample SAMN03777356, study PRJEB22549) | human gut metagenome | biome: gut; feature: infant; material: feces | host: Homo sapiens | collected 2013-11-24 | reverse complement strand
CGCCCCCACTATCCCCAATGCCAAAATCCCTGCCCCGCCTGCTGGCCATGGCAAGATTGCGAATCGATTGGAGGCGACCGCCCGAGCCACTGTCATCACCCAAGTGCAGCCTATCCCCAGTATTTTTGTCAAAAATGTTCCAGGCAGTGGCAGGAATGTCAGGCAGGCTCCGCCCCAGATCAGCAGGGTCACTACCGGGGCAATAGCTACATTTGCGAGGACGGTCAAGGTATTGATTCCGGGACGGATTAACAGTTGCCCCGGCAGGCAAGCTAGTTGTGCCACCAGGCTCACTGCGCTAACGGAGAGGAATGCCGCTAAGAACTTGCGGAAAAGTGCGGAGTATTTCCGCAATAATCGAGGGGTTCGCCCGCTCCCTTGTCTTTTTACTGTCGCTATTGCCCGGTGTAGTTTTTCTTCTAAAGACCGTGCCACCAGCACTATTGCTGCAGTAGCGCTAACTGAGAGTAAAAACCCGGTATCGGATGCGAATCCCGGTTCAAAAATTAGCAGACCGATAATCGCGATTTCGAGGGCGCTAAAAGAATATGGCTCTTTGCCGCTAGCCAGTGCCAGCAGAGAAACCATCCCCATCACCGCTGCTCGCAGCAGCGAAGGAGAAGGCCCCAAGAGCAGGCAGTACCCCACTAACAAGCTGGCACCCGCCAGCAGACGCCAGCGGCGTTTTAACCCCGCACTAAGTAGCGCTACCAAGGAAAGTAGCACCGAGATATGCATCCCGGACACACAGGTAATATGCACTATTCCCGCAGTTTTTAATGCTTCGGCATCCTCCGACGCATCAGCTCTGATTCCGAGAATCATGGCCGGCAGCAGCGTAGCTGCTGCCGGAGAATCTGCAGCTACCAGTTTTTCTTCCAGCCGGGTCGCGAACTTTTCTTTCAGGGCCGCCGCCCCGCGCGGCCCGGCTCGCACTTTGGGGCTAGCGATGATTCTTCCGGAGATCTCTAAGAGAGCATTGGCGCTGATTACCGTGGTTAAATTTTGGCTAGATTCCCTGGCATTAGGTTCCCGGCCGCGGGACGGTTTTTTTAACTGCAACACGGTTTCTATAACCGTTCCACGAGGATATTTTGGCAGGTGCTGACCAAACGCCACCAATTTCACCCCAGTATTTACCGCTGGGGTATCTGGCAGGCGGGCTGATAATAGACGTAACTGGGTTATCTGTTGCTCGCTTGCCGGGTCATATTTTCGCGGCGGCGTCTCTACCAGCGCTATCGCCTGGACTCGGTCGATCTGCCCCTGCCAGGCGCGTGCTAACGGGTCTGCGGCTATCACCCGCGCCGATTGGCTAATTGCCAGCGCCACCCCGCCCAGCGTCCCTAAAGCCAGAGCGCCTGCCAAGATAATTCGGCTCAGATTTTTCCAGTAACTGACCAGCAAAAGCACGGCAGCGCCCCCGAGGGTTAAAGCAGCGATAAGTGGCAACCATTGTAAGGGAAGAGCAGGTAAAACCAAGGCACCCAACCAGGCAATAATGGCTGCCGGCGCTAAACGTAAATCTAGGATTCTCCCCTTCATAGCTTGCCTAGAGCCTGATCACTGCCGCCAAGGACGCGTATTTTTTCTCCCCAATTCCAGACACATTCTTCAAGTCTTGCAGGTTTTGAAAACGTCCCTGGGATTGGCGATAATCTACAATCCTTTGCGCGAGCGCCTGCCCCACCCCCGGAAGCTGCTCTAACTGTTGCTGCGAGGCCTCATTAATAGAGATTTTTCCGCCGCCCGCGCCGGCTGCACCGCCCGCACCAGCTTGTTGCCCGGCACTTTCTGCCGCGCCTGCCCCACCTGACTTCGCCCCTACTTCCGGCGCACTGTTCTCTTCGATTCCTACCCGCAGCTGTTCGCCGTCACTCAAGTGGCGGGCCAAGTTCAATCCCGACAGGTCGGTACCGGGAAGCGCTCCCCCGGCAGCTTTTATCGCGTCTTGTACCCGCGCGGAAGCCTCCAGACGGACTACTCCCGGTTTTTTAACTTTGCCCACTACATCCACCAGTACCTCTCCGGTGGCAGCAGGGGGAGACCCCGGCGCAGCTTTAGCAGTAGCACTAAAACTTGGGGTTGTTGAAGATAACCCGCTGCTAGGAGTTTTACCTTGCGCCCACCCTGCCATCACCGCCACTATCACCACGGCTATTAGCGCAGCTAGCACAATTCGCGGGGAAGGAGCCCAACGCAGACGGGCACCACCCTCGCCAGAGCGCAGACGGGTTTCTGCCTGTTGCAAAAGCTGTTGTGCCCGCGGAACCTGAGAGGATGCTTGGCGAAACTGCGAGCGGGTATAGCTGGGTTTTTCTGGAGCCATAGAGCGAAAATAAGCCGCTGGCGCGTCCTCGACAATCTTTAAATAAACTGCAACAGGAAAAGCCAGCCCCACCCAGTGCGGGGGACAAAGCTCAATCAGAATCCGCGGCGCAAGCGGGTCAACGCGTCCTTTAAATCAGCGGCCAAAGGCGCCTGAAAGCTCACCTGTTCACCAGTTACTGGATGGGTAAATCCTAAGCTCACCGCATGTAGCCACTGCCGCTTGAGCCCCAGTTCCTTCGCTAGCAGTGGATTTGCCCCATAGGTAGGATCACCCACGATAGCGTGCCCAATTGCCTGCATATGCACTCGAATCTGATGCGTCCGCCCCGTCTCCAGCTGCAGCTCAACCAGAGTTGCCCTCGGCAAAGACTCCAAGGTGCGGTAGTGAGTTATGGCCGGCCTGCCTCCCGCTACTACCGCCATTTTGAAATCGCGGGAAGGATGGCGTCCAATCGGAGCGTCAATAGTGCCCGCGGCCGGATCTAGATAGCCTTGTACCAATGCCTGATAGATCTTCTTCACCCGGCGAGCGCGAAAATCTGCTTGCAGGCGGTCATACGCTAACTGCGACTTGGCCACTACCATCGCCCCGGAAGTCCCCACATCTAAACGGTGAACTATTCCTTTACGTTCAAGTGGACCAGAGGTATCAATTTCTTGTCCCGTAGCCAACAGGGCACCAATCACTGTTGGCCCTTCCCATCCGGGAGCGCTATGCGCCGCCATCCCCACCGGCTTATTGACCACCACAATATTTTCGTCCTGGTAAAGAATCGGCAGCGGTGCCGGGGTTTCTAGACTTTTTGGGCTTTCATCAGGCAACAACACTTCCACCTGGTCACCGCGGGTTACCTCAGCCGATTTTCGCGGAACGGTTCCATTTACCTTGACATAGTTTTGTTTAATCAGTTTGGCAACCAGAGAGCGAGAAATCCCCAGTTCGGCTGCCAACACTTGGTCAAGGCGCTTACCTTGGGCGCATTCAGGAAGTTGCAGGCGAACCCGGTCACGCATCCTTGCCCCGCACCCGCTCCGGTTTGTAAGAGTGATTACCGCTAACCGAGGGCACCCCCAGCACCACCAGCACTACTACCGCAACTACCCCGACCACAATCGCAATATCCGCAACATTACCGACGAACATCGAACGGTAATTCAAAAAATCGATCACGTGTCCCCGGAAGATTCCCGGAGGGCGAATGAGACGATCGACCAGATTTCCCAGCGCCCCTCCGGCCAGCAGCCCTAGGGAAAGCTGCCAGGCACGGTTAGTCATTGCCCGTCCAGTCCAGACGATAATGGCTAGTACCACCGCCGCTATCACCGAGAACACCCAAGTGAAGCTCTCTGCCAGCGAAAAGGCCGCCCCGGGGTTACGCACCAATTGCAGACCAATAAAATTGCCAATAAAGGGTTTTTCAGGCGCTCCCAGTTCCAGGACGCTAAGTGCCCAGGCTTTAGTGATTTGGTCAACGATTAACACCGGTAGCGCTACGAAAACGAATATCACCAGGAGCGGTGCCGATTTTTGTTTTTTTCGCTGATTCATATTCTTTCCAGGTCGGTTTGCTCTATGCCTAAATTTAATAAAAAAGTAGCGGCGCCACCACTTACGTGATGGCGCCGCTCTAATCCTCCCTGGCTCTTAGGAGGAACTAAGTTTAAGTTACTCGCTATGCCTCTTGAGCATCTAGTTGACCGATCAAAGCCTGTAGGTGTTCGCGCACCTTCTGGCGGTAATCATTCTCGAAGGCCTTCAGGTCATCGACCCGAGACTCTAGGTCTGCACGTTCGGATTCAAGCTGCTCTAGCACGCGACGACGCTCATCATTGGCTTCCCGTACGATCTGGTCACCCTTGAGGCGGGAATCTTCCAGAATCTGATCAGCTTCTTGCTGTCCATTGCGCACGTATTCGTCATGCACCCGCTGTGCCAGCGCCAGCATAGAGGTGGCATCCTCTGGCTGTTCAGAACTAGGCTGCGCGCCGGCCTGTGCGTTTTGCTCTGCCTGTGCCAGTTGCTCCCGCAGCTGCTCGATTTCCGCCACGGCCTGTTGGGTTTCTGCTTGAGACTGTGCCAGTGCCGCTTGGGCTTCCTGCTGGGTTTGGGCCAAGTGTGCCTGCAAAGCCTGGATTTGCTCCCCGGCTTGCGGATCGCCCTCGGCAGCAGCCGCCTGATACTGCTGTACCTGCGCCTGCATTTCCGCGATTTGCGCATTAGCGGTCTCAAGCTGCGCCTTTAGGGCTGCGGTTTCTTCACCGCTGTCGCTGGCAGTTACCTGGCCACCATCAGCTGCCTGCTGGCGCGCCTCATCTAGTTCAGTCTTTAGGGACGCATTCTGATCCTGCAAAGTCGCGATAGTTTCCACGACTTCATCTAGAAACTCGTCAACTTCTTCTTGATCGTAGCCTTCACGGAACTTGGTCGCCTGGAATTGCTTCCAGTGGACGTCTTCAGCAGTCAGCAGAGCCATACCTGTCACCTCAGTTATCTATCGTGTTTTTCCCGAGGTAGGCGCTCTACCTGCCAGCGGGAACTTCTGCGCTATAGGTTGCAGTTGGAAACAAGCATACCGAAGATCTGCTCAACTTCCACATCATCAACAATAGTAACATCTATCATTTTGAGCAACACTTTAGCCAATTTTCTGCACTTTTATCCGTGCAAAAGAATTAGCAGCGCGTTAATCAGGTGGATCCAAATATTTATCAATACTGTGACCAGCAAGAACAGTACGATAAAACTCAAATCTAGGGCAATAGTCCCAAGTCGCAGGGGTTTAATGAATCTGCTTAAGAAACGCAAAGGCGGATCGGTTAATCCAAAAACCACATTACAAAGAAATAGCGTAACCGAGTTTTTTGGCCGCCAACTCGGGTTCAGTGCCATCACCCAAGACAGCACCGCCCGCACTATCAACGCCAGAATATACAGCTGGAGCAGCCATCTGCCTATCTGACCGACCCAATAGACTAAAGTGAGCATCTATCAGCTTTGATTGAAAAAGTCTCTTTTGGATCCCAGCGAAGATTCGCCCTCGTCAACCTGTACAGACTTCGGAGAAAGCAAAAATACCCGGTTAGTAACTTTTTCAATTCCCCCATCGAGGGCGAAGCTGAGTCCGGCAGCAAAATCAATCATCCGCCGCGCTTCCAGGTCATTCATTGCCCCCAGGTTCATAATCACCGGAGTGCCCTCTTTAAAGGCTTCCCCAATACTTTGAGCCTCGTTATAGGTGGTAGGCCGGATCGTCACAATCCGTTTAAGCTCTGAAGCAGTCTCCGGCTGGGAACTGACTGCATGCGGGAAACGCAAAGCAGGTTCTACAATCCGAGGACGAGGGGTGGGAACTTCAGCATCCGGAACTGCGCTTTCCAGTTCATCGCTGAATTCTTCGTTCTCTTGTGGTTCGGACAGACCTAAATAGTCCATCGTCTTCCTCAAAGCGCCCATCAGGTTCTCCTTCTTTTAATACTGGTCTACAAAAACGTTAAACGGGACTGGGTTCTTTTTGAAGTATTACTACGGCGTGTTTCCAAAACTATGCACCTAAATGCGCAGTTCAGCCCGCTGGGACTTCTCGCTTACCCACCACTATTCCCGCGAACCTGCCCGTATGGGCGTCACGGCGGTAGGAATAGAGGTTGCGATCTTCAAAAGTGCAGCGTTTAGAGGCAAAAGTAATCCGGGCTCCCGCCGACTTGAGTTGCGAAATTCCCCCCGCCTGTAAATCCAACCCGGGACTTCCCATCCGGGTACGTGACCACGCGGCAGGCACATGTCCGGTCACGTGGGCTCGCATTGCCTCGGGAACCTCGTAGCAGGCTCCACAGATAGCCGGGCCAATAGCAGCGTGAATCTTTCCGGTTTGCGCCCCTAGTTTCCGCAACGCCAGCACCGCTTCGCGAACAATGCCGGTAACCATTCCAGCTCTACCGGCATGTACGGCCGCCACTAGTAGACCATCATCGGAAGCCAGTAATAGGGGCACGCAATCAGCCACCATCACTCCCGCTGCCGGGGTGGTTAGTCCCAGCTCTGCGAACTCACGAGTATCGATGACAATCCCATCGGCCTCTACCGGAGCATTGGTGTGACCAGGCCGGACTTGCACCACCCGGTTGGAATGGGTTTGGTGCATCCAGACGACTTTGCGCCCGATCGCCTCATCAACGATCCGGCGGTTCTCGGCTACGATATCGGGGTTATCTCCGACATGATCTCCCAGGTTGAGGGTAGCGTACTCGCCGGAGGATTTCCCCCCGATCCGGTTGGTAAAAACTGCCTGTGCGCCGCCGATGCGAAACATTTGGGCCTACCGCATGAAGTCGGGTACGTCTAAACCCGATTCTTGGTCGTCGTCCTCGAATACGCGCGGAACAGTTAAGGTGCTATCGTCCTCGCTCTTGCGGTTAACCCCGAAATTGTCGCGGTAGCTGCTGGAGCTTTCGTTTTCTTTGCGGCTAAAGGCATCGCGCGAGGGCGGGGTCACCGGGAGCCGGTGCGCCCCTCCGCTGACACTGGAGCGCGGAAGATCCCCCACGCTGCGTTCGTCCTGGTTCAGAACTGCACGGCGCGGAAAAGCCGGGATCGCGGAAGTGGCCGTGGAATCCTCGTTTTTCTCTGGCGCGGAGGAGGTGGAAGAGGCGGCGGGTTTCGAGGCCGGCTCGGGCGTTGCTTTCTTCTCTACCCGCGCGCTCTTCTTGCCCTTCTTGGGATCATCGAACCCGGCCGCAATGATTGTCACCCGGATCTGGTCGCCCAAGGATTCGTCCACGTTGGCACCGAAAATAATATTGGCTTCGGGGTGCACCATTTCGCGTACCATATCGGCGGCGCGATGCACTTCCATAAGACCCATATCCGAGCCACCTTGGAAGAACATCAGCACTCCCAGTGCCCCATCAATATCTGCCTCTAGCAGCGGAGACATGAAAGCGGCCTCGGCGGCGCGAATCGCGCGATCCTCACCGGTGGCCGAGCCAATTCCCATCAGGGCGGTACCCGCTCCCTTCATCACGCTTTTTACATCGGCGAAGTCCACGTTAACCAGGGCGGAAGTAGTGATCAGGTCGGTAATGCCTTGTACGCCAGAGTGTAAGACCTCATCAGCGGCCGAGAAAGCATCAACCATAGTGATGTTTTGATCTGAGATTTCTAGGAGGCGATCGTTGGGGATCACAATAATGGTGTCTACTTCTTTTCGTAGCGCCTCTACCCCGGCTTCCGCCTGCGTCTGCCGGCGCTTACCCTCAAAAGAGAAAGGCCGGGTGACTACCCCGATAGTCAGAGCGCCCATTTCACGCGCAACCCGCGCCACGATGGGAGCGCCCCCGGTGCCGGTACCGCCGCCCTCGCCAGCGGTAACGAAGACCATGTCTGCACCTTCCAGGGTGTCTTTAATTTCTTCTTCGTTGTCAGCGGCAGCGCGTTCGCCTACCTTGGGGTCGGCTCCCGCTCCCAGACCACGAGTTTCTTCCCGCCCGATATCCAATTTGACGTCTGCATCTGACATCATCAGCGCTTGCGCATCTGTGTTAATCGCGATGAACTCTACGCCTTTAAGCCCGAAATCGATCATGCGGTTAACGGCGTTTGCTCCGCCCCCGCCGATGCCTACGACTTTAATATCTGCCAGGTTAGTATCTGGTACTGTCACGGTCGCCCTCCGATCTAACCCTAAAGCTTTAGTTTAGAGTTAGGATTATTAGCCCTCTTGGTCAAACGAAAATCCTATGTAAAGAGGAGTTTTCAGCAAGCATTCTGGGCGCGTGTTGCCCATTTCTCCATAAAAGTCTCTCGTTTGCCATCCCGGCATATCATTAGAGACAAGAACTACCCCAGGAGGAGACCATGTCCACTATTTTTACTCGGATTATCGCTGGCGAAATCCCCGGCGAGTTCTGCTGGAAAGACGATATTTGTGTCGCCTTTGCCGACATTAACCCCATCACCCCCGGACATGTATTGCTGGTTCCTCGCCGGGAAGTAGAAAACTATTGGGATGCCCCTACAGACGAACTGCAACACCTGATGAAAGTGGCACAGATTATCGGGCGTGCTCAACGGCAGGCATTCGGCTCCCAGCGCTCCTGCCTAAGTATCGCGGGATTCGACGTACCCCACCTGCACCTACACCTGATTCCGGCGAACTCTATGGAGGACATTAAGTTCGCTCACGCCCAACCGGCCACTGCGGAGGAGATCGCTACCTCTATGCAGACGTTGCGTCAGGCGATTGCCGCCCAGGGATACGCCCGTGAGGCGGGAGCGAGCGCCTAAGAGGCAGGCTTTTCAGCTAGCGAGCGGCGCAGATAATCAAGTTCGCTGGCATCAAACCAGGAAAGTGGCTCCGCCGCTAGCTCTTCCCAAATCTCCAGCTGCGCTGATTCTGCTTCCGGTAGGTCATTGCCGCCGTTTTCTGGCATTTCACTGCGGGTATCACTAAAGTTACCGCGGCTCCACGCCGCTGCCAGCCGGGAAGGAAGCTGCGTCCTAAGCTGGGTGCAAAGCTCCAAGTTATCCGGAGAGTCCACATGCAGGCTCACTAAGCGCTCCCAGTCAAAGCCAGACTTGACTGCAAATACGCCGGGGGCATTTTCCGCGCCCAACTCCTGAGGGTTAACATCGAGCGCCGCGACTACTCTCCCCGGATACCCCGTCACTTTCCCCTGCAGGCAGGACATAGCGGACATAGTCATCGCCAAATCTTCCGCCTGCTCACTATCGAGAGGATCAATTCCCCAAAGCTGACAGAAATCAGCACTGCCCTGCCAAGCATTGCGGGAATTTAGGTGCGGCTCAAACAGGTCAGATACCGCTAGGGGAAGATAAATTCTCATCTCGCAATTGTAGCGGTTTGCCAAGAGTTCTTTGGCCTGCGGCGCGGCGTTGCCCGGATACTCGATTGTCAACTAGCAACCAACCCAAAGGCCTCATTAAAAACTCACCTGTCTTTAATTCTTTCTTAATTTAGGGGTCGCAGACAGCTACGCTTTAGAGACTTTTATTAAAAGAAGAATCTGCATATACCTGTTTAAACAGTTCGAAAACGCCAATTGGCAACGGAGCCCCCTTACCCGCGCCTCTCTAATGAATTAGAGTTTTCCTCTCATATTTAAAGGATGTGAGTCGATGAGTTCAGCAGCGCCAGCCCTCCTTCTCCGGGAGGTCACAGAAAATGATGTTTCCCCAGAGGTAAAAAACGTAAACCGGACTCAAGAGCTATTTCCGCCCGGCAAGCCCCTGGTAACAATTTGTCCCCAAGACAGTGACACTCCCGGGCCCTACGCCATAATTTGTCCCGCACTTCCGCGAATCCCCTTAAGCCCCAAATATGGCCCCCTGGAAGTCCAGACCCTGCTTCCTCGCCCTCAAGCCCGTAAGAAAACCCCCGCAAACCCGCAAGCTGCCTCATTATCGTCATTACCCCAGATAAAACCATGGGTGGCAACGGCCGTGAAAACCATATTCGAAGTGTTTTCTGGCCGCCGCTCCGCACAGGCGGTAACCAACTGGTTTACCCCCGAGTTACAAGGATCCTTCTTGGCGTTAGCGCGCAGCGAGCGCCATCGTCCTCTGCCTACAGCGATTCAGATCCGCCGAATTCTTTGTCGCAAAGCCGGGATCGGGACTGAGGGCGGCGGCGCCTTCGAAGTGGCAGTGAGCATCAGCGATGGCTCGCGGGTACGGGCGGTGGCGATGCGGATCATCCCCTGCGGCAAAAAATGGAGAATCTCCGCGCTTGAGATCGGGTGAACGCATACGCCAGCAGCTGCGGGAAAGCCATCAGTTCCGTATGGGTTTACCTAGGGATTCCCCGCCCGATTACCGCAAGCCCAGCCACAACGAAATCTCAAAAGTACCGCTAAGCGTTGAGCTACAAGCGCTCCCCGGAAGGATTAGCGACGCTTCTTACGCTTCTTTTGAGCCCGGCGCTGAGCCCGGTTTCCGCCTTGCGCGGCAGTTTGCCGCGCGGCCTCGGCGCCAAAAGCGGAGCCTTGCCTAGAAGCTCCCGCGCCCGCCGGCACCGTTTCCGAGGATTCCTTATGTCCGGTATCCCCCATCACCGAGCCTTCCGCTAGCGCCTTCTTCTTGGCTTGTTCAGCCTGCTGCTTTTCTACCTCTAACTGCTGCTCATAGACCTGCTGGAACTGGTGGGCAAAATTGAAGATCCCAGTCACGGTATCTTCCCTAACCTGTCCCATCATGTTTTCGAACATTAGCGCGCCCTCGGACTTGTATTCCACCAAGGGGTCACGTTGCCCCATTGCCCGCAGGCCAATACCTTCTTTCAGGTAATCCATCTCATAGAGGTGCTGCTGCCAAAGGCGATCAACCGTAGCTAGCAAAACGCGGCGTTCCAGTTCCGCCATCGGCTGGTCTCCCAGCTGATCAATCGCAATCGGGTTCTCGTTTACCTGATCGAGAATTTCTTCATAGGCATCGGCAATATCGTTTTGCAGCATATTTTCCAGCTCGGAAGCCGAAATATGTAGGAAAGAGCCGTCCTCGTCTTTGAGCTCCGAGAGGGAGGCGCGCACCGGGTAAACCGCGCGCAGATTGTTCCACAGTGCTTCTAGATCCCATTCATTGGAATCGGCGCCTTCACTGGTGGTGTGGGTGACCGCTTCTTTTATCAGCGTGCGCAGGTAGGAAGGAATCAGCTCATCGAGATCTATTTCCTTTTGCAGCACTTCTTGACGTTCGGTATAAATCAGATCGCGCTGATCGGTCATTACGTCGTCATATTTGAGGACGTTTTTACGGATCTCGAAGTTCTGCGCTTCGGTTTGATGCTGCGCGGATTGGATACGCCCGGAAACCATCTTGGATTCTAGCGGCAGATCCTCCGGGTAGAGCGAAGAATTCATAAAGCGGGTAACGAACGCCGCCATATTCTTCATCATCAACGGATCGTCCATTGCCAGGTAGAAGCGGGATTCCCCGGGGTCACCTTGACGACCAGAACGCCCTCGCAACTGGTTATCAATCCGGCGCGCATCGTGACGTTCAGTACCGAGGACGTATAGTCCGCCCAGGTCAACAACCTCTTCATGCTCGTCAGCCACCTCGGCCTCCGCCTGAGATAGAGCATCCGACCAGGCTTCACGCCACTGTTCGGGAGTTTCTTCCGGGTCAAGTCCCTGCGCACGCAGCTTCTGATCCGCGATATGTTCCGGGTTGCCGCCCAGCATAATGTCGGTACCACGACCAGCCATATTGGTGGCCACGGTAACCATGCCTTTACGTCCGGCATCAAAAACCACCTGGGCTTCATGGGCATGCTGTTTAGCGTTCAGCACATTGTGCGGCACCCCGGCCTCATCCAACATGATGGAAAGCTCTTCCGACTTTGCCACATCGGTAGTACCTACCAGAATCGGTTGGCCTTTTTCGTGGCGTTCCTTAATATCGCTGACAATCGCCTTGAGCTTGCCGCGGCGGGAAGGATAAACCAAATCCGGCTGATCGATGCGAATCATCGGTTTGTTCGACGGAATCGGGATTACCCCAATCTTGTAGGTGTTCATGAACTCGGCCGCTTCGGTTTCCGCGGTACCGGTCATGCCCGCGAGTTTGTTGTATAGGCGGAAATAGTTCTGCAAAGTAATGGTGGCCAGGGTCTGGTTCTCGGCTTTAACCGGGACGTGTTCCTTGGCCTCGATAGCCTGGTGCATTCCCTCGTTGTAGCGCCGACCTTCCATCACGCGCCCGGTATGTTCGTCAACGATTAGCACTTCCCGGTTACGAACTATATAGTCACGATCCCGTTTGAACAGCTCTTTCGCTTTAATCGCGTTGTTGAGGAAGCCGATTAAGGGAGTGTGGGAGGCTTCGTAGAGGTTCTCGATTCCTAAGAAATCCTCGACTGCGGCGATCCCCACATCGGTAACCCCCACGGTGCGTTTCTTTTCGTCGACCTCGTAATCCATATCTTTTTCTAAGCGGGTTACCAGGGAGGCAAATTTGTTGTACCACTGGTCTGCTTCGCCTTGGGCAGGACCGGAAATAATCAGCGGGGTACGCGCCTCGTCGATAAGAATCGAGTCCACCTCGTCCACGATGGCGAAATTGTGTCCTCGCTGGACGATATCTTCTACCCGCTGCACCATATTGTCGCGCAGATAATCGAACCCAAATTCGTTATTAGTCCCGTAAGTAATATCCGCTTGGTATTGTTTTACCCGCTCCGTGGGGGTTTGACCATTGACAATACAGCCCACGGTTAGCCCCAAGAAGCGATAGACGCGCCCCATTAGTTCACTTTGATAGCTGGCGAGGTAGTCGTTAACCGTGACTACGTGCACGCCCTTGCCACTCAGGGCGTTGAGGTAGCTGGGCATGGTGGCGACCAGGGTTTTACCTTCACCGGTTTTCATTTCGGCGATATTGCCGTTGTGGAGGGCGATTCCCCCCATTACCTGCACGTGATAGGGCTTTTGTTTGAGGACGCGCCAGGCGGCCTCCCGCACAGTCGCAAAGGCGTCAACCAGGATTTCATCCTCGCTTGCCCCGTTTGCCAGTGCCTCTTTAAACTCGTCGGTCTTGGCTTTTAGTTCTTCGTCGCTGAGGGCGGCGTATTCGTCCTCTTTCGCCACAACTTCGCGAGCTGTCCGGTCTAGGCGTTTGAGGATCCGCCCCTCGCCCATGCGCAGGATTTTTTCAAAAAATGACATCAGTTCTCCCGTGTGTTCGCTCCGTTTACCGATTCTATATGGCTGCGGCAAAAAGCACGATTAGTTGTTTTAGTTTTTTCTTTAGGCTGAGCACCTGGTGGCGTTAGTTTTAGGCTCTGAGCTTGGCTCGCTGGTGGTCACGCCCCAGCTTGCCTCCTGTTTTTATGCCCCCAGCTTGGCGCGCAACTCCCGCGCCATATCGGTATCTTCCCAGGTGAACCCGGAACGCCCGAAATGCCCGTAGGCGGCGGTACGCGAATAGATAGGTCGGCGCAGCGAAAGCCGGTCGATAATAGCTGCCGGTCGCAAGTCGAAAGTTTCCCGGACTGCCTGCAAAATCTGGGTCTTATCCGCTTTTTCGGTACCGAAAGTTTCCAGTTCTATCGACACCGGGTGCGCCGAGCCTATAGCGTAAGCCACCTGCAGTTCCGCCCGATCCGCAAGTCCGGCCGCCACCACGTTCTTGGCTACCCACCTGGCAGCATAGGCCGCGGAGCGATCAACTTTAGAAGCGTCTTTCCCGGAGAACGCGCCTCCGCCGTGGCGCGCCATACCCCCGTAGGTGTCGACGATCAGTTTGCGACCGGTAACGCCAGTATCAGCGGCCGGGCCACCCAATATGAAGCGTCCCGCCGGGTTTACTAGGGTGCGGAAATCGCTGTCCTCAATCCATGGAACCTGGGCAATCACCGGGTCAATCACCGCGGATTTTACTTCTTCGCGCAGGTCTTTGAGGCTGACGGATGCTAGATGCTGAGTCGAAAGCACGATGGTGTCTAGCCCTACCGGACGTCCGTCCTCGTAACGTACCGTTACCTGGGTTTTCCCATCGGGGCACAGGTAGTCGAGGATTTTTTCCCGCCGAACTTTTTCGAGTTGCTTGGCTAAGCGGTGTGCCAGCCAGATCGGGGCGGGCATTAAATCAGGGGTTTCGTTGCAGGCGTAGCCGAACATCATCCCTTGGTCGCCGGCTCCCTGCTGGTCAAAAGCATCTACCGCCGATCCTTCGCGGGTTTCCCAGGAATCCTGCACCCCTTGAGCAATATCGGGGCTCTGGCGGTCGATAGATACCAGCACCCCGCAAGAATCTCCGTCGAAACCAATATCAGAGGAGTTGTAGCCGATTTCGTTAATGGTGTCGCGCACCAGGGTTTGCAGGTCTACATATCCGGAAGTGGTGATTTCGCCGGCCAGATGTACCTGCCCGGTGGTCGCCATGACTTCCACGGCAGACCTGGCTTCTGGGTCTTGTTCTAGCAGGGCATCGACTATGGAGTCGGCGATGCGGTCACAGACTTTATCAGGGTGTCCGCTGGTGACGGATTCAGAAGTAAAAATCGACTGCTTTGGGCTCATGGTTTCCAGTTTATGGCAGGGCTGGCGGTTGCGGGAATTGGGAGGGACGTGAGCGGAGTTAAGCGTCAGAAGTCACCATAATGGGTTCCGCACTGCACTATACGCAACACCTCGCCATCGATTTTGAACACCAGGCGATTTTTTTCATCGATGCGAGCGCTCCAGTATCCAGAAAGATCTCCCCGCAAAGGTTCAGGTTTACCTATGCATTTGTACCCGTTACGGTCAATTGACTGTATTAGCTTCAATATTCGTCTCACAGTTTTCTTGTCTTGTTTCAACCAATACTGAAATTCTTCCCAAGAATAATCTGTCCAAGCCTTAATCACCGGGCAAAACCTCGTGAATGGTACCGCCAGTTTGTTCCATTTGTGCTATTGAACTGCGCAAACGCTTCATATTTGATTCTGAATAGAACGGATCAATAGCCACCTCGAACGGGATCCGCTTCTCCCGCACCACCTTTGCAGCAAACATGGTGTAGGCGCTGGTAGCTGTAAGCCCCAGTTCTTTACACGTGGCTTCAAGAGATTTTTTCAAACTAGCATCCATCCGAAAATTGACAGTTGCTTGTGCCACTTCAACCACTCCTTAAATACAAATCTCAACTTATGAAGTACATATTAGAGGTTTTTCAACACAAATGGAACACTTTTTTACATTTTGCACTCAACTGCCGTCACTTTCACCAGCCTGAGACCCCCCACTTACGTAGGCTCCCACCCCCTTAGTCGGCCCTGGAGGGTGTTTTTGTCACCTTCTCCGCGCCGGAGGGTGATCTGGTATCGGGAGGGTGATTTTGTCCGGGGAGGGCGATTCTGTACGCCCTTACCAGCAGCTCCAGGCGCAACGCCGACATTTCGACCCTCCCGTGACAATAACGCCCTCCCGCGACATTTCCACCCTCCAAAGACGAATACACCCTCCAGAGCGAGTAGAAACACCGGCTACACGCTCCCTCAAGCACCGCCGGAGGGTGATCTTGTACCGGGAGGGTGATTTTGTCCGTGGAGGGCGATTCTGCACACCCTCACCAGCCACTCCAGGCACGACGCCGACATTTCCACCCTCCCGCGACAATAACGCCCTCCAGAGTGAATTGTTGGACAGTCAGTTCCAGATCCTGCGCGGCGTTAAAGAGACGAGAGTACGGGGCGCTTAAAAAACGGCAATAAGACAACAAATATCTGAGCTTTATCCAGATTTGACGATCTGTCCTGGTGCCACAACACCGGCATATCTGACGACAACCTGTGGATAACTTTGTTGCGTAATTCATCGAAATTGAAATTAGGAATGCGACACGAAAATTCATTAAATTAAACATCTAATTTCCATTATTTTTAAATACAACTAAGTATTCTTTTGTAACTTTTATCGCGAAATTGGCATTTTTAAATGCTTTTAAGCATAAAACAGCACATTTTGGGCGCCGGGGCGACATTCGCGCCCCATAAAAGTCCCGCAAAACCACTATCGCGACACACAGCTAACTTATGACGTATTTCATATAAACCTTTAATTGCCTACACGTTCACTAGGAGGCTGCCACACCTATAAACCAAAGAAAGAGGAATATTCACAGGTGAGACAGGTAAGCGCTAGGACGATAAAGCTTGAGGCAGACAGTAGAGTCTCAGGAATCAACAACGACGGAGCCAGAAAACTCATTTTGATTCGTAAAAATACGGATTTAATACCTCAATTGCGTGTATAAAATCGTTATTTTGAGAGTCTGATCAGGGGCTATAACTCTTTAAATTCGCTTTGGGAGCATATTACGTGAAGAGTGCTTGTAATCGACCAGTTTGTGGTGTATGCGAACAGCAGCTCGTGAAGAACGGTAAGCGGAGATCAAAACCAAGAAGAGCCTTTAGGCTTGCGTTGCAACGAAAAGTGCAACGCAAAATTTAGACTTGCAACGTAAATGCAACGAAACCATTTGCGTTGCATTTACGTTGCGACAGAACTAAAATAAGCTGCAAAGAGGGAGTTAGAGATGCGAGAATCTGCGTTCTTGGAGTTCAAGTCCAAAGTGAGCAACACATTTCTCAAGACTGTAAGCGCCTACGCGAACTTTCATGACGGGGAAATACTGTTTGGAATCGATGATGCGGGAAACGCGGTTGGCCTAGACCACCTAGAAGAAACGTGCCTGGCAATCGAAAATCGCATTAACGACTGCATTACCCCACGCCCCAGATTCTCTATCCAAATAAATCAGGACGACAAAACCGTCTGTCTGCACGTAGAGGAGGGCTCTAACAAACCCTATCTTTACAATGGGAAAGCCTACCGCAGGAGTGACAGCTCCACTGTCGAAGTGGATAGAGTTGAACTCAGCCGCTTGGTATTGGAGGGAGAAAACCTCTCCTTCGAAGAACTTGACTCCCCCGAGAAAGATCTGGAGTTTAAAACTTTATCCGCAGCTCTTCGCGACCAGCTAGATATTTCGGATACCAGCACCGATGTCCTCAAGACCTTGGGGTTAATTGGACCGAATGGTTTCAACCGTGCCGCCGCCCTATTGGCCGATAAGAATAGCTATCCCGGAATCGATGTCATCAAGTTTGGAGCCTCTATTAATGAAATACTGGATCGCACCACTGTTGAACAGGTTTCTGTTTTGAAGCAGCTGGACACCGCGATGGAGGTTTTCGACCGCTACCTGCGTCTTGAGGAGATTGAGGGCGCAACCAGAACCACCAAAGAGCTGGTGCCGCGCGAAGCTTTCCGAGAGGCGATCGCTAACGGTCTGGTTCATCGAACTTGGGATATTAATTCGCGCTTACGGGTCAGCATTTTCCCTGACTGCGTGGAGGTTTACTCTCCAGGAGGACTTCCCACTGGGCTTTCCGAAGCAGAATATTTACGAGGACGAGTATCAGTTCTCAGAAATCCAATCCTGGCAGAGGTCTTCTTCCGTCTGGGACTTATTGAAAAGTTCGGCACCGGTATTCTGCGCATTCGAGAGTCTTATCGTGGCCAAACAGAGATTCCGAAATTTGAGGTTCTGGACAACTCCATCACGGTTACTTTGCCTTTTATCGGTTCGCGTCAGCAGCTGAACTCGCAGGAAAAGATGCTTTTAAATTCCATGGCGCGAGGCAGAAGATATTCGCGCTCTGAGCTTGATATCAGCTCGGGATTCGAAAAATCCAAAACCCTTCGCCTACTAAATTCCCTGGTAAGCAAGCAGTTAATCCTAGCTCATGGGGAAAGCAGAGCCCGGCGTTACTCGCGTCTTTAGCTGAAACGTTATGTGGATGAGGACGCTGCAAGAATTCGTGCGAACCCCAGACAAGGACGCGGATGAGGGCGCAGTCAAAGGCACGCTCGGCAACCGACAGTATTACTCCCCTGCCCTTCTTCTGGACTGGGCACTCCAGATACCGGAACCTCGACGGACAGAGATTAGCAATAGAAAAAGCGCACCGTTTTGTGTTGCAACGAAAAGTGCAACGCAAAAATTAGGCTTGCAACGCAAATGCAACGAAATCATTTGCGTTGCATTTGCGCGGTAACCGCTTAGTTTTTGGCGGCAGATTCGCGCTCGCCAGTGGGTACTACCAGCACCGGGCAGGCCGCATGAGCCAGCACGGATTGCGAGGTGGATCCCATTAATGCCCCTGCAAACCCGCCACCACCGCGAGTCCCCACCACCACCAGGTCAACGGCGGTGGAAAACTCTGTCAGCAACGCCGCCGGGTTCCCATCCAAAGCATGAGAATGTACCTTCACCCCGCTATCAGCGGTTTCTTCCTTACAGGTTTGTTTAAGCCCGTCACGCACATCCCGCAAGATGCTGTCACGATCGACCGTGGCCGGCAACCAGGAAAGGATCCCGGCGGATGATGCCAGGGGAACCGCATCCACGGCGGTGAGTTCCGCGCCCCACACTTGGGCTTCTTTGATGGAGCGGCGCAGGGATTTGCGAGAACGCGTGGAACCGTCAAATCCGATCACGATTTTCTTTACCGGCACGAATTGGTCATCCGTTTTCCGCCGAGGCACTACCACGACTGGGCATCGAGAGTAGGCCGGCAAAGCCGAGGAGGTCGCTCCCAACAACCGATCCGTAAACCCGCCGCCTCCGCGGGTGCCGACCACAATCAAATCGACTTGCTGCGACAGTTGCACCAAAATCGCGGTGGGGTCTCCGGCTTCCACCCGCCCTTCAGCCTGGTAACCGCGTTTTTCGAGGTGAGCGACAGCTTCGTCTACTACGGTTTGCGCGCTTTCGCGAATCGCATCATTGTCCACTACTGCGAATCCGGAATCCATGGACGCTGCCGTATAAGAGGGCAGCGCATAGGCACATAATACTTGCAGCTTCCCGCCGCTTTGCTTAGCGCGCGCGCCCGCCCATTCCGCGGCCTCTAGGGACTCTGGGGAGCCGTCAACCCCCACTAAGATAGTTTCTGTTCCCGACATGTCTGCGTCCCCCTTCTGCTGCGCCCTTGCCTGCTTATTTCTATTTTATAGGCCGGAGGGCGGGTTTGCTCTGAAATGAACCCTGGGCGCGGGAAGGGGATGGAAAGGGACAGCTTTCGGTGGAGCTTTTTTATTTTTTTGAGGGGGCGCTTGGCGGGTTTTTCCCTGATCCTGCTAGCTTTGGGGTGCGTTCGTTTATTTGCTTGGTCGCGCGCTGTGGCGTGCTCGTTTGCGTTTTGCTGAGCCTTTAAATTTTTTCGCTCTTTGCGTGCGGGTTAACCTGCCGATTTGCGTGGGAGTATCTGTCTGGTCTGGAGTGGTTTCTTCATCGCGTTTTTTACGGTCTTTTCGCAGGTAGCGAGCTACTATAACGCCTCCTATAGCCGAGATAATGATCGGGATGATCATCCACCAACGCAACGCGTCCCACCAGGTAGGGCCGTCTTCGTTCATCGGGGGCGCTTCCTTAAGAGCGATACGCTCAGCGGTCACTACCAGCCGGTGCGTGTTCAATCCGTAAGGAGTACACGTAAACAGGGTCAAAATATCCTTACCAGCTTTAGGCTCGAACAACTCTAACTGGGTGGGTTTAATCACGTGGATAGCCCGAACCTTGTAAGCCAGCTTCTGTCCTGCCACCTGCACGTAAGCAATATCGCCGACCTTGACGTCCCGCAGCCCGTCAAACAAGCTGGCGGTTCTCATCCCTGAGTGAGCAGTAAGGACCGCGTTAACCCCTTTACCGCCAACCGGCAACCCGGTACCAAACAGGTGCCCCGCGCCCCGAGCAATCGCGTCATCCTCGGTACCGTGACGTACCGGTAAATCAATCCCTGCTGCCGGCACCACCAACCGGCCCATCACATCCCCGGGCAAAGTCCCTAAATATTCCTGATACTCTTCCGAGCCGGTTTTGGTCATCTTATACAGATAGGGGTCAAGAATCGGGATACCCCGGATATTAGCGTTATATTCATGCGCCTGTTTAAGGAGCTTCTGAGCCTGGTCAGGATGTACAGAAACCTGCTTCATCTCCTGGGCTTGCATACGCGAGATTTCCCCAATACGCACATTACCAACAAAAATAGCCACCACCGGATAAAGCAAAAGTAATGCTCCCAGCACCGTCAAAACAACAATCACAGCCTTACGCATCCCGGTCCCCTCCTCTCAAAACTGTAAACACTTCTCACCTGGCTACTCTGATATAACCCGGCCTTTTTACCCCACCCCAGGGTATCGCCATCCACCTTAGCGCCGTTTATTCTTAGGCAGTCTCGCCCCCTTTTGCCTCACAGGTTAACCCGCCTGCCGGTTAACCTGTCTGCCCGGTATCACCCACAACTTACGGGGTTAATACCCAAGTCTACGACAAAGAGCGTTTCCCGTATGAGGGCGCAAAGAAGGGGGCGGTGTAGCTTACTGCACCGCCCCCTTCTTTGGTCTTAGGGGCTATTGATCACTCTATTAATAGTATTCCTAGACTCTCGCTAGTCCTGACGGCGCTTAACGGTTAGCACCACACCAACAGACACTAGAATCAAGCCCAGAACCGAAACGAGCAAAATCCCCTGAGCACCAGTAAGCGGCAGCCCCGGGTTCTTGAAGTTAGTAATATCAAGAGCGTTACCCGCCTTAGCCTCGGCAGCAGCACTCAAATCAGTAACCGAGCCCTCTTTGGTCAGCTTGAAAGAAACTGGCTTCGGCAAAAGCTGGTAACCAGCCGGAGCCTGCGTCTCTACCAAGCAATAAGGATGCTGGTCAGCTTCAGGAACCTCTTTGTTATCAACAAAGTTAGTCAAGTGCAAACCCTTGATACTAACCAAACCATTTTCGCCGGTAGCCTCAGAGGTCTTAATAGCATCACCATAACTAGAACAATCCTTATCAGCAGAATTATCTAGGTGAACACTAAACTTAGCGCCAGCCAAGACGGCACCATCTTTATTAACCTTCTTGATTACGATATCGCCGAACTTGGTTTCAACCTTAGGAGAAACAACCGGCTTATCGTTCTTCTTAGCCCAATCGTTCGGGTAGAGCTTGGCCTGGTTAGGAATAACCCCAACCGCAGAATCCTTCTTCACATTAGCAGTAAGCTCTAGCTCCACCTTCGCGCCAGCAGCGATAGTATCCAAAGTAGTACCCTTAAACGATACCGTCACCTTATCCTGCGCAGGATTACCAGTTTGCTCTTTAGTAAGCGTAAAACCATTCTCACCCTCGGTAACGTCTTTGCCTGCTACTTTCACGGTGACCGACTTGTAAGTCAGGTTAGGATCTAAAGTATCAACAATCTCGTAAACGCCGCCCAGGTCAGCCTTGTCCATCTTGCCGTCACCGTTAGTATCAGCACCGGTAGAAGTAGTAGAAATCGTGTAAACGATATCATCACCGACGTTCTTACCCGCGTCCTTAACCTTCTTGTCTAACTCATTAACCTGGTTCTTCGGGTAAACATGCACATCCTTGTTCAAGGATTTACCATCAGGGCTTGTCATCGGCATGGAAACCGCGAACGGAGCCGCCGGAGTCACCTTAGCCTTATCAACAGCGCCATCAGCAGTCTTAAGGTCGCCAGAGCCAGCTAAATCCTCGACCACTACATAAACACCATTAGCCAAACCAACGTTGGGAACAGTAAAGACTGCTTGACCCTGCGCGTCAGTAGTCATCTCAGCCGGGTTAGCAGCCTTAAGAGTGTACTTCTTACCATCGACCTCGATGCCTTTATCTACCACATCGCCAGGCAGGGTCATGTTCCCAATCTTGGAAGCAACCGCTACCCCATCGTTAGTATCAACATCAACGCCCTCAACCTGGTACAGCTTAAACTTCACACCCTGCAAAGGCTTCTGGCTAGTCAAGCCCTTAAGCTGCTCCTCGGTAAGCTTCGTACCATTATGAGGCAAACTACTAGTAGCACCCAGATACTTATGCACCGTAAGCGAATTCCACTCTGCAATCGCAGCGCTGGCGGCGCCCACGCCTGCCAGGCCCATAAAGGCCATCACCATGCCAGTCAGCATGGCCAGTAACTTTTTCTTACTCACTTTCTCTTCCTTTCAAATAGAGTAAATACAATAGCAATCCCTAACACCAGGCACCCTAGAAGCAACACTTCTAAAGCACCGGCATAACCCGACAAGGGAAGCTTCCCCTCCGGGTAGTTAGTAACGGTCAGGGATCTATCCCCGCCACTAACAGTATTAACATTACCCTTACCACTGATAACGGTCACTTTCCCGTTACCATCAACCGTAAACTTAACCGGCTGCGGCAATAGGGCGTAACCCTTATTGGTCTGGGTTTCCTTCAAAACATAGTTTTGACCAGGCAAAACTTTGAACTTAACTATTCCATCCGCCCCAGTAGTCAAAACTTGTGCCGGCCCGCTATCGCCCTCGCGGGAAAGCTCAAACACCACGCCCGACATCGCCTCGCCCTCATCCGAGACCTTGTTAAGCTCAATCTCAACCTCGGCGCGCTGGTTATAACGCACAAACGTCACTGTCGGATTATCACCGGTCAAAGTAACCTTCGAGACCTGATCCGATACCAGGTAACCGGATGGAGCCTTGGTTTCCTGCACGGCGTATTCCTTACCGAAATCCAAACCAGTAAAAGTAGCCAGACCCACCTCGTTAGTAACCAGCTTCTGGGTAGACCCGTCAGGCTTGGTCAAAGTGAACTCCGCACCCGCCAAAGCCTTACCGGTCTCCTTCGATAGCTTCGAAACCGTGATCCGGCCGGTGTCCTTGGTGTTGGGAACCTCCATAGTGATCAGCCCGGTAAACCCATCCAACAGGGCATAATCAGAAACCTTTACTGATACCGCGTTAGACTTCGCCACATAGCCGGTAGGAGCCGTGATTTCTTTCAGCTTGTAGATCTTATCCGGATCCAGCTTCACCGTAGCAGGTAGCTCTACCAGGCCATCATCACCGGTAACCAAGCCGCTAGCGACCTCGGTAGTCTCGTCCTCTTCAAACAAGGCAAAACTCGCGCCCTTAAGCGGTATCACTACGTCGTAGGTGTTAGCAACCAAACCAGCACGCTTAAGTGCGCCTTTATTCTCGGCCACTACCTTATCCGCGGCATCAGAAGAAACCCCCCTAACCAACGGCTCAAACTTAAACACCCGCAACCGGGAGCGATTATTATTGGCCGTCCAGGTAAACTGCTGCGCCTTATAATCATCAACCACGAATTCATGCACCGCGCCCGGGTTCACAAAATACCCGACCGGGGCTTTCAGCTCTTTCACCTGGTAAACCCCGCCAGAAAGACCGGTGAACTCTGCTTGACCGGTCTCACCAGTAGTTACCTTCTTGATCGGCTCGGTCGGCCAAGATCCATCCGGGCTCTGCTTGAATAAACCAAACTCGGCGCCCTTAAGGAACTTGTCAGCCTCATCAGCCGTCGGGTCAACCTTGGTGACCACAATCGAGGACTCTTTCTTCGACTCCTCATTAGGAACCAACAATTCACTCTGCACCAGCAACGCCTTACCATCAGCATCCAAAAGCCGACCATCCGCGCCAACCTGGAAATACATTGGCTCACTATTTAGGGTATAACCCTCAGGAGCCTTAGTTTCTTGCAGAGTGTAAACCTGATTAATCTCCAGATTATCGAGGATGACATTAGCGGCCGATCCTCCAGTGGTTACCGATTTAACTAGGCTACTAGTCCCTTTTCCTTTATAAAGGTTAAAGGTAGCACCAGCCTTGATAACGCCGTCCCCGCGCTGCCACTCACCAAAGTCCTTGCCCTTACCGGCCATGCCCCGCACGCCGAGCTTCGACAAGGCTACCCGGCCTTTATCATTAACAACCTTTCCACCCGTACCAAGGGTCAAATCCAGGCCCCGCAAGTTAGTACACTCCGAACCCGTGCAACGAGTAATCGTAAACTCCACCGGATCAATGGCCTGCAAATGACTATCACCCACATTCTCCGTCAAACGCCACCGACCCGCAGGCAAACCATAAAACTTCACAAAACCGTCATCGTTAGAACGCACCGTCACCGGCGCAGAATTAGGAGCCACCAAAGACCCATCATTTTGCTTGACCGCAACCGGAGTAACCGTAAACTCCACACCAGCCAAAGTATGACCAAGTGCATCAACCTTAGTAAACTCCACCGAACCAGTAACCGGCTCAATCGGCTGCCAATGACCGAAGTTAATGACATCGGGTAGTGCAATCCGATATGTGCCGGTGGTGGCATCATAGTTGCTGCCCGCAAAGTCGTTAGCCGATAGCACTAGCGCTTTATCGCTAACCTGGTAACCGACTGGGGCATCTAGTTCACGTACTACCCAGCCGGGCAGGGCTTGCACGCCCGTGAACTTTACTTTCCCGTCACTGCCAGACAGGACAGAAGAAACCAGCACGCCCTCTTTATTAAATAACCCGAAACGCGCCCCTGCTAAAGCTTTCTTTTGAGCCGGCTGTCCCGGCTCGGCTTTCCAACCGTATTTCATTAGCTCGATATCGACTGCCGGGGGAACCACGGTGTTAATCACCGGGTTGGACTCTAGTTTGCCCTCGTGGGAAGTGGATATGTTCCAGAAATCGTTAATCGCCTTTTTACCCAGATTCGCTTGAGAACGCGGATCTGCACCCGCCGGGCCGGCAATCATGGGGACGGTGATCCTCGTCTCGCTCCGCTCGATTTGGGGAGTGGTGTTTTGGAATTTTAGACCGGTAACTGCCCCACACGGACTGGTGTGCCAGTTAGCGTCCGCTAGCTTGTCTTTAGCTATCCCCGTATCGCAGGTGTAGAAAGTCTGCCAACCTTTAGCCTCAGTACCGTCTGCCATTTCAAAACTAATCTGACCAGTAGAATCGTACTGGTTTATCAGGGTGGAGCCAGGTCGAGCCGGGGTTCCCGCTACCGGCAACAAGTCATATATCACCGGGTTTTCTTCGGGGTTTCTCCCGTATCCCAGCCGCAACTGGTAATCAAATTTTGCGCCCGCCACGGTCTGGATTTCGTTTACCCATTCGGCTCCGGCTTTACGTTCGCGAATCCGCTTAGAAATATAGATTTCGTCTCCGACTGAAACCTTGGTGGTGTTCTCGGCCTTTGACCAAGTACCAGCCCCAGCTACCGGGTCATTTATAACCTGGTTAAGGTAGCGCACTTTGCCTTGGGAGCGAGCAAATGCTTCATTAACCATGTTCCCGTCGGCTACGCGCGGCGAAATCATGGTTTCTAACTGCCCGACACTGTAAACATCACCCGGGTTTGCTACCTGGTCGGCCAGGAACCGAACCGCTTGCCGCCCAGTATTATTCCAATTGGAAACAATCTCGTAACGCGCCCCTGGCAGAGTCGCGAATTGTTTAGTGAGGACAACCCGCTGCACATCTAACCCTTTAGGCAGCACATCTAACAGCTCGAACACGGTCAAGGGATCACCATAATCGGTTTCAATCTCGGCTCCCACCGTGTAAACACCGGTTTTACCAACCAGGGTGAGCTTATCGAAAGTGTTTTCTTTACGGGCTTTTAAGATTTTACCCTCGGGCAGCACCTCGATATTAGCTTCTTTGATGCGCTCCCCGCCTTGCACTTTATTACGCAGGTCGGATTCACATTTAAGCTCTTTACACAGCGCCGAACCGGGGTTGCGCAGCTTGGTGTGAATCTTGGTAGTGGTTCTTTGAGTGGGTTGCACTTTTTGGGTGCTAATCCACCGTAGCCACACCCCTTCATATTTGGTGAGTTCTGCCGGCAGTTCTATCCGAGCGGTACTGGTAATCTTCTGCGAATATATAACTTTATCGACCGCGCCCGTAGAGGTAAGTATCTCTAACTTGCCGCCCACGAATACCGGGTCGGGGGTTATCCCGGTGTATTGCAACCGGGTATCCAGGTCATAGTCCCTAAGGTTTAGAGGACTAGCAATAGTGGAGGTGTTTTCGGTAAGCACACTCCAATTGATTTCCTGGGAACGATCTTGCGTCGTGTCATAGATAACCGGATAGCCGTTTCGGTAATGCGGACCGTCCGCCACTTTAGTAAGCGGGGTTCCCGGCGGCGTGGTCTCCATAGGTTTATAGAAACTGAACCGGGTATCTGCCGCCCCCGTTATCACGGGTTCATTTGGTCCTTGCTGCTCGGGGGTGAGGACGAAACTGGCAGTGTTATTAATGAGTTTCTGCTTCTTCGCCCCCGGGAAATGAAGTTTTAGATTACCCAGACCAGCATATTCACTGTGAATAGTCTTGCTCTTGTCCGTATAGGTCAGGGTCACCCCGTCCTCCCCAAGCGTCCAGCCAGGGTTTTCTTCTGCCACGAACTGGGCACGAGCACTTGACCCATCAGTTTTCTCGTATTGAGGCAAACGATCAGTGATGGTGTAACCTTTCACGTTACGGAACAGGTCTTTTTTAACCCCGAACGTAAAGGTAACCGCATTTTTACCGCTAGTTTTAACATCCCCGTTTTCGTCATCATCATAGTCACGGCACACCCCCAGGCTGCACCCTGCAGCATCTTTGATAAAGGTGGGCATTAAATAGTGACCTTGCAGGTTCACCGGCCCCGGCTTGGAAGCCGGGTTGGGTTTAACTACATACCGTTTACCGTTTGCGTCTTTATCTATCAAAAGCGCGTTCACCGGGTAACTACCATCCGAGGGCGTAATCCGCTCTTTTAACCGCCAGTGAATCGGGATACTAACCCGCCGTTTGGAATCAAAGTTCTTCTCTAGGGTTACTTCTAGAACTCCGGGGGCAACCACTTTTGCTGATTTGAATGCCGAACTAGAAGATAAACCAGCCTCCACGAACTCTACCTTGGTCGGATCATAGGTTAGACGGATTGTCCCGTTCTTTAACACGGAAGCTCCCGCGTCCCCACCATAGGTAAGGTCGGTACGCAGCTTTTGCCCTATCTCGTCCTCTAAAACATTAGATTCCGGATAGTTACCTTCTGAGTCTTGCGCCTGGTTGGTTAAACGACCAACCAAATCCAGACGAGCATAGGTTCCGTTATATTCGGCGGGAAGTTTTTCATACCTAAAAGTCAGGTTTTGATCCTCACCGGTCAGGGGAACACTTTGACTGTCCGGAATGCTATAGCCCGGAATAACCGGAGGGGTCAGCGTATAGTTATTGTTGGAGTCACCATCTTTACTGCTGACTACTTTGTCAAAATCGGCATGTAGTTTTTGACCATCCGGACCGATATATTCAGCATGTACCTTGGTATCCACCAAGATAATCACATCATTAGCGTAACCTTTAATATTGTCCGGATTCTTCCCCGACTCCGGACGCAAATAGATAGGCCCGCGCAAACCCGCATAAGTAGCGTTCGGGGGTACGCCCTTCCGACCGAACGAAATATCGCTCAGCATCATTACCGCCAGCTCTAAACGGTTAGTGGGGTGCTCCAAATCCGAAATAGGCTTGTCTAACGGAGCATCCGGAACCGTAATCACCTGCCCAGACGGCATATCATACGGAAACACGTATTCACTGAGATAAGTGAGCTTACCAATAGATTCAGGCAGGGAAGTTATCTTATTCTTAGCTTTATCGGTATCAATACTTGTACTGGTGTTCTGATCCACGAAATTGCCGAAGACTGGATAAGGTTGGTCGCGATTACGATAGTAAAATCCGATTGCATCTACATTTCCCCAATCCGCGGGCAGGGCAGTTAGGGCATTATTGGCAAAGGCAGCAGCCAGTATATCTTTCACATTCCCCCAAGAGGACGGAAGCGCAGCTATCCGGTTGGCTTGGAAAGAGTTCCTGCCTATCTCGGTGATATTTCCCCAATCTGCAGGCAGGGTAACTATCTCGTTATTGGCGAATAAACCAGTAGGAATAGTAGAGAAAGTAGTCCACGGCGCGGTCAATTGGGTAATCTTGTTGTCTTTAAAGCTCTCCGCACCGACAGATTCCACCTGCCCCCAAGAATCAGGCAAACCGGTAATCGCGTTTCCGTCAAATGCCTGGACACCAATAGTTTTAATCTTGCCCCAAGAAGCAGGTAAGGACTGAATCTGATTTTCTTTACCGCTTAAGTTCTCTGAACAACGAGAAACGCTCTTTTCACTAAAATAATAGGTGTATTTATTACTATTCTTCCCGGTGAAAGCACAGTCCTTAATAGTGGTGACATTATCCCAGGAGGGAGGCAGCACAGCGAGTTTATTTCTTACGAAAGCCTGCTTACCGATACTAGTCACCGGTCCCCATGCCGGCAGCGCACTTAACTGGTTATCATAAAAGGTGCGATAACGAATCTCGGTTATTTTTCCCCAAGAATCCGGCAATTTGGTTATTTTATTTGAGGAAAATACCGAATCTCCCATAGAGGAGATATTTCCCCAAGATTCTGGCAAAGAAACAATCTGATTATTTTGAAATACACAAGCTGGTAAGAAAGTAATTTTTCCCCAGGGCGCAGTTAATGCCGTAATTTTATTATCCTTGAAAGCATAGCCGCCCAGAGTAGCTACCTCACCCCAAGAATCTGGTAGTGAGGTAATTTGGTTCTCGGCAAAAGCCCGTTCGCCTATTACAGTTACTTTTTCCCAAGATTTGGGTAATGCATCTATTTTGTTTTCCAGGAATGCTTCTTCGTCTATTCGGGTTATTTTTCCCCAAGAATCCGGAAGAGCAGTAATCTGATTCCACTTAAAGACTCCCTCAGGCAGGTAACTGATTTTCCCCCAAGGAGTAGTCAAAGCAGTGATTTTATTCTGCATGAAAGCGCGCTCTCCAAGAGAACCTACTTGTCCCCAGGAATCAGGAATAGCAGTTAGAATGTTACCTTCGAATGCCCTACCCCCAATTTCGGTCACGTTCCCCCAAGAAGTGGGCAGTAAAGATAACTTATTGTAGGTGAACGCTTGGTAAGAAACGGAAGTAATTTGCCCCCAGGAATCAGGAAGTTTAGTCAATCCACAGCTCATAAACGCGCCACCACCAAGAGACGACACTTTCCCCCAGGAATCAGGAAGCTTGGTCAATTGCTTATTGCCCTGAAAAGCCTCACCACCAATCTCAGTAACCTGTTCCCACGATTCAGGAATAGTAGCTATTTTATTGCCGCCAGAAAAAGCTGCGGCTGGAATTTTTGTAATTGACCCCCAGGGAGCATTGAGGGCAGTTATATCGTTACCATAGAACACCCCTTCACCTAACGTGCTTATCTGCTCCCAGGAATCAGGAAGCCGAGTTAAACCTTTTTTCCTAAACGCGTCTTTAGCTATCTCAGTTACTTTTGTGCCATTATCTGACACTGAAGGCCAGCACCAGGCTTTCTTAGTTTCACCCGCTCGGTGTTTCGCCAGTCCGGTAGCACTAAAACCTTCAATTCTAGCCCCGGATAGAAAATTACCGTATTCGAAGTCTTTTACTTGCCAGCCGGGGCAGATGATTTGTTCTGGCCAGTCCGGGCCAACCGCGATAGTACCCTTAACAGTCTTAGAACGCCCCTTAGCATCAGTAACCGTATAGAAAACCTGGGTCGTGCCCTCCACCGAAGTATTCACCGACTCCGGAGACACCTTCAACAGGTTAGTTATATCGTGTCCCTCAACGTCCTTAGCAGTTACGCCTTTCAACAAAGCCGCAGTAGTGCCGTCAGCCCCATTAGCTAAATGCTTATTAACCTCACCAGTAATAGTCGGTGAAAAATCAGTACGCTTATAAACAAACGTAACCGTATTATCCCCACCCACCGTTGGGGTAATCTCCTCGGCCTCCTTAACAGCCGCAAACCCAGAAAGAACTGGAGCCTTAACCGTATTCTTCTGACCCGCAAAATAAACCCCATCCGGCTCCGTAAACTCACTCTGCAAAACCTCAGGGCTACGCAGCTCCACCAGGGAACCATTCGGTTTTTGCTCCATGAACTTAACCGTTATCGAAACCGCGTCCCCCGCAGCCACCTGACCAAACCCAGATTTGTATTTTTCGGACTTTACCGAGTCCGGGAGCGCTTGTTGCCCGTCGGCCTTTTCTAGCACTACCCAGCGCTGGTTATTCGCAAACACTTCCGGACCAAACTCAGTGATAGTAGCGGGAATCTTTACTTTATCAATCTGGTTACCACTAAAAGCCTCCTGCCCTACTTTCGCCAGCTTAGACGGAAGCGTAACCCCCTTGAGCTGGTTGTTAGCGAACGCACTGGCACCAATCTCGGTTACCGTATCTGGCAGTTCCACCGTTTCCAACTGATTATCACGGAAAGCATTCGCCGGAATAACAGTTACCGGGGCGCTCTTAATCTTTACCGATTTCAGGGCGTTATCGCTGAACGCGCCCTCACCAATAGTTTCCACCGTGGAAGACTCAAACGCGGTGAGCTTATTCTTCTGGAATGCGCCCTCGCCAATAGTCTTCAACCCCGGCGTGGTAAGCCCCTCAATCTGGTTATCGTAAAAGGCGCGATCGGCAACCTCGGTCACCGTATCCGGAAGCGTAACCTTCGTGAGCTTCAGCCCCGAAAACACGCCCTCCGCAATCTTAGTAGTACCCGCCGGGACAGTCAGTTCTTTATTAGCCTCCAGCGCGGCCTTGCCTTTATCTGTCAGGCCGGTGAGCTCCGTTCCATTGAAAGTGAAACGGTCGTCAGTTGGGGGCACCCCCCCCCGCACCGGATCTGGAACGCGAAGTGCTTGGGGAACGCCGGCATTAGTCTGCTGGAAAACTAGCTGTTGCGCCTGGTTATTATCGGTGGCGGCGGTGGAGTGGTTAGTGTTGCTGGTATTTCTTGAGGATTTTGCAGACTTGTTGCCGGTAGAGTTCATGCTGGCGGAAGTGGCTTTACTGGCGTTGGTCCGTTCCACAGCGGGTGCGGTCAGCGGCACGATCACCAGCAATGTTGACAACAACAGACCTAAAACCGACAGCGAAGCAATAAGCCTTCTGCTAACTACCTTACTTGCCACGTTAACACCTCTACTATGAGCCAGCCACCGAAAGTTACAGCTATTCCTCAACTCAACAAATTACTCCTCAATGATAATAAATTAATCTCTTTTCCACAACGCTTCGGGCGAGTTATTTCTGCAAACTATCCAGAGTTTTCTTGTATGTTCGTACAATTGTTTTAGATTTTTTCTAGCCTGAGGACATTCGTCCTATTAAGCTCAGATTATAAATGGGTTCCAGATTGTCGGTAGGCGTCGGGTTGGCTATAGTTGTCGGATTGTCTACGTGTCTCGGGTTGTCTGATTGTCTATACGTCTCGGATTGTCAGATTGTCTATACGTCTCGGATTGTCCATATAGGTCAGATTGTCTGCGTACCCCAGGGCATCTACCCGTACCAGATTGTCTGCGTGCCCCAGAGCATCTACCCATACCAGATTGTCTGCGTGTCCCAAGGCATCTACCCATACCAGATTGTCTGCGTGCCCCAGATCTTCAGTGCATCCCGTAGCGCCTACACTCCCCACATCGTCAGTGCGTCCCATATTGCCCATGCGCACCAAACGCTCGCGCGATCCCCTCATCAAAGGACTACTAATTAGGAACTTCCTCAACAGCACCCCTCAATTTCGTCTCCGGAGGGTGCTCTCGTCGCCGGAGGGTCAATTTGCCGCCGTAGGGTAAATCTGTCGCCGGAGGGTGAACGTACCTTTGGAGGCCACTCCTGTCAACGGAGGGCATCCGCGGCCCTGGAGGGCGAATCTGTCGCCGGAGGGTGATTACGTCACTGGAGGGTGTTTTAACCAGCCGTAACACCCGGTCACCTCGTCCCGCGTAACTTTTTCGCCCTCCCAAGACAAAATCGCCCTCCCACGCCGATAACTCTATCCCGAAACAGAATCGTCCTCCTTAGACCAAACCCCTATTTGAAGCGCATACACCCTCCCGGGACGAAAACACCCTCCAGGGGCAAGATTCCCCTCCCGCGACTTCTAAACCAGACCTCCATCATCCCAGTCCCCAGCGGGCTTCACACCGAAAGTATCCTTGCCTGATTATTAGGAACAAGAGTTTGTTAACCGTAGCTGTCAAGGTAGAGCTATGTTTCCTGAACTCATCAGCACCCAGGCGTTTTCGCGGAGAGTCCTTGAAGACTCCCTAGCAAACGGCTCCCTAATTAAAGTCGGGCGCGGACACGTGATCAGGCCTTTGAAATCAGCGAACAAATGGCAGCGGATCCGCTACGTAAAGTTAGGGCAAATCGCCTCCCATGCCGCGCGATGTCACACTCCCCCGGTGTTTATCGGAGTTACCGCCGCCCTGCTGCACGGTCTGTCTTTAAAATCTCTGCGAGGCGATACTCCTATACACACCTCGACTAGGCATTTTGAAAAGAAACTGCTGCCAGCTTGGGTTGACGTCGACACCTCCCAAGGACGTCCTGTCCGAACGCAGATACCTCCGACTCCCCTGATTTTCCATAAGATCACCCTCCCCAAAGATTCTGCTAAATCTATTGGTCACCGAGTGCGCATCACCGACCTTCCTACGACCACGTTGCAATGTGCCGCCTGGCTCCCGGCCGGAAGCGCGCAAGCAGTTGCTGATTCCGCAGCTAGAAAGCTTATTCCGCAGTGGGGTCAGCTTGATCGTCGCGGCCGAGAGACTTTCGCAGACCAGATTCCGAAACTGCGCGCGCAAATGACAAACCTGGCCAACAACTATCGAAAACGGCTCGGAGCGCCCCAAGCTCGGCGAATCCTCGCAAATATGGATCCCAGATTCGAAAGCTACGCGGAATCTTTATTTCATGCCGCAGCCCAGTTAGCACAGGTGAAGCGGCTAATTCCTCAGTTTCAAGTTAAGATTTCTCCCGCTCAAAGCTATTTCCTGGACGCCGCTCTCCCGAAGATTCGCGAGGCGTTTGAAATCGACGGTATGCAAAAGTATCAGAGCAACGATCCTCGCAAAGCTTTCGACGCCATCCAAGGGGAAAAACAGCGCCAAAGCAGGCTACAAAAACTCGGATGGCATATTTACCGTTTTACCTACGAGGACGTGGCAGACACGCTAGGCTTCGCCAAATTCCTGTGGGAGCGGCTCGGAACCAGTTGGAACGGGGTGGCACTTCCTCCCCTTTATCGCTTGAAAAAGCCTGCATTTAATATGTAGAGACCTATAGCTCCCTGGTTGCATTATTGCGCTGAACACTTCTTTTGCGGTTTTCTATCCTCGCGGGAAGTGGTTGTTTCACGCATGAAACGGATCAATCGCCCCCAGTAATTCCTCCTCCTTAGCTCGTCCTCCTCATTTCGTCCATATCCTGTTGCTACCTTTCCATCCGCACCTAGTATGCATATCCCCGCCCGCGGAGGGCGAACCTGCCACCCTAAATAAAAGGAGTGCGTGCGCCCTCCTTACTGAATATCAAAAACCGCACCTACCCACTCACTTGCTACGACTTAAATTTCTGTATCCTCTAAGTCCTTGGAGGGTGAAAATGTCAGGTGTAGACACATAACCAGGCAAAAGATGCGCCAGAATCACCCTCCACACACAAAACCACCCTCCCGAGACATAAATATCCTCCCAGGCGAGGAACAAAAGCGAACTGTAAGGCCTGCTGATAAAAGTCGGAGGGCAATTTTGTCTCTGGAGGGCAAAAATCTTGGGTAGTATCCCGTTACTAGGACATATGCGCGACATTAGCGCCCTCCGCACGCAAAAACACCCTCCAGACGCAAAAACAACCTCCCGAGACCGAAATACCCGTGCGCCTCACAACCCCCTCCCGAGGCCGTAAGACCTGCCAGCGCGAGGAATATTCGAGGGATCCAAAAACGGAATTGCCTAGAACTGGAGGGTGATCTCAGCTCTAGAGGGTGAAAATGTCAGGTGTAGACACATAACTAGGCAAAATATGCCCCATAATCACCCTCCCGAGACATAAAAACCCTCCCGAGACAGGAATTCCCTCCAGCGACAGAAAGACCCGCCGGCGACGGGAGAAAGTGAGGTAAGCAGCAACCGGGAAATAGCTAAAAAGATTGTGACCCGAGGAAATCTGTGGAAATCCCTCGGGTCACAATCATCAAAAAATATTAAGAATCTATCGGCGGTGCTTTCTTAAGAATATTTTGGCGCAATCTTTGCGTAACGCTACCTTCACATAAGAGCCATAGATCTAGGTCAGCACTAAATATCAGGAACAGCAGTTACCACTAGCGCTCCGCAGCAGCGTACTAGCAGGCAGTCGCTACAGGCGAATAACCTTGAAGCTGTTCGAATAGATCGGCGCTACCTTTACAACGTCACCCGGTTTGGGAGCGTGGATAATCTTCCCACCACCAACATAGATAGCCACGTGACCTGATTTCCACAAAATGTCACCGGGCTGTGCTTGGCTGAGCGGCAACTTAGTTCCAGCTGCAGCAATCCCGCCGGTTGAACGAGGTAGCGAATACCCCAGCTGACGGTACACATAACCCACGAACCCGGAGCAGTCGAAACCACTGGGAGTCTGGCCGCCCCAAACATAGGGCACACCCCGATACTGCATCGCGATTCCTACCGCAGTGCCATCAGCTTTGCCCAGGTCACGACCTACAAAAGTCTCGGCGGATTCTGAGGACGAGCGCTGCGTGTTCTGGGTAGGCGCAGCCGCAGCCGGAGCAGTACTTACCTTCGCGGCCACATTCGACTGCGTAGGCTCCGCCACCGCAGAAGTAACTTCTTGATTAACGGTCAGCTTCTCTACCGTGCCTTTTGCCAGTTGCGCAGAATCCACGGAGGTGGCGATTTGCTTGGCCGCAGTGGCATCTGCACTGGCGGGAACGGCGGCCGCCGCCACTACTGTCAGCGCAACCCCGGAACCAGCGAGCGCCGACAAGCGCTTGCCATTTTCGGAGGAAAATAGGGATTTCGCAGCTTGAGAAACCGGAGTAGAGGGACGGCTCGGAGCGCGGTGACGCGCCTGAAGTTTCTGAGTCACGATGAGAGCTCTCCTAAAGGTGCTTATTTCGCTTTTGGCCGGAAAACTTTTCGGTAGCTACCTAAGCAGTTCCTCTGGCCGATTGGTCGTAACTAAATATAATGCTTCGATAACGGAATGTCACGTTTTGGTTACGAAAGTTTTTTAATATTTCGCCGCGCCTGAACACCTAAGTGGCCAGCCCCACAAAAGCGCTCGCCCCAAAAATCAGGAAATAACCCCCAAAAATCCCACATTACCGCAGCTCAAAACCTGTATTAAATAGGCCTAATCCCTATTAAAAACCCCTTCGACAAACAGATGCTGCCCCATGGACGTGTCCAGTAACACAGTTTTTTCCGTGTCGACCCCCATAACGGCAATCCGACCATTTTCAGGCTGCAGATTAACCTCTTTGCCAGGTAAAATAGCCGCTTCATCAAAAAACGCCAACATCCGGGGCTCTGCTTGGATGGGTTCACCGATTCGCACGATTTTGGTAGCCACAATACCGCCATATTGTTCCACAATCTGAGAAATGGAAGTCCCCCGCCCCTCAATCCCGTCATGCCCATCGGGAATCGGATTGCCATAAGGATCGGTAGACGGGTGATGCAGTAGATCTAGCAGGCGCATCTCTACCGCGGCAGACATTACATGTTCCCAGCGACAAGCCTCATCGTGAACCATTACCCAGTCCAGACCGATCAGATCCAATAACAAACGCTCAGCTAGACGGTGTTTACGCACTACTTCCCGTGCTAGCTCCACCCCCTGCTCGGTGAACTCGATCCGGCGATTATCAGCCAAATAAAGCAGACCATCACGTTCCATACGCGCAACAGTTTGGGAAACAGTGGGCCCTGAATGATCTAAACGTTCCACGATGCGGGCGCGCAGAGGCGGAACTCCGTCCTCTAGCATCTCGTAGACAGTTTTTAGATACATTTCCGTAGTATCAACCAGGTCACTCATTAATGCCCCTTATGCTATGCCGTACGCGGGAGCTGTCACCGCGCAATTACCCTCCTTCAGGTTAACCCGCCAGCCGATATATTTTCCTTTCCCCCAGCATTATCTAGCACCATAGCGGCTAGATTCGCACCGATTTATGCACCTAGAGTAAGGTTTTCCCTATGGAGAACTTCATTAGCATTCCCGCAGATTTACTACCTGAAAACAAGAAATTCGGCGCTGGCCCCAGCTCAATAAGAAAAACTGCCCTTGCGAAAGTTGCCGCCAGCGATTTGCCTGGCACCTCGCACCGGCAAGCCCCAGTTAAAGACCTGGTAGGTTCACTGCGCGGGGGGCTAAAAGAACTTTTCTCCCTCCCAGACGGATACGAGGTAGTCCTCGGCAACGGTGGCGCCACCACTTTTTGGGCAGTGGCCGCGTCCTCTTTAATTAGAGAGCGTTCCGCGCACGCCGTGTTCGGTTCCTTCGGGGCCAAGTTTGCGGAAACTGTCAGCGGGGCTCCGCATCTAAAAGACCCGGCAGTAGAGCTCGGGGGAGTATCGGCGAGGGCGCAGGGCTGGGAAACCGCGAGCGACATTGCGATTTTGCGCGGCGGGCAAGAGGGAATCGATACCTATTGCTATCCGGCTCACGAGACTTCTACCGGCGCCCTCAGCCCGGTAAACAGGATCGCGGGAGGATTAAACCTGGTAGATGCGACTTCGATTGCGGGCGGGGTGCAGGTCGATATTTCCCAGACCGACGTTTATTACTTCTCGGGACAAAAATGTTTCGCGGCCGAGGGCGGGCTGTGGGTGGCTCTGGCCTCCCCCGCGGCTCAGGAACGAGCGCAAGAAATTAAAGAGAATCCGGGAGCGGGGCGCTGGATTCCGCCGGTGCTGGATTTTTCGGTGGCGCTAAAGAACTCGGTTAAGAACCAGACTTTAAACACTCCGGCAATTTCCACCTTGATTTTATGGGAAGACCAGGTGCAATGGATGCTGGAAGCGGGCGGTCTAGCGACTATGGAGGAACGTACCCGCACGTCCTCGGCAGTGCTATATGAGTGGGCTGATTCCCGCCCCGAGGTTTGCCCCTATATCGCGAATCCGCTAGAGCAGTCCCCGGTAGTGGTGACGATTGATTTTAAAGATATTGATGCGGATACGGTGATTGCGCAGCTACGAGCTAACGGGATTGTAGATATTGATCCTTACCGCGCGTTGGGGCAAAACCAGATCCGGGTGGCTTGTTTCCCGAATATCGAGGTCGCAGATACCCAGGCGCTAACTGCCTGCCTCGACTATGTAATCGACCGTCTCTAGCGCCCTAGAGCCCTATAGCACCTGCCACAGCTATCTGCTCCCGCTAAGCAAACACCAGGTGTTTATCTTGAGTGCGACACTGCGTCAGATACATATTGATAATGGTTTGATAGGGAACTCCGGTACGCGCAGCCTCTGACTTAAAATAGTCAATGTTGGCGACATCGAGATTTATAGTGACCGGTTTACGTAAACGTTCCACATAGGGATTAACTCGGCTTTCGCTAAAATCGTATTCTCTCCTCATGACCTGCACCTCCAATAATAAATAAAGCCAATATCGAACCAGCCCCCGCTTCCCCAATGAATGTATTTATAAAAGTATATCTGGGGGTAATACCCACTCGGTATTACCCCCAGATAGTGCTAGGCGAATCTAGGAAATAATCAGTGCATGACTATGACAGCAGGGATTGGATTGGCCCGAGGCTGAAGTAGATAACGAACAATACGGAAACCACCCACATGAGGGGGTGAATCCGCGAAATCCGCCCGGAAGCCATCTTTACCACCACATAGGTGATGAAACCGAACCCGATACCGACCGTAATCGAATAGGCAAACGGCATCATCATAATGGTCATAAACGCCGGAATCGCTACGTCAGCTCGCGTCCATTCAATATCGCGCACATTAACCATCATCAAGAAGCCCACGAACACTAGGGCGGTAGAGGCCGCTTCGGCGGGTACCAGCTCCACTAGCGGGGCTATAAACATAGACAGCCCAAACAGCAGGCCAGTAACTACCGATGCCAAACCGGTACGCGCACCCTCGCCAACCCCAGAAGTTGATTCCACAAATGAAGTATTCGAGGATACCCCGCCCAGGCCACCAGCCATGGCTGAAAGCGAATCGATCAGCAGGATTTCGCGAGTCTTAGGCGGATTGCCATCCTTGTCCAACAAATTCGCACCCGCACCAACGGCCACCATAGTGCCCATAGTGTCGAAGAAGTCGGCCAGCATTAGCGAGAAAATCAAGAGGACTACCCCAACCGCGGTGGTGTGGGGATTGGTGAAAGGTCCAAAGAAATCAATCGCGCCGATAGTAGACAGATCAGGCAGGGAAACCGGGGATCCCTGCAGCTGCGGAACATTAGATGCCCAGGCCGAGACAGCTTCTTCATCAGCTGCGCGCGAACCCAAATGGGTGAAAGCCTGCACTATAAATGCCAAAACCGTAGCGCTCACGATCCCGATCAAAATCGCGCCTTGAACTTTGCGAACATAAAGCACCACGATCACAATCAAACCGAAGCAGAACACCAGCGCCGGCCATCCCACGAGGGAGCCGTTGACCCCCAGCTGCACCGGAGTGCCTCCGGGACGAATAATCCCAGCATTAATCAAGCCCACAAAGGCGATAAACAGCCCGATCCCCACGCTAATCGCGGTTTTCAGTTGCGCAGGAACCGCTTTGAACACGGCCTCCCGAAAACCGGTCAGCACCAGGATGGTGATAGCCACGCCCTCCCAAAAAATCAGCCCCATCGCTTCCTGATAGCTAAGACCCAAAGCCTCAGGGTTAGCCAAAGTGAAAGCCACCACGGCGTTTAGTCCCATACCGGAAGCAACCGCCAGCGGGAAGTTAGCAACTAGCCCCATCAGCAGGGTCATCACGCAGGCAACCAGGGCGGTGCCGGCGGCGATTGAAGATTGGCTTATATCTTTGGGGGCCGCCACGCCCAAAATCGCGGCGTTAACCACCAAAATATAGGCCATCGCAAAGAAAGTGACCAGGCCGCCGCGGACTTCCCGCCCAACGGTAGAGCCCCTTTCCGAAATTTTAAAGAAACGATCTAGGGAACTATCCGGCTTTTTCGCCGTATCTTGAGAAGACAAGATAACTTTCCAATCCGCCACCAGGGGCATAGAAGTTACTTACAGGCTCATTATCGGAAGATTCTCAGGGTTTTTCCAATCCTGCCCGCTATGCGCAACTTAATTGCATGTCTGCCTGCAAAGCAGTTACCTCTTGGCGCTGACGGTAAGGTGCTAAATCTCGACCTGCTCTACGTCCAGTTCATCCAGCCGCGCCGGAGTGGGTTGCCAGGGAGAGGTATCCACCTTCACATCGGTTTCCGAATGGGAACCACAGGTGTGATCCATAGAGACTACCCGCCCATCATCGACCGACCATTCATTGGTACACACCCCGAACATGGTGCGCATACTGCCCGCCATTTTCAGTAAGAATCCGCAGGTAGAACAGGTGTTTTCCGGGAGCCGTTTGCGGGTCATCCCGCGCCGCGCCGGCCCTTGCTCCGAATGGTACCAACGTTTAGCAGCTTGGGCGCGTCCACAAGCCGAAAGTACCCGGGGACGGCCAAGACCAAGTTCCTCCACGGTACGCCGATCTAGATCTTCGGGATTGGTGTCCGCATAGGACTGATCAAGGCGGTCATCATCGGGAACATAGGGCAGTACGTCCTCGCGTTTTACATCTTGAGGACGCAACCGCTCTGCCCAGGGTACCCACGGGCGTGCCAGCAGCGCGTCCTCGCCTGGAAGTAAATCAATTTCGCAAACCGTGGCTTTGCGGCCGCGCGGCACCCGTGCTAAGACTGCTACCCAGTGCCAGCCGCGATAACCGGGCTTTAAACATTCAAAACTGTGGGTGGCCAGGCGTTCACCTTCACTGGTGGCACCCAAATGCTGCCCAATTTCTTCCGGCTTAGCAATGGGCGCCAGCCCCTCGCGGGCAATATCGACCGCGCTGGCCAGTATGCTATCTACTTTTCCCGCTTTACGTCGGGTAGTTTCACTCATGTGCGTCTTTCTTAGTTCACCGCCGCCACTAGGCATCGAAATCGTCGGCAACTGCCCGCAGCAGCTGCGCGATCTTTCCGCCATTATCCGGGTAGCGTCCATGCCGCAAATGCCCGGAGGAGGCGTCCAATAACTTAATCAGGTCTTCTACTAGCGGCACCATGTCTTTGGGTTTGCGCCGCAAATTCTTTGCCACCGAGGGCGTACGTTGCAATATTTGCACCGATAGGGCTTGTGGGCCGCGGCGGGAGTCGGCAACTGAGAACTCTACCCGCGTTCCCGCCGAGGGAGGTTTAGCGCCAACAGGTAACACGCTGGCATGTAAAAATACCTGCGAGCCGTCTTCTGCAGTGATAAACCCGAACCCTTTGTCGGCATCAAACCACTTAACTTTTCCGGTTGGCACTGATTTCTCCCCTACTTTTTCTTAATCTAGGTTACATGAGGCAACATATAACCCACTTCTTTGCATATGATAATGCAAAGTGAGGATTTAATCCGCTCCGGGCTAGCCTCATTAGTTAGGGAGAAACTTAAGTGAAAGTCTTAAAGAGAGTCGGCTTACTGACGATAGTGCTTCTAGCTGCGCTTTTTGCCAGTTTCACAGTCAGCGGCAATATTGCACACGCCGAAGAACCACCAACGATTTCCGATCATGTATATGATCCCGGTGACAAGCTTGCGGGGCAGGCCGACAAGGTTAAGGAACGGCTAGCTTCTTTGGATCGTTCTGGACTACACGTGTATGTGGCGTTCCCCTCTGAATATTCCAATGAAACTGTCAGCAATTGGAACCTGATGGCTCTGCAAAAATCAGGCGCCCCGCAGGGATCCTACATGCTCTCGATAGTGGCTGATAACCCTAATCAGACTATGTATTTAGCTTCTGCAGGTAATGCGGCGAAACTCTCCCAAGAAGAATTATCTGCTATTGCCTCCGAAAAAATGGTGCCCTTGCTAAATCAACAAAAATACCCGGAGGCAGTGTTAGCTTACCTAGATGCGCTCTCTGCGAAGGCGCCAGAAATGGGCTCGGGCTTGGCGGTTGCCCCTTGGGCAATGATTGCTTTTCTGGTTGCGTTAATCGTGGTAATTATCGTGATTTCCCGGGTGCTCAGGGCGCGGAGAAAAGCCCAAAATCGAACCGAGGATAATGCTTCGGGTGAATCGACTGAAGCTCTCGCGTCGCAAGATTCGCGGAGCCAGCTGCCTGCCTTTGCGGTTGGGACCCGGCAAGGCGGAGTAACAGAATCCGAGGCCTCCACAAGTAAAGAATCTTCGAAAACAGCTGTGGTTGACGAGGACGATCACGAGGACGAGCAGCCTAGTAAAGGCAAATTCCGTTTACGCTTTGGACGAAACGATAAATCCTCGGGTACATCTAAGTCCGGCAAAACACCAGTTGATAATCCCGACACTGCCAAGGCCGTCTCGAAAAACTTCGCGGGTGCCGCGTCCTCCCAACCGGCGGCAGCTGCGCTTTTGCAGACCCCTAGCACTGATGCTGGTCTAGTAAATAAGGAACCGAACCTAACCTCCGTCGCCGGGACAGCTCAGGTTAAGGCAGAGGAACCAAATCCAGCTATTCCCACCGGCGTTCCGGGCACTTTGAATACCTCGTCTAGTGGAAAAGTGCCTTCGCTGGCAGAACTGGATCAGATCGCTTTAGCGCGCACGAGGGCGCAGACTACCAACAGCACCGAGGCGAGAGCGGGCTACCAGGTTTCTCCCGCACCCCAAATGCAAGTACCCACTTCCTCGCAACTACCGCCTCAAAGCGAAGAGCGGGCGCTCCCGCAAGCGCCCGCACCAGCTCCGGCACTATCTGGGGAACAACCAGCGCTGTCCCCGCAGGCAGCACCGTTGCAGCCAGTGCAACCGGGGGCTGCAGCCCAGGAAACACGACCGGGAACATTTGCTCCCGAGTCAACCGGTCTGCCGGCTACGGGGCCCGCACAGGTCAGCGCGACTACTCCCCGCTCGAACGCGCCTTATACCTCGCTAGGGGCGAGCTCGCCCCTAGCCCCTGCAACCGGTACGTCCTCGGCTCCGCAGCGACATTCTTCGGTGCTGCGCCCTGGAGAAACTACCTATTTGCCGCCGCAGGCCAATGATGATGACACCCAGGTTACTTCTGCCGCGCAGATTAAGGATTATGGCCAGGAGCGTCGCGATGAGATCGCCCGGGCGAAAGCCCGTGCCCAGGCAGCTGATCGTTTCCGGGAAGAACAGGCAAGAAAACAGGCTTCGGCCACTGCGCAAACCGCGCAACCCGCGCACGCGGCTCAGCCGCAAATCAGCCCTCTGCCGGCAAGCGTCAGCCATGAGGGTCAAGCAGCCCCAGCGTTTGCCTCTCCGCTGCCGCCGCAGGCTGTCGCTTCTCCGGTTGCACCGGCTGCGCCCCAAAACGCTGTCCCCGATAAAGGGAATACTTCCGGCCCTCAGGTAGGTTCGCAGGCAGCAACTCACGCAGCTTACGCGCCGGCAGTTACTTCCCGCACCTCCGATGATTTCGCCCGGCAGGCACCAGATAATGCCGCTTCTTCCGCCCATCAGCGCGGACAGTCAGGGGTGCGCACGCTACCGAAAATGGCGCCCGCAGTTAACCATCTAACTGCCCGCTCTTTGCCACCGATATCTCCGCAGGCAATCCCGCAAGTATCACCACAGACACCCGGACAGGCACCGGCCATGGCGAACGGAGCCGCGCTCTCCCCTGCTCCTTCGCAGGTGCCAGCGCAACCCGTTAGAGTAGCGAAGCAAAGCGTGAAACCCTCGCTGGCTCAGCCAGAAACTGCCCACCGGGAAGAAGCGCGTCCGGCACCTGACTTCACGAAAGTATTGCGACAGGCAGATTCCTGGGCTCGTAAGGGAGCCAGCAAACTGACGCTCGCCCAGCAGCGAGTCGGAAAAACCCTAACCCAACCTTTTGCTTTGGCGTTAGTTCGTGCTCAAGATAGCGTCCGCGCCGCATTTGGCGAGTTCGCTACTGCCCAGTTGCAGTCCCGTCCTATTGATCAGCAGATCGTAGCCGGTAACCTGCCCGGGCCGCTGCGTGAGCTACGCGATCAGATCACCCACTTTACTAATCTGTATCACCAGCAAACCCCGTTGCACGAGATCCTTTTAAGGTTCGAACGGGAAATCGTGACCTGTCGGGAAGACCTGGTCAGATGCCGGTTGATTGTGGAGCGTATCCAAAACGTTGATCCCCAAAAGGCCACGCGTATTGGTAACGATGTGATGGGAGCCCACAAACTACTTTCTCGGGCTCAGAACCTCATCGAGGACGCGAAGGCTAGGGATCGCGCCGGACAAGAAAACGAGGTTCTGAAAGCTACCGTACGTACCGAGAATCTCTTGTTGCAGGCACAAAAGATCGCGCGACAAGCACATGCGGAAGAAGCCGCCCTCCGCGCCGGAGCAAAAGTTGAGGCCGCGTTGACCTTTGCGGAAAAAGTTGAGCCTCTTAGCGAGCAGGTCGCGATTTTGATGGCGGCTGTCGATGACTATATCGGGGTTCATACCGCGAAGGTGGGAGTGGCGGCTCGCACCATGCTAGACCTGGCGAATCGAACTTTAACCCGTCTTGACCAACCAGGTAACCATGATCCGCAGGAGGCTTTGCGACTGTTGCAACGCGCGCAGCAACAAACCGAGCAAGCTCTACGTCTAGCCGAAAACGATGTAGCGAAGCGGAGCTAAGTGGGCAAAGGCGCTTATAAAAGCTAAATCTTTCTGATTGGGGGAGCTTTAACCTCCACTTGCCGATAGGATTTAGCTATGTGCTTAGCTCAATTCCGTAAACGCTCACTGATATTCTTCCGGGCAGTGCTGGTCGCTACCGTCACGGTAGTCGTGCCCGCGAGCCTCGCGTTAGCGGCTCCTCCCGCCAGCAGTTTCGATAAGCATCTTTCGGATCCGGCTGGCTATCTAGAGAACTCGGGACAAGTAGCGGAAACGTTAGCTGGCGCCTCTAGCTCTGATTATCAGATCTATGCCGCCCTCACCGATAACTTCTCGCCGCTAAGCGCGCAGCAATGGTGCGTGAAGAGCCGGGAGCAGGCAGCAGGCAATAGCCAAAGCGTGCTGTTAGCTATCGCGGTAAAAGAGCGTGCGTACTACATTTGTCCGGCAGCTAATGTGCGCATTAGCGAAACTAAGCAAAATCGCATAGCGCAAGAAATAGAACCCCTGCTGTCCCAAGGTAATTGGGATCAAGCGGTTAAGGTGTTCGCGGTTAGCGCGGCCTCGTCCTCCTCTGATCTGGGCGGCGCCGTAAGTGGGGAAGAATCCGCGAGGACGGGGACCTGGTTTCGACCGCTAGCGTTAGTGCTGGTGGTAGCGGGGATCGGGGTCGGCATTATGATCTTTGCCCGCAAACAGTCAAAGACCCGCGATCAAATAAAAAACAGGCAGGCCGCGTCGGATAAGCAGCTGGTAGAACAGGCGGGCGTAGATGTCTTGGCCGCTGACGATGCTGTCCGGGGTGCAAAAGAAGAACTAGAGTTCGCGAAAATGCAGCTAGGGACGGCACAAACTGAGGAATATGCCCAGGTGTTAGCCCAGGCGAGTCAGGCGCGAGATAGCGCTATGGAGAAGTTGCGGGACTTAGATTCCCTCTCAGGTATCCAAAAATCTCAACAGGCACAAGCAGCTTCCAGCGAGGCTAAACGCTGCCAGGAGCTGTTAGCACAGCAGACAGAGAAACTGACGAGGATGCGCGAATCTTTAGATTCTTTACCTAGCCGGATTCAGAACCAGTTATCGTTGATATCCGAGCTAGAAACCCAGGCGAGCCAGCTTCCCGCCATCATAGCGGCACTGCATAAGACCCACCCTCAGGCGGTATTAACCTCACTGGATGATGCGCCCGAGCAGGTCAGCAACCTCTTGGGGGCTGCGCGGGAAACTTTAGAGCCTCTACAGAGCGAGGATAGCTCGCCCAGCCTGAAAGTACAGGTACAAACCGCGGAACGGGCAATCGCCCAGGCTCGCACCTTGATAAAGGAGGTTTCCGAGGCCGAGACCCATTTGGCGAACCTACAGCAATCGCTACTGGCAGCCGTGACTTCTATTTCCTCAGACCTAGATGATGTAAAACGCCTTAACTTGCAGGACAAATCAGTTTTTCAGACCCTGTGCGCTAAAGCGCAAACCGCGATTGATAACTGCTTGCAAGCCCGCGATGGTCAGGGCGATCCCCTCGCATCTTTATCGGCGATTGCCCAAGCCGAAGCCGATTTGGATCAAGCGTTGGCGCCCTACCGGCAAGACAGTGAGCAAAAACAGAAGGCCGCGGCCAGACTACAGACGGCTTTAGCTAGCGCGCAAGCCCGGATAGCTAGCGCAAATAGTTACGTTTCTAGTCACCGCGGCGCGGTAGGTTTAGATGCACGCCAGTATCTAGCGCGCGCCGAATCCCTCTACCAGCAGGCACAGGTTTCGCGGGGAGATACCGGGATCAAATTAGCGGAACTGGCAGGAGAAGCTGCCGATAAAGCCCGCGAGAGCGCAAGTACCGACTATCAAGAGCGCCGCAACGATTGGAATGGGGGGTCAGGAGGAAACAGCAGCGATTTCCTAACCGGGATGATCCTAGGCGGAATCTTAAACGGCGGACGGGGTTTCGGCGGCGGAACCAGTTGGGGTTCAAGCTCCGGAAATTCTGATTGGTTCGGCGGCGGTTTTGGGAGCGGTAGCGGATCCGGCTTCGGAGGTAGTTTCGGCGGTGGAAGCTCCGGGGGCGGCTTCGGAGGGAAGTTTTAGCCCGCCAGTTGCCAGTATTTCCAGTAGAATCAGAAATTAGTTAGACAAAGCCAACCAATACCAGGAGGAACGATGGCAGAAAAACAAACAATTCTGGGTCGGATTACCAATATGGCGAAAGCCAATATTAATGCGCTTCTTGACCGGGCAGAAGATCCCGAAAAGATGCTTGACCAGATGATTCGAGACTATACCAACTCGATACGTGAAGCAGAAAGCGCAGTTGCCCAGACTGTGGGGAATGTGCGGCTGGCAGAGAAAGATCTAGAGGAAGACCGTGCCGCAGCAACGCAATGGGGTGAAAAGGCTGCTTTAGCGTCAAAGAAGGCCGAAGAAGCACGTACTAGTGGGGATACGGCCGAGGCCGAACGCCTGGATAATCTGGCACGCCTGGCGCTAGGTAAACAGATTGATTTTGAACAGCAAGTGAAGTCGCAAGAACCGCTGCTGGTTTCCCAAAAGGAAATGGCTGAGCAGCTCAAGGCGGGCTTGGCCGGGATGAAGACTAAGCTAGAGGATCTTAAAGTCAAGCGAGACCAACTGGTGGCGCGGCAAAAGACCGCCCAGGCGCAAAACCAGGTACAAGAAACCGCTGCAAAGTTTAACTTGGCGGATCCCACCAGCGAACTTAATCGCTTCGAGGAGAAAATCCGCAAGCAGGAAGCCCTGGCTGCAGGACGCGCCGAGCTGGCTTCTGAATCACTTGAGAATCAGTTTGCGGAACTGGAAAAATCCGGTTCCTCCGCAGAAATTGAGGCTCGCCTAGCGGCTTTGAAGAACAAATAGTTCCCACTACCGCCGACAGCCTAATAGTCCTTGCTGGCGCCAGAAATCGTTTCTGGCGCCAGCAAGTTTTTTGTACGGTAAATACAGGTCAAGTTTTACTCCACTAGGTACATGTCCAAGTACCCCTCAAGTTTTACGTCAGTATTTTCCGGAACCAAAAATCCGCAAAATTAGGGAATGCGACCCCTGTCCCTATGGGTCAGTATTCCCCCACCGGCGCCCAGCGCCCCCACAATCAGGCCGATTGTTAGTCCGATAGCGGCGGCAAGCAGTAGGAACATGACTATTTAGCTTTGTCGTATTCCTGCAGTGAACACACCCCATAGGTGCGGTCGCGAGTAGCTTCAATCGCCTGCACCGCTGCCTGGAACTGGGACATGGTGGTAATGATCGGTTTATCTGCAGCAGTAGTGGCGGTGCGGATTTCGTAACCATCCGCCCTCGCCCCGGAAGTGCCGGGGGTGTTGATCACCATATCGATTAGGCCGGCGCGGATCATATCCACTACTGTTTGTTCCCCGTTCGGGCCACGTCCTTGGCTGGCTTTACGCACCTCGGTAACCGGAATCCCGTAACGGCGTAGCAAAGCAGCTGTACCTGCAGTAGCCATGATGGAGAACCCTAAATCAAATAAGCGCGACACCGGCAAGGCTAAGGCGCGTTTATCCTGGTCAGAAACTGATACAAACACGGTACCTTTAGCGGGTAGATTTCCATAGGCCGCGGTCTGGCTCTTGGCGAAGGCGGTGGGGAAGTCTCGGTCATACCCCATGACTTCCCCGGTAGAACGCATTTCGGGACCGAGAACGGTGTCCACGATCCGGCCATCTTTATCCCGGAAACGCTTAAACGGTAGCACCGCTTCTTTCACTGCGATCGGACGACCCGGGGTAGCGAAATCAGAATCATCTGCGGGCAGATAACCGCGCTCCTTAAGCTGTGCGATCGAAGACCCCATCATCACCAGGGCAGCCGCCTTAGCTAGCGGCACTCCCGTCGCTTTGGCTACAAAAGGTGCCGTGCGCGAGGCTCGCGGATTAGCCTCAATCACATACAACACCCCGCTGACTAGGGCATATTGAATATTGATCAGGCCGCGCACCCCTACCCCGGCTGCGATCTTCTCCGTCGAGGTACGAATATGGGCGATAATCGCGTCCGAGAGGGTAATCGGGGGCAATACGCAAGAAGAATCCCCCGAGTGGATCCCGGCCTCCTCGATATGCTCCATCACTCCGCCCAGGAATAGCTCCTGGCCATCATAAAGCGCATCCACATCGATCTCGATCGCATCATCGAGAAAACGATCGATCAATAGCGGTCCGGTCATCACCGTGGGATCAGACAGGTTGTAACGATGCAGATAGGAGTCAAGTTCTTCGCGAGAATAGAGGATCTCCATTCCCCGTCCTCCCAAAACGAAAGAAGGACGCACCAGAACCGGGTAACCCACTTTTTCAGCCTGTTCAAAGGCTTGTTCCGGGGTGGTAGCAGTCCCATGCGCCGGAGCGGGCAACCCCGCCTCATCCAGCACCCGGCCAAAGAGTTCACGGTCTTCCGCGGCGTCAATCGCGCTCGGTGGAGTACCCACAATCGGCACCCCGGCCGCCTCTAGGCGCGAGGCTAAAGACAACGGGGTTTGCCCCCCGAGCTGCACAATCATCCCCGCTACTGGTCCGGCCTCGCATTCGGCCTCGTAAATTTCCATCACGTGCTCGAAAGTAAGCGGCTCGAAATAGAGGCGGGAAGAAATATCGTAGTCCGTAGACACGGTTTCCGGGTTACAGTTAACCATCACCGTGTCATAGTCAGATTGCAGTTCCTGGGTAGCGTGTACACAGGAATAATCGAACTCAATGCCTTGCCCGATCCGGTTCGGACCAGAGCCCAAAATAATCACTGCCGGACGCTGACGCGGTTTAACTTCGCTGGTCAAGTCATAGCTGGAATAATAGTAGGGGGTTTGGGCGGGGAATTCTCCGGCGCAGGTATCTACCGTCTTGTAAACCGGACGAATCCCGAAGGCCTTGCGCACCTCCCGCACTACCTGATCGGATACCGAGCGAATCTGCCCAATCTGCAGGTCAGAGAAACCGTGACGTTTCGCCTTGATTAGAAGATCCGGACTAATAGCTTCGGCTTGGCGGATTTCTTGTGCGACCTCGTCCAACAAGAACAGTTGGTCTAGGAACCAGCGATCAATCTTAGTGGCTTCATAGAGCTCCTCTATACTCGCCCCCGCCCTAATCGCGTCCATCACCTGGATCAAACGCTTTTCCGTAGGTATTTTGACCTGCTCTAATAGCTTCTCTTTAGAGGAGGACAGCGGGGTATCCCAGCGGAAGTAGGTGCCGGCTTTATCTAGAGAAATCAGGGCTTTTTGTAGGGCTTCAGTAAAGTTGCGTCCCAGCGCCATCGCCTCGCCTACCGACTTCATGGCGGTGGTCAACGTGGGGTCAGCGGCCGGGAACTTTTCGAAAGCAAAACGCGGCACTTTAACCACTACATAGTCCAAAGTGGGCTCGAAAGAAGCCGGCGTCGAACCGGTAATATCGTTGGGAATCTCGTCGAGGGTGTAACCGAGCGCCAGTTTTGCAGCCAGTTTCGCAATCGGGAAACCGGTAGCTTTCGACGCCAGGGCGGAGGAACGAGACACCCGGGGATTCATCTCAATGACTACTACCCGACCAGTATCGGGGTGAACCGCGAATTGGATATTACACCCGCCAGTATCCACCCCTACTTCCCGGATCACGTTAATCCCAATATCGCGCAGATTCTGCAGCTCCCGGTCAGTTAGGGTGAGCGCGGGAGCCACCGTAATGGAATCGCCAGTATGTACCCCTACCGGGTCAACATTTTCGATAGAGCACACCACGACCACGTTATCGGCTTTGTCGCGCATCAGCTCTAGTTCGTATTCTTTCCAGCCCAGAATCGATTCTTCCAGCAAAACCTCGGAGGTAATGGAATCGGCCATACCTCCCCCAGCGATGCGAATCAGATCCTGTTCGTTATAGGCAATGCCGGAACCCATACCGCCCATAGTGAAGGATGGGCGCACTACCAGTGGATATCCCAGCTGTTCGGCCGCCTCCCGGCAGTCAGCCAGGTTGTGCGCAATAAAAGATCGCGCTACTTCCGCTCCGCAGCGGTGAACTACCTGCTTAAACTCTTCGCGATCTTCACCGGCGTTAATCGCCTTAGCGCTAGCGCCAATCAGTTCTACCTGGTATTTTTCCAAGGTGCCATCTTGGGACAGAGCAATCGCGGTGTTGAGCGCGGTCTGCCCACCCAAAGTAGGCAGCAGCGCATCGGGACGTTCCTTTTCAATAATCGAGGCCACCACCTGCGGGGTTATCGGCTCAATATAGGTAGCATCCGCCATTTGGGCATCGGTCATAATGGTTGCCGGGTTGGAATTAACCAAAATGACCCGCAACCCTTCCGCTTTGAGGACGCGGCAGGCCTGACTCCCGGAATAGTCAAATTCGCAGGCCTGGCCGATTTGGATCGGCCCGGAACCAATAACTAGGACAGATTTAAGATCAGTTCTGCGTGGCATTTTTTTCCTTCGTTTCCTGCATTGTCCTTAGGAACTTATCAAAGAGATATTGGGCATCGTGGGGGCCAGCCGCTGCCTCGGGATGGTACTGCACGCTGAAAGCTGGCAGATCGAGGGCGCGCAAGCCCTCCACTACCCCATCGTTTAGCGCCAGGTGAGATACTTCTACCCGCCCGTAGCGTCCCCCATCGAAGGGTGCCACCGAAGGATGTTCCGCGGGAGCGTCTACCGCGAAACCGTGATTATGGGCAGTGATCTGCACTTTTCCGCTTTCGCGGTCCACCACCGGTTGATTTACCCCGCGGTGACCATAGGCAAGCTTGTACGTTCCATACCCCAAGGCGCGCCCGAGGATTTGGTTCCCAAAACAAATCCCGAAGAAAGGAAGCCCGGCGTCCAGCACCGCCCTCGCTAAGGCTACTTCATGGTCTGCAGAGGCCGGATCGCCCGGTCCGTTAGAGAAAAACACCCCATCAGGATTCACCGACATGATATCCGCAAAGCTGGAGTGCTGCGGAAACACATGCACCTGGATTCCGCGCAACGCCATCTGCTCGGGAGTACGGGATTTAATCCCCAAGTCTAGGGCAGCCACCACCGCTAAAGGTTCTCTGCCCTCATATTCACCGGCGGGCTCCACTACGTATTTTTCGGGAGTACTCACGTCAGCTGCCAGCGCCGCTCCGGCCATCACCGGCTGGTCGCGCACCACTGACACCAAAAGGTCGCGGGTAGCCTGATCAAGATAGGCAGCCCCAGCCGGGAGAGCATCACCAGAAAAGATTCCGCCCCGCATGGCACCGGCTTCGCGCAAATGCAGGGTGAGGGCCCGGGTATCGACCTCGCAAATACCCACCACATCCTGGTCTTTGAGTAGGTCTTCCAAGTCGCCGGTAGCGCGCCAATTGGAAGCCCGGCGGGCGCGATCACGCACCACATATCCGGCTACCCAGACTCTGCTAGACTCCGGATCCGCTTCGTTTACCCCCGTATTTCCGATATGAGGCGCGGTTTGAATAACTATTTGCCGGTGATAGGACGGGTCGGTCAAAGTTTCCTGGTATCCGGTCATCCCGGTCGCGAACACTACTTCCCCCAGGGCGCGTCCCCGCTTCCCCCAGGCTTTGCCTTTCGCAATGAACCCGTCCTCCAGCACGATCAAGGCCAGATCCGAGGAGTCCTGATGCATACGATTACTCCTTATCTACGCTTGAGCCTTGCGGGCGAGGGCGTATAGAAAAATTGCTCGCACCAAGCGGACGCGAGCAAATGGTTAAGAGTTTCACTGCCTACAAGCATACCGTAAGGCGCTATCCGGGCGTGATTTTTCACCAGTACTCGGATAATGAAGAAAGCTGACTACCAAAAATGGAAAGTCGCTGGAGCCAAGCCTAGGAACGCATTAGTTTAACCGCGTCGGCAATCGGGCCATCTAGCACTTTTTTCCCTTTTTTCAGCACGATTCCCCGCTCACAAAAGCGTCCCATTAGATCCAGGTCGTGACTGACGATTACCAGTGATTTACCTGCTTCTGACAGTTGCGAAATACGATCAAGACATTTCTTTTGGAAGGGCTCATCGCCTACCGCCAAGATTTCATCAATCAGAAAAATATCGGGGTCAGTGTGGACTGCCACCGAAAATGCTAGCCGCAGGAACATTCCCGAAGAATAAAACTTGACTTCGGTATCTAGAAATTCGTGAATCTCCGAAAAATCTACAATCTCATCGAAATGAGCTTCGATTTCTTCACGGGTCATCCCCAAAATAGCGCCATTCAAGAAAATATTTTCCCGCCCGGTTAAATCAGGGTGGAAACCCGCGCCTACCTCGATTAAGCCTGCGACTTTACCCCGCACACCTACGGCTCCTGCCGAAGGCTGCATCACTCCGGAAATAAGTTTCAACATTGTCGATTTCCCGGAACCGTTAAATCCCAAGAGTCCCACGGTTTCCCCGGCGGCAATATTGAATGAAACATGATCGAGGGCGCGGAAACGGTCACGCATCTGTCCCCGTCTGCCGGTCAAAGACCACACCAACATATCTTTCAACGTGTGGGTGTTGCGGATAGTGAAGTCTTTTACCACGTCTTGCGCGGTTATCACCGTATCAGCTTGGGTTAATTCTGGGTCAACTTTTACGCTCTTATTGGCCATACTTTTTACAGCTCCTGGGCGAAACGCCCGTCATAGTGGCGGAAAACTTTATCCCCTATCAGCAACAACAGGATTGAAATCAGGGCGGAAGCCACTACCATTAACGAAAAATTGTCCGGGAAACTCTCAGCCACGCCCGCGGTGGGAATCCAAAAACCATAATGGAAAAGTTCGACTACCGTGGTGAGGGGATTAAGTTGATAGACATACCACAGCCATCCTCCCTGCCAGTCCCCCAGTACGTGGTAAACCATTGACCATTTATAAAGAACCGGGGAAGCCCAGGTAGCGACCATTAAAATCAAATCCACGAAATTTTCGGCATCGCGATATAGCACGTTAAAAGCCCCGCCGAGTAGTCCGAGCCCCAAACTAAAGATCGTGAGAACAACGAATGCTAGCAGCACTGCCAGCAGATTATTTATCTCCGGGCGCCAACCGAAAATCAGGCTTCCAATAATCAAAATCACCACTTGCGGCACAAAATGCACAAATGCCACCCAAACGGAGGACACGGGGAAAAGTTGCCGCGGCAAATAAATCTTTTTCACCAAATCCTGGTTTTGCACCAGCGAACGCGTACAGTTACCGAAGATTTCGGAAAAATAGTTGACCGCAACCACTCCGGCAAACATATAAACCACGTAATTGGTAATGTTCCGGTTCATTCCCATAAACACCCCGATGGCAAAATAAAACACCAGGAATTGGGTTGCGGGTTTGGCATAAGACCAGAGCATCCCCAGGATTGAACCCCGATAACGGACTCGTAGTTCTTTATGTACTAGTAGTTGTAGCAGATACTGTTTACGAACAACTTCAAATAAACCGTGGGATGTACCCGGCCGGGTAAAATCAGTGCTGACACTCACCAGTTACTCCCCATCCGTCTTTTTACCAGAGAAATAAGGTTTCACCACGTTGTCATAGCGGGAAAGCGCAGACGCAATCGCCATATGCATATCAAAATACTTGTAGGAGCCCAGCCGGCCTCCAAAGAGGGTGTGGGGTAACTTATCGCGTAGGGCGCGGTACTCCAGTAGCTGCTCACGGTCACGAGCAGTATTAATCGGATAATAGGGTTCATCATCCTTGCCGGCAGTGCGCGAATATTCCCGGGCGATCACCGTTTTTTCATTTTGGTAATCCCGCTCCGGATGGAAATGCCGGAATTCAATAATCCGCGTGTAAGGAACTTCCCGATCGCCATAGTTCATCACCGAAGTGCCTTGGAAATCACCGGTAGCAACCGTCTCCCAATCGAAATCGAGGGTACGCCAACCGAGCTCCCCATAGCGGTAATCAAAGAACCTATCTACCGGACCGGTATAAACCACCGGCACCTGCCCAATGCAGGCATCACGGTTGAAAGGTTGGGAGGTGTCGAAAAAGTCGGTCGATAGTTTTACGTCAATCAGATCATTATCTGCCATTTTTTCCAGCCAGGCGGCGTATCCATCTTGGGGAAGTCCCTCGAATTTATCGGAAAAATAGCGATTGTCATAGTTGTAACGCACCGGCAAGCGCGACACGATAGCCGCCGAAAGATCCCGCGGATCAGTTTGCCATTGTTTCGCGGTGTAGCCCTCAAAGAAAGCCTTGAATAGGGGTTCGCCTACCAGGGAAATCCCCTTCGTCCGGAAGTTTTCTTCCGCGTCCTCGCCCCGGATAGCGCTAGCTTGGGAGGCAATTAGCTGGCGAGCCTCATCGGGAGAATAGGCAGCCCGGAAAAACTGGTTAATGGTTCCCAGATTGACCGGCATGGGGAAAACTTCGCCCCCAACATTGGTGTATACGTGGTGCACATAATCGGTGAAAGCAGTGAAGCGGTTGACGTATTCCCACACCCTCTCATTAGAAGTGTGGAACAGGTGAGCCCCATATTTATGGATCTCGATACCGGTTTCTTCATCGCGGTAAGAGTAGGCATTTCCGCCGATGTGATCACGTTTTTCAACTATGGTGACCCGCCGACCTAAATCGTTAGCGACTCGTTCTGCCATGGTTAGACCAAACAGTCCGGATCCAACAATCACTAAATCGGTATTCACGTGGATTCCCCTTGTCTTGCGAGCTTCTGGCTTCCTTAATCCTACCGTGTTAACACTAAAAATTAATCTGCCAGCAAGGATGACGCGAGTTTTGTGAAGGCTCTAACTGCGCTGGCACTGTCGATCTTGTCTAACTGGTCTGCAGATACGGGCTGGGGATCCACTAAAGCTCCTTTGACCTGCGCATAATCATTGGCGAGGGCGATTAACGAGCGCCTGCGCATAAAGTCGGAGAACCGGATTTGGTGAGTGTCGATGTGCTCACCTAGATCTGGATCCCGCGGCACGATCACAGGCACAAAACCGCGCCGCAACCATTCCATCATCAGGGAAGGACCGCCCGGTAAAACCACTCCTTTTAGGTTCCCTGCCAGGGCGTCCATTTCTTGGTGGCTAAGGTTTTCGCGCCCGTTCGCCTCTTTCGGAGGTTGTGAAGTTCCGTATTGCACCAGGACAGACACATCCGGATTCTCGCGAGCGAAACGATCCGCCATCTGGATTAACCGGTCAAAAGGCATATGGTGCGTTCCCACCATAAACAGGTAATCGGCGTGAAGCTCGCGGTTATTGTTTTCGCTTATATTCGCGGTTTCAGTCATAGTAGCGGTCCGATCACGGTGGCATCCGGGTAAAGTTTTAGCTGTTCAGGCCATTGCACGGCGAAGCGATCTGCTAAGCGGTAACAGATCCTACCTGATAGCGAGGGAATTTCGATCCGGTCGAAGACCTCGATATATATAGTGGGAATCTTCATGAGCCGCGCTAGTGCAATGAAAACCGTCCCCAATGAAGCCCCTGCAGAAACCACCAGTTCGGGGCGAGCCGAACGTAGAAGCTTCCAGGCTAGACGCAGCGAGCGGAATACATCCCGTAAGTTACGGTCGGGTGAATGCTGTGCCCAGACGACTTTCTGATCAGCTAAAAGGGAGACCGCATCGGGAGTTTCGAAAGTTACCCACAAGGATTGCTGCCGTTTCCACCAGGGTTTTAAGGTGTAGAGCTGGGCTAAGTGTCCACCGGAGGAGCCAGCAAAAAGAACTTTAACCATGTTGTTTGTCCGCTTTCACCCGGGCAGCATTTTCACAGGCCGCAACTAGCTTCGCGGTTTCCGGGTCGGAAGCAAAAACCTCTTCGTTAGGACGCGGCCCAGATAGCACCCCATCGGTCACTCCTTTTACCCCCAGGCGCAGCATCTTTTTCTTTTCCCCGCTAGATAGCCACATTCTGAACCAGCGCACGATCGTGGAACCGCCATAAAGCAGCCGATCCAGAGGTAGTAATCCCCGCGAGCGCAATAGGAACCAAATTTTATTGCGAGTCTCGTAATAAAAACGATCCCCGGGATCATCGGTAGCGGACGCGGCAGCGCGGGTTTTGTGTACCACCACCGAGGCTGGTACATACAACCCGATGCGGTGTTTCAGCAGCCGAGCGGTGTATTCCAAGTCATCATTCCAAATAAAGTAATCAGCAATCGGCAGACCGCTCTGGCGCACTTGTGCTACCTCTACCAGTATTGACACGAAGGAGGCCGCACGTACCTGCCGCATTCCCAGATCCCGGGCGATTCGTTTGCGGCCCGGTGATATTAGCGGTCTTTCCCGATGGGCATTCATGGGGTGTTCGCTACCGTCTGTCCACTGTGCCTTGGACGCCAAAAGCGCTGGAGAGCCGGGATAAGTCTGCCCCGCTATTAGCAGTTGTGCTAACGCATCCGCTGTAGGGATGGTGTCGTCATCCATAATCCAAATGAAATCCTGGCTTTCCAGCTCTTTATAGGCAAGGGCGTGCGCGATTCCCGCACAAAATCCGCCAGCCCCGCCGGTATTTTCTGAAAGCGGTATTACTCGGTCAACTACCGGGTGCTGTTGGGCAATATGTGCAGAATCATCAGTTGAAGCGTTATCAATCACGATTACCCGCTGGACTGGCCTGGTCTGTGCGGCGATTGCGTCCAGACATTCACGAAGTAGTTTAGCGCGGTTATAAGCTACTACCACCGCAGATACCTGACGTTCTTCGCCCATTGCCACATCTCCTTTGGTTGGTTTTTTCCATCATATCTAAGCGGAGAAATACCCGAACAGCGATCGCCTCAATTATTCTCATTTGCGTCCTCCCCTATCCGCGGATCAAATACCCCATCCCCCTCCCCGGAGGGTAATTCTGTCATCGGAGGGCGATACTGTCCCTGGAGGGTAATCCTGTCGCCGAAGGGCGGTTTCGTCGCGGGAGGGTGGTTTCGTCGCCGGAGGGTGGTTTCGTCGCCGGAGGGCGATTCCGTCAAGTAATCGGAAGAAAAGCCAGCAAAAAGACCCTCCCCGTACAAAAACACCCTCCAACGCCAATAAAAACCCGGTTTCCTCGCCCCAAAACACAACTCCGGAGGGCGATACTGTCCCTGGAGGGTGATTTCGTCACCGGAGGGCGATTCCGTCACGTAACCGGAAGAAAAGCCAGCAAAAACACCCTCCCCGTACAAAAACACCCTCCAACGCGAATAAAAAGCGAACCTTCTCCGCCCATATTCACGAATCAGGAGGGCGATACTGTCCCTGGAGGGCGATTCCGTCGCGGGAGGACGGTTTCGTCGCGGGAGGGTGATTGTGTTTCCGGTAGTTAGTTTCGGTAACAAAAAGGGGCTAATGCCGGGATAATGTCCTTTTGGATATTAACCCGGTATTAACCCACGAAAAGCGCAAGAAAAAGGGTAGCCCTGGCGGAAAATCCGCCAGGGCTACCCTTAAATCTTTAGGTAACTAGCTAAACAGCAAAGTTACTTCATCTTGGTGCCGACCGAGCCGAGGCGTTCACAAGCCTCAACTACGCGCGCCGCCATACCAGCTTCGGCAGCTTTGCCCCAAGAACGCGGGTCGTACTGTTTCTTGTTGCCGACCTCGCCATCAATCTTCAGAACACCGTCGTAGTTCTTCATCATCCAGTCAGCTACCGGACGAGTGAAGGCGTACTGGGTATCGGTGTCTACGTTCATCTTGATAACGCCGTTGCGAACCGCAGTAGCGATTTCCTCGGCAGTAGAGCCAGAACCACCATGCATTACCAGGTCGAACGGCATTTCTTTACCGACTTTAGCTCCGACCTCTTTCTGGATGTCCCCTAGGATTTCAGGACGCAGTTTAACGTGACCGGGCTTGTAAACGCCGTGTACGTTCCCGAAGGTCAAAGCGGTAATATAACGACCCTTCTCGCCCAAACCAAGAGCTTCAACAGTCTTTAGACCATCTTCAGCAGTGGTGTACAGCTTTTCGTTGATTTCCCCAACAACGCCGTCTTCTTCGCCACCGACAACCCCGATTTCAACCTCTAGGATGGTGTTGGCTTTAACGGACAGCTCTAGCATTTCCTTAGCGATTTCCAGGTTCTCAGCTAGCGGTACTGCCGAGCCATCCCACATATGAGACTGGAAGAAAGGCAGACGCCCAGCCTTTACTTCTTCAGCTTCCATTTCCATTAGCGGGCGGATCCAACCGTCAATTTTCTCTTTCGAGCAGTGGTCGGTGTGCAGCGCCACGGTAACGTTGTAGCCCTTGGCGATTTCACGAGCATAGGCAGCCATAGCCAGAGAACCAGCTACCCGGTCATTTACAGTGGAGCCTGACCAAAAATCCGCGCCACCGGAGGAAACCTGGATGATGCCATCAGATTCAGCTTCCGCAAAACCACGAATCGCGGCGGTTAGCGTTTGAGAAGAAGTAACGTTAATCGCGGGATAGGCGAATTTGCCTTCCTTAGCACGGTTAAGCATTTCGTTATAAACATCAGGGGTTGCGATTGGCACTGTGGCCCTCCTTTTTCTAAAGTTCTTACGGGTCTCATTCTCTCACAAGGTGAAGCTTAGTGCAGGGTCTTGTGTCCCACGGTTTTGTTATGTTGAATCACCCATGCCCACATGGCAACGGCGGCAGCTGCCCCTACATTGATGGAGCGGGTAGAACCGTACTGGGTAATCTCGTAGACCGCGGCGCATTCCGCAATCATTTCTGGGCTCAAACCGTTCGCCTCAGAGCCAAAAACCAGGCAACAACCCTGCGGTAAAACTGCGCCCTCTAGGGGCTGAGAACACTCAACATTGTCAATCCCAATCAGGGTAATCCCGCTCTGCCGCGCCCAATGCGCAAAAGAGGACGCGTCCGGGAAATGGTCTACATGCTGGTAGCGGTCAGTTACCATCGCGCCGCGTTTATTCCAGCGGTGCACCCCCACAATATGTACCGAGTTGGCGCCAAACGCGTTAGCAGAACGCACAATCGATCCGATATTGAAATCATGATCGAGGTTTTCGATAGCCACCTGAAACGGGAAACGCTCACTATCTAGGAAATCGCGAATAGCATCCCGCCGCCAATAGCGGAAACGATCTTCCACATTCCGGCGGTCGCCTCCCGCCAGCAAATCAGGATCCCAATGCTCGCCCTCGGGCCAGTGCTCCGGGCCTCCCGGCCAGGGACCTACTCCGTTACCCATACCCTAGACCCGGAAACGGTCACGCTGGAGGTAACCGGTAAACTGGCACACCAGGGAACGGGGAGCTTTCCAGGTTAGGAAGCTCATCAGCTTAAAGATTAGGGAAGGCACCGAGATTACCTTGCCACGTGCCAAATCATTCAAGGCCTGCTCCACCACGTATTCCGGGGTTAGCCGGGCAATAGTAGGCACGTCCTCAATCTTGGTAGTGATTTTGCTGAAGAATCCGGTATCGGTAGTGCCGGGTTTGAGCGCCATTACCTGTACTCCGCTGCCGCGCAATTCCTCGGCGAGGGCGCAACTAAAGATTTCTACCCAGGTTTTATGGGCAGCGTAGGTTCCCATAGCAGTACCGGAAGCCACCGAGGACACATTCAAAATCGCTCCCCGTCCGCGCCGGCGCATCCGGGAAGCGGCGGTTTGTGACAGCAGCATTACCGCCCTCACCATCACGTTTAGCCCTCGCACCTGTTGGGAGGCAGATCCGTCCACAAAATCTTCTGCCAGTGCGAAACCAGCGTTATTAACCAGCAGTGAAATCGGGCGTTTCTCGGCCGCCAAGCGGCGCGCTACCGCTTTCAGTCCCGGTTGGGTAGCCAAATCTGCCGGCAAAACCTCGCAAGTAACCCCATAGTAATTCTCGATGCGTTGCGCCTGCGTCACCAAAACATTTTCCCGACGGGCAACCATCACTACATTGTGTCCGCGCCCTGCCAACTGGTTACAAAACTCTAGCCCTAGCCCACTGGAAGCTCCAGTTACTAAAACCCATGACATCTTTAATCCCCCTCGATTCCTAAATCTGCCAAATCTAGCGCCGCCAGATATTTCCAGCCAGCCTGATTAACCTTCTGCTCCGCTACATCCCCGCGGTCTACCACTACCGCCACGCAGAGTACTTTGGCTCCTGCTTTTTCTGCCGCCTGGGCTGCTTGAATCGGCGAGCCGCCGGTAGTGGAAGTATCTTCCACGATTACCACCTGTTTGCCCGCAATATCTGGGCCTTCAATCTGGCGCCCCATGCCGTGATCTTTAGCTTCTTTACGCACCACAAACGCGTCAATATCTAGCCCGCGCGAAGCCGCCGCCTGCATAATCGCAAAAGCCACCGGATCGGCTCCCATCGTCAGCCCGCCGACTGCGTCAATATCTTCTGGCAAAAAGCCTGCTTCCTCTAGCAGGTCAAGCAGCACATGACCGATCAGCACCGAAGCCTCATGATGCAGGGTTGAACGCCGCAAATCAATATAGAATGAGGATTTTTTGCCACTGGCCAGCGTAAAATCGCCGTATTTAACAGATAGCTCTTTGATTAAGGAAACCAAGCGAGCCTTTTGAGAATCATTAGCGGTCATGACATTCAGTTTATCGGTTTTGTAACCGATATGGTTAGCACATGAGGATTGCAACTTGGAACGTTAATTCGATTCGCGCCCGGCATCAGCGGGTAAGCGCATTCTTAGAGCGAGAAAACATTGATGTTTTGGCGATACAAGAAACCAAATGTCGCCCCGAACAGTTCCCTTATGAACCTTTTACCACCGCCGGATACGAGGTAGCAGTACATGGGGCGAATCAGTGGAATGGGGTGGCGATTATTTCTCGGGTGGGTCTAGAGGACGTGCAGCGGGATTTCCCCTCCCAACCCGCCTACGGCAATCCCGGGAAAGAACCGGTAGTGGAGCCGCGCGCAATCAGCGCCAAATGTGGCGGGGTAGACGTTTTTTCCCTCTATGTCCCCAATGGGCGGGAGCTTTCTCACCCTCACTACCGCTATAAGCTCACCTGGCTAGCGCGGCTTCGCGAATATGCGTCCTCGCTGTTAAAGACAGATTCCCAGGCGCAAATAGCGCTAATGGGAGACTGGAATATCGCCCCCTTTGACCAGGATGTGTGGGACATGGAAGTGTTTGCCGGCGCCACCCACGTGTCTGTACCCGAGCGGGAGGCTTTCTTCGCTTTCGCGGATGCCGGATTTACCGAAGTTACCCGCGACCTGTTTGATCAGTACACTTATTGGGATTATAAGCAGCTGCGTTTCCCTCGAAATGAGGGAATGCGGATTGATTTTGCCTATTGCTCCCCTGCCCTGACAAAACGGGTCACGGGGGCGCAGTCTTTGCGTGAGGAGCGTAAAGGCAAAGGTGCCTCTGACCACGTGCCGGTGATTTTAGAGGTGGCTCCATAGAGTCATTAAGCGACTTGGGCTACTTCCCGCAGGGCGCGGTTTAATTTCGGCCATAGTTGCTTGTGGAGGGCGCCGAAAGGCTCTTGCCCTAAAAAGACTGCTCCCAGGTGCGCTAGAGGGTCAATCCACAAAAATGAACCGGATTGCCCAAAGTGTCCGTAAGTTTGCTCGCTGGAATCAGGCAGTGTCCAGTGCGGATCTTTGGCGGCGTGGATTTCGCACCCTAATCCCCAGGCATTGTCGCGGTGAAAGCCGTAGCCGGGCACTACCCCAGGCAGCTCAATCCCATCACTGCGCGACCAGGCAGCAAACAGCTCTGGAGATAGGAAACGCGGGCAGGCGGCCTCGAAAGCAAACGCCAAGAGTTCTCGCAGACTCCCGTGCATTCCCCAGGCGGGTGATTCGGGCAGTTGGCGTTTTATTCCCAGGGGTGAAAGCACCATTTCTTGGGCCCAGGTAGTAAAAGGAATACCGGAGCGCTGGCTGAGTAGTTCACCAAGAATCTCATATCCAGAATTGGAGTACACCCGGCGGCTTCGGGGGGCGCGGGTAAACTCCCGTTTTTCATGATCGAGGCCGGCCCGGTGCGCGAGCAAGTCAGCGACACTTACCGGGCGGGGCTCGCTCACTCCTGGTAGCTGTGGCAGAGGCTCGCTAAGCTCGAGGACACCGTTTTCTACTGCTCCCAAAACAGTGCGAGAAGTTACCAGCTTGGTGACCGACATCCAAGGATAGACTTTTTCCTGTTCACCCCAGCTTCCAAGTAGCTGACAGCTCCCTGGCAAAGATACAGATTCAAAGGAAAAAAGCGCGCAGGAAACTGGAAAAGGAAACTGCGCTAGCACCGCAGCTACGGGGTCAGAAGCCATCCGGGAAAATTCCTAGAAGGGGCGAGCTGCCATAACTGCGGTAAGTGCCGCCACCGCTTCACGCGGCACGACGCCAACATCCGCCAAGGTGTTGTATTCCTCGGTTTCGAGAACACTGTTGATAACCAAGCGTCCCAGCAAGTCGATACTGAGAGCCTGTTTCTCTTGCGCGTACTCTAGGTCGTTGGCATTCAGGATGCCGGAACGAACAATCTTGTCCAGGATCTCCTCGGGAACGTCCGAAAGACCGTATTTCTCCATTTCTTGGGAGGAAAGGCTGATGTATCCCTTTTCCAACAAATCTTCCAAGGTAAACCCAGCCACCTGTTCGATAGCGGCCATTGCCGAGGGGGTAGCAAAACCGCTGGACATGATGGCACGAAGTGCCTTGGGGTTGGAAAGATCGACCTGATTGATAATCAAGTTAGTGAGGGAACCGACCACATCTACCCCATCCCTGTTGTAGAGCCACTGGATGTGCAGGCCGTACCATTCGGCCAGAAGGGAATGCGCCAGTGTCTTCGGATCGGCATCCTTGTTAATCAGATCGTCTGTTTGTAGCTGACTAAATGCGCTAGTCAGCACACTTTGCAAGCCTTCAAATCGGGCTGCGAAGTGATCATGGGCGGGGTGCACCTCATTAGAGGCTTCCACCGAAAGCATGCACTCCATTTCCACGATCGTGGGGTTAGAGCTGAGTTCTGTAGAAAGTTCAGTGAAGGCGTTGAACACTTCGAAAGGCTGCATATGTCGCATAGCCTGCACGTCGAAGTTAGAGCGATCCTCGTAGCGTTCAATAACCGCCATGAGTAGGGCTTCTTTGGAGGGGAAGTGATAGATAACCCCGGGATGGGAAATACCAACACGGCGAGCCACATCGCGCATAGATAGGCCGTGGTAGCCAACTTCCGCAATCATGTCTACGGTTGCGTCAAGTATGGCTTCGCGTCGAGCTACGCCACCGGCGTAAGGCCCGCGCTCCCCGCTCTTGTGTGCTGGTTTGGGCACCTGGGCATCCCCCTCCCTTTTGCCTACCGCCTATTATCTTTTCTATATCTGGGCACAAAAAACCCAAGCTCTAACTAGGATACAGTTTTTCCCCTCAAACCACCTAACAAATCAACCAGATTTCGTAAGCGAATTACATAAACGAAGACCATATTAAGACTTTATTTACTTTTTCTAACAAAAGTAGCGACACACTTCACATAATCGCCAGTTTTTAGTAAATAAATAGCAAAACGGGGCGCCGGGAACTTCCGCCCCCGGCGCCACTTTGCTGACACTATGTCATTAACTTAGCTGAAGATGAAACCTTCCCGCCGGAACTGCCTGCTGGAGTGGCACTGTTACCTTGATAACCGAGCCATCCTCCCATTTTCCGGACAACAGTCCTTGCGCCAGCTGGTCACCGATTTCGCTTTGAATTAGGCGGCGCAATGGACGTGCTCCGAATGCCGGGTCATAGCCCCGATTAGCCAGCCAATTCTTCGCGTCCTCACTAACCTCCAGCTGCAACCGGCGAGACGCTAGCCGCTCCATGACCTGCGCCAGCTGCAAATCCACGATTTTAGCTAGCTGGGTGCGGCTAAGGGGCTGGAAAATCAGAATCTCGTCCAAGCGGTTCAAGAACTCGGGTCGGAAGTTGGCATTGACCGCTTCTTTCACGAGACGTTCTTTCTCGTCCTCGCTTATATCCGGCTGCGTCAAATACTGCGAACCCAGGTTAGAGGTGAGCACCAAAATTGTGTTGCGAAAATCCACTACCCGGCCTTGCCCATCAGTTAGGCGTCCGTCATCTAAGACCTGCAGCAGCACGTGGAAGATTTCCGGATGCGCCTTTTCTACTTCATCGAGCAAAATCACCGAATAGGGACGCCGCCGCACTGCCTCCGTAAGCTGGCCGCCCTCTTCATAACCCACATATCCGGGAGGGGCTCCGATCAGGCGTGATACCGAGTGTTTTTCTCCGTATTCGCTCATATCGATGCGCACCATCGCGGTGGGATCATCAAAGAGGAAGGCCGCTAAGGACTTGGCAAGCTCGGTCTTGCCCACCCCGGTAGGTCCGAGGAACAGGAATGAGCCCGTGGGACGATTGGGGTCGGAGACGCCCGCCCGCGAGCGCCGCACCGCATCTGCAACCGCCTGCACCGCTTGTTCTTGCCCGATTAGCCGTTTACCAATCTCGGTTTCCATATGTAAGAGCTTGTCAGTTTCGGTTTGCAGCATTTTTCCGGTGGGGATACCGGTCCAGGACTCCACGACTTCGGCAACTTCTTGGGGGCCGACTTTTTCTACCACCATCGCATCGGAGTCATCGCTTTGCTGCTCCTGCTTTTCAGCAGCGGTGATCGCGGCCTGGATTTGCGGGATTTCTCCGTTCTGCAGCCGTCCGGCACTTTCCCAATCGCCACTACGCATCGCCCGCTCTAACTGGGTGTTTAGCTTATCGAGTTGGGCGCGCAGATCCCCCACTTTATTGCGGGAGGCTTTTTCAGATTCCCAGCGCACATTGAGGTCATCCAAGACTTGTTGCTCCTTGGCGATTTCCGCGCGCAAATCTGCCAGCCGGGATTTGGTCTGCTCATCTGAGCCTTCGCTCTCAGAGTCGGCCAGATAGGCTGCTTCCATTTTCAGCCGGTCAACCTGACGGCGTTTTTCGTCTACCTCTACCGGACTGGAATCTAGCTCCATCCGTAGCCGGGAAGCGGCCTCATCAATCAGGTCAATGGCTTTATCTGGCAAGTTGCGGTCGGTGATATAGCGATCCGAAAGTTTCGCCGCCGCCACCAGCGCCCCATCGGTAATCGTGACCTTATGGTGCGCCTCGTACTTGGGGGCGATCCCGCGCAGAATCGCTACCGTGTCTTCTACCGAGGGTTCGGCTACGAACACCTGTTGGAAGCGGCGCTCTAGCGCCGGGTCTTTTTCGATATTTTGCCGGTATTCGTCCAGGGTGGTGGCTCCCACCATCCGCAGCTCACCGCGTGCCAGCATGGGTTTAATCATGTTACCGGCGTCCATCGCGCCCTCGGAGCCGCCGCCGGCTCCTACTACCGTGTGCAGCTCGTCAATAAAAGTGATGACTTCCCCGCCAGCGTTCTTGATTTCTTCGAGGACGGCCTTGAGGCGCTCTTCGAACTCGCCACGGTATTTGGCGCCGGCAACCATCGCCCCTAAATCTAGGCTAATCAGTTTCTTGTTTTGCAAAGACTGGGGGACGTCTCCGGCTACAATCCGCTGCGCTAGTCCCTCTACTACTGCGGTTTTCCCTACCCCGGCCTCTCCGATTAAGACTGGGTTGTTTTTGGTGCGCCGCGATAACACTTGGATTACGCGGCGGATTTCTTTGTCGCGCCCAATTACGGGATCGAGTTTGCCGCTGCGGGCTACTTCCGTGAGGTCATGACCATATTTTTTCAAGGCATCGAAAGAGGCTTCCGGGTCTTCGGAAGTAACCGGATCTTTGCGAATTTCCTTGAGTTTTTCCCGCAGCGCTTTAACGCTCGCGCCCGCACCATCTAGCAGACGGCTAACGCCGGTTTGCCCTTCAGATTCATCTGCGAGGGCGATTAACAGGTGTTCGGTGGATACGTATTCGTCGGTCAGTTCTCGCGCTAAATCTCCGGCTTTATTAATCACCCGCCGCATAGCCAGGGAAGTTTGCACTTCCCCCACCGAGCTACCACTTACGCTGGGTAGATTTCCCAGCATTCGATGCAGGGGCGCGTTAATCTGTTGGGTGCGATTTGCTACTAATGCATCCAGTAGCGCAAAGGCTATCGAGTCGGTTTGCCCCAGCAGGGCATTTAAGAGATGTTCTGGCTCTACCTGGGGATTTTTATTGGCCTGCGCGGTTTGTACCGCATCCCCTAAGGCAGCTTGTGATTTAATCGTAAGTTTTGTTTCCATTTATTTCCTCCCGTATTCCCATCCGGGTGGGATGGGGTGTTGTTATTTAGTCCAACACCCCAAAAGTTGAGTTTATTCCACTCAACTTTATATTTTTTGGTTTAGTCCCTTACTAACGACATTTTCTGTCGCCAAAACCGGCAGGGAAACCCGCAAGCAAGCACGTTTATGCTCCACCCCACCAAAGAACGCCGGCAGCAGCGAAGAAAATAGAACTTAAGCCGTAAGACTACCGATAGTAAGAGTTGTTTATTAACGCTCGCCGATTATCCCGACCACGTTTGACCGTCCAAACGATCCCCCAGATCAACAACCCGACGCCAGTAAAGCCGATAACCGTGGGCACCACTAAAGCCGCAATCACTGGGGCGAAGGAAAGGTTAGGAAGAATAGAAATTGAGGAGATAACAGCCTCTTTATCACCGATAGGCTCGCACTTAACCTTCAAGGTTCCTTGAGAATTGAGGTTGTAAATAAAGGTGTGCTGCGCATCATTCTCCGGGTCGGAGGCAAAACCAGAAACAAAACTATTATCCCCGGATAGGGACTCAATCTTATCTCCGTTAAAAGTAGCGTCACAGCGCACGTTACCGCCGTTAGAGGCTTCCACAATCAGCAGTGAAGTTCCCTGGTAGTCCGCAGTTCGGGTGATAGTACTGACCCCTGGGTGGGTCTCCATCTTGGAATCTACTTGCAGACCATAAACCACTAGCATCGTAACTAAAGTAATCGGCGCTACCACTAGCATCAACACGATTCCCACTACCAAAATAGTGATGGGCACAGCGCGAGATTTTGGAGTTTTCGGCGGTGTTTCCGGATTGTCACCTAGGCCAGAAAAGCTGCCCGGCGCCATATCCCCCGGCCCGCCAGATCGCGGCATCCCTGAGGGGTCGTGCCAAGAATCGTTCCCACCATAACCGGGAGGAACCGGAAAACTTCGTTGCGGCTGCGAGAAAGACGGAGACTGAGAGGATTCTGCCCCAAAGTCCGGCGAAGAACCATTTGTTCCCCCAAAGCCGGCATTATTTTCCCCGTTAGCTGCTTCTGGCTTGGGCATTTGCCCTGCAGAAGAGGTCAGATGGGAGGAGGCCGGCGCTCCATCTTGTCGCTGCGTGGCCGGGGTGCCAGAATGCAACTCGCCATTCAACACCCATTGTTCCTGTTCGTTAGAGTGCGCGCCGTACCGGTTAGGGGTTTCGCCCATAGTTCCTCCCATTGATTAGCCTGAGCCCTATTGTAAGCGCTAGCCCCGATTTTCGCCCCAAATAATCATTTGTCCTGGCAGATAGGGGACGAGCTCTTGTCCCCGCGCCACCCGCGAGAGCGGGAACTTAGTAAGCGGAGACACCTCACCGGTGGGTGCAGCTGAAAACACCCGTCCGCGTCCTCGTTCATAAACAGCTAATCTCTGCCGTAGACGCTGATTTTCTGCAGTTAAGCGAGCGGCCGCGCGCCGCAACTCCAGCAGGCGTTTAATGCCCGCCAGGTTAATGCCTTCTTCTTGGGACAGACGCTGGATTTCTCGCAGTTCCGCGATATCTTCGGCGCTATAACGCCGCCCCCTGCCTTTAGTGCGCTTAGGGATAACTAGCCCGATACGGTCATATTGCCGCAGAGTTTGCGGATGCATCCCCGCCAACTCTGCGGCTACCGAGATCACATAGAGGGTTTCCATTGATCGCGCCATTAGCTTTTCTCAAGACCCAAACGAGGATCGAAATCAGGGTGATCGGCTCGGATTGCTTCCCCTAACTGATGGGCAATATCAACTACCCGACTAGAGGGCTTACGCGGGTTAACTATCCGGACGGTAGCCACCACATCTAACCCATCCAAACCTTTCCCGCGCAAACGCAGTTTAGTGCCCGAATCAGCCCCGGCAGGAATCTTGATAGTTGCTGTTTTACCTCCGAGCAGGGGCACTTTCACCGTGGCACCTGCCAGCGCTTCTGCCGCAGTCACCGGCAGGCGCATTTGCAAAGCCTTCCCGTCGAAGGAATATACCGGATCCGGTTTTACATGCACCGTTACTACCAGGTCACCGTTCCCTGCTGGTCCGGGGCGTCCTTTACCACGCAGACGCAGCTTCTTACCATCACGGATCTTGCCGGGAATGCGCACGGTCATACTCTTGCCATCCACCGTCAACTTCATGGTGCTCCCGGCGATAGCGGTACGAAAATCTAAGGTGACTTCCGCGGCCAAATCTTGACCTTTCCCTCCACCGGGAAAGCCGCCCGGCCCCGCGCCGAAGGAACCGGGCGCCCCATAACTGGCTCGCCCTCCTGACGAAAACAGAGATCCAAACATGGAGCCGAGGTCGCCTGCTCCCAGGTTGATCCTAGCGGAGCCGGCCCCGGGAGCGGTTCCGCCCCCAAACATAGCGCCTAATACGTCTTCGAAGCCTCCGGCCCCACCACGACCTGAAGCGGGGCCGGCGCTGAAACGGGCACCACCGCCCGCCATAGCGCGAATCGCGTCATACTGGCGCTTTTGTTCCGGGTCAGACAGCACCTGATAGGCTTCCCCGATCGCTTTAAACTTTTCTTCGGCAGCTTTATCGCCGGGGTTTTGATCGGGATGGTATTTACGTGCGAGCTTCCGGTAAGCCTTCTTAATGGCTAATTGATCTGCTTTTTTTGACACCCCCAGGGTGCCGTAAAAATCTTTGCCTATCCAATCTTGTCCCGCCATGAATGCTCACCTCCTTAATCCCTAATCTGGGTTATTGACTATTACTTTCGTTGCCCGTAAGACATTTTCGCCCACTTTATACCCGGGCTGGAGCACCTGGACGATACTGGGTTCGCCCTCCCCACCACTTTGCGCCATCAGGGCTTCATGCACGTTCGGGTCGAATTCCTCCCCCACGCTGCCGTAGCGAGTTAGCCCAAAGTTGGTTTCCAGGGTATTTTCTAGTTTCTTCGCAATTGCTTCAAAGGGGCCTTTTAGGTCTCCGGCATCGCGAGCTGCTTGTACATCGTCGAGGACGCCCAGCAGTACCTGCAAGACCGCTTTTTGCCCCTCGTTATGGTGGGCAGACATGTCGTTCTTACTGCGCTTGACATACCCGGAGTATTCCTGCTGTAAGTTATAGGTTTCCGCTCTTGCGCGCGCAAGCTGTTCGGTAAGCTCTGCCACCTGGGCTTTAAGCTGGTCAACCTCCGAAGTAGGCTCCGAATCCGCTTCCGTTTCTGCCGGCACACTACCGGCCTCTTCGGTCGGAGCCGGGGTATTAGCGATTTCTTCTCCCAGGCGTGCGGCGAGATCAACGAAAGTCGCATTATCTTCCGATTTTTCGGCTTCCTTTGCTGTTTCACTGCCTGCAGGCGCCGATTCCTGGAAGACATCCAAGTCTTTCTCAGCGCCCGTTTCCGGCTTTGCATTAGCGGCGCTAGCATCTGCCGCCGGGGAAGCTTCCGCCCGCCCCTCTTGGCCGTTAGCGGTTACTTCCGGCTTACCCGTTGGTTGCGCTTGGTCTGCCTGCGAGGCGGAAGAATCGTCCTGATTCTCTGGCTCTGGTTCCGAAGTGGGATGCAATGGGTCTTTCACCTTGATCTTTATCCTCCGTTTCCCATTTTGCTGATCCAAATTCTTACCTCCTGCCGATGGGGCGCCCACTTTCGCGAGCGCCCCAGACAGTTTGAGACTAAACAGTTACTTGTTTTCGTCCTCTTCATCGACTACTTCCGCATCGATTACGTCATCTTCTGCCCCAGCTCCAGCATCCTCAGCACCGGAAGTGCCAGATTCAGACTGGCTTTGTGCTGCCTCAGCCTGGGTCTGGGCGTAGAGAGTTTCCCCAATCTTTTGCGACTTGGTGTTCAGCTCTTCCATCGCTGTCTTCACGGCCTCGATGTCTTCGCCCTCCAAAGCCTGCTTAACCTTATCGGAGGCTTCCCGTACCTCTTTAGCGATTTCCTCGGGCAGTTTTTCGGCGTTATCTTTTAGCAGTTTTTCGATTGAGTAAACCGTCTGTTCCGCCGAGTTACGCAAATCGGCTTCTTCACGCCGTTTCTCATCTTCTTCTGCGTGTGCTTCGGCCTCTTTAACCATGCGGTCGATCTCTTCTTTCGAAAGCGCCGACCCCCCAGAAATAGTCATTGACTGTTCTTTATTGGTGTTCTGGTCTTTCGCCGATACGTGCACAATCCCGTTGGTGTCGATATCGAAAGTGACCTCGATCCGAGGAACTCCCATCGGCGCCGGCAGAATCCCGGTCAGCTGGAAAGTACCTAGCGACTTGTTATCGCGGGTGAAGGTACGCTCCCCTTGGAACACCTGGATTAGCACCGAATCCTGGTTATCTTCCGCAGTAGAGAAAATCTCCGAATGCTTGGTAGGAATCGCGCTATTGCGCTTAATCAGGGTAGTCATTACCCCACCCTTGGTTTCGATTCCTAGCGACAAGGGGGTGACATCAATTAGGAGGACGTCGCTACGATCTCCCTGGATAATCCCGGTTTGTAGGGCGGCACCAGTGGCTACCACTTCATCGGGGTTAACCGACTTATTGGCTTCTTTTCCACCGGTCAAGGTCTTTACCATCTCGGCTACCGCCGGCATCCGGGTGGAGCCACCCACTAGCACCACGTGGTCAATATCAGATACGTGAATCTTGGCATCCGCGATTACCTGTTCGAAAGGCTTGCGAGTGCGTTCCAGCAGATCCTGGGTCATTTCTTCGAAGTGAGCGCGAGTGAGGCGCTCATCTAGGTGCACCGGGCCAGATTCGGCCATCGACAGGTACTGCAGAGAAATCTGGGTAGAGGTCGCCGAAGATAGTTCCTTCTTGGCTTGCTCGGCGGCATCGCGTAGGCGCTGAATCGCGATCTTGTCATTCGACAAATCCACACCGGTATTGGTTTTAACGGTACCGATTAGCCAATCCACGATCCGCTGATCCCAGTCGTCACCACCGAGGCGGTTATCACCGTTAGTAGCACGCACCTCGATAGTGGAAAAGCCGTCCTCATCTTTCATTACTTCCAGCAAGGAAACGTCAAACGTACCGCCACCAAGGTCAAATACCAGGATGGATTCGTCCTTTTCACTCTTTTCTAGTCCGTAGGCAAGAGCCGCGGCGGTGGGCTCGTTTACCAGACGCAGTACGTTTAGTCCCGCAATTTTACCGGCGTCTTTGGTGGCCTGACGCTGCGCATCATTGAAGTACGCCGGCACAGTGATTACCGCATCCTGCACCGAGTCCCCTAGGTACTCTTCAGCATCTTTCTTCAGCTTGCCCAAAATGAAGGCACTGATCTGCTGGGGGGTGTATTCTTTATCGTCAATTTTTACTTTCCAGGAGCTGTCTCCCATATGACGCTTCACGGAGGCAATGGTGCGATCTACGTTAGTTACCGCCTGCCGTTTGGCAACTTCGCCCACCAGCACTTCCCCAGCCTTAGAGAATGCCACTACCGAGGGGGTGGTGCGCTGGCCTTCCGCATTGGCGACAATAGTGGGCTGCCCACCTTCTAGAACCGCAATCGCGGAGTTGGTGGTACCCAAGTCAATACCTACTGCACGTGCCATGATCTTTCCTTCCTACGAATGTATTTAGTTGGTCTTACTAGCTCTAGGCTCTGGCGGCTGACGCCCGCTTGTTTCAGTCTTGACGCCTTCCGATCAGATTTCATAAACCTTGAGCCTTACACGCTCAAGGCTACCAAACACTGGCGGAGAATCAAGCCGAACCTTCAAAACCTGAGTCTACTTAACTCAACTTTAAAGGCGCAGCTTTTATTCCCCTATTTCCAAATATTTTTAAGAAAAGCCTTTAAAAGTGCGCCAAACTGGGGCTTTACCCTAAACAAAACTCGGTCACGGCCAAAGAATTCCCAAAATTTAGCCCGCTAAGGTCAAGTTACTTCCCAAATTGCGCTGGGAGCGTATATCTTTTCTAGGTAAGAGCCTTCCGCGCAGTAAAGGAGAAATCATGGCAGTAGAACTGGTTACAGAGTTTAGCGACGAACTCGTAGAGGCATTTTCTCGGCTCCTCCCCCAGCTTTCGCAGTCTGCCAAGCAGCTAAGCCCCCAGCAGATAAAAGAATTCTGTGACCAAGAGGGGGTTTATCTGTTGGTCTTCCGCTCCGAAGAGGGACAAATTCTAGGGATGCTCTCCTTAGCAACCTTCAAAATCCCCACCGGGAAGCGGGCTTGGATCGAGGACGTGGTCGTAGATTCAGCTGCCCGCGGCCAGGGAGCGGGGCAAAAACTAGTAGAGGCAGCAGTGCGCCAGGCCAAAAAGGTCGGAGCTAAAACCGTGGATCTTACCTCTCGCCCTTCGCGCGAAGCTGCCAACCGGCTATATCGGCGCTGCGGATTTAAACAGCGCGAAACCAATGTTTACCGTTACGCGGGATAATTTGGTCTCCCATATTTCTGCGCATACGTCTAGCTAGCAAAACTGACAACTGTGAGGACGCCAGCAGGATTTGCCCTGCGATGCAAGAAAAAACACATTAACGATTTGGATAGCCATATTTGCTGGTAAACCCATTTTAATCCGGTTTTCTCCGAATAGACTTTCGGCCTAAAGCGTGAGTTAGCTAGCAATGTTACCCAAAGACAGTAGGGATCAGGTAACAATAGGGGCAAAAGTAGTCGAGAAATAAGGAATGATTACATGAGCGCCCTGTCCATTCCCAGTGTGGGACTTTCCACCGGATATCAGATTCCGCAATTTGGTTTTGGAACTTACAAAATCGCCCCAGAAGACTGCGTAGATGCAGTTAAATATGCTTTAGATCTAGGCATTCGCCATATCGATACCGCGCAGATGTACCACAATGAGGCAGAAGTGGGACGCGCCATTGAAGAGTCCGGGATTCCCCGCGACGAGATTTTCTTGACCACCAAGCTCAATAACGACAAGCACCTGCCAGAGGACGCCCGGAAGTCTTTTCAGCAGAGTCTGGAAGATTTACGCACCGACTATGTGGATCTATTTTTGATCCACTGGCCGCTTCCCACCCTTTATGGGGGAGATTTCGTGCAGACTTGGCGCACTCTTCTGGAGTTCCAGTTCGATAAGACCGCCCGTACCGTGGGGGTTTCTAACTTCCAGATCAACCACCTGGAGCGTTTGATTGCGGAGACGGGAGTAACCCCGGCGGTCAACCAGGTAGAGATTCACCCCCAGTTTGCCAATAACGAGCTGCGTGCGTTCCATAGTAAACACCAGATCGTAACCGAAGCCTGGTCACCACTGGCTCGCGGCAATGTTTTAGGAGAAGAAAAAGTAGTTGCGGCAGCGAAACGCCTCGGGAAAACACCTGCCCAGGTAGTACTGCGTTGGGGCATTGAACGCGGAGACGTCCTCTTCCCCAAGTCGGTTCACCCCGACCGCATTAAGGAAAACCTGGATATTTTTGATTTCCAACTAGATGAACAGGCTAAAGCTGATCTGGATTCTTTGGATAAGGGCGAGGCCGGCCGCTCCGGTTCCCACCCCGACACCATGGATCGTCTCTAAACCCCTGTATCTGCCAACAACGCGAGGCCTAGATTTTTCCTCCCACCTGACGCACAGTCATCGCCATTCCCAGTAATAGGTTGGTGCGGTGGAAGTGTGCGGGGGCTAGATTTTTCCTCCTGCCCAAAATTTTGGAAAACGTAGCGACGTTTTCCAAAATTTGCGCCCGCCTAGCCGACTCGGATAAAACCTAGCCCCCGCACACAGCTGGAACAAACCAGGCTGCTATGTTGCGCCAAAACGGGCGCATACTAGCCCCTAGGCAAGACCTTACGGTTGGCGCGCTAAAAGATGCGAGAGGGCGACTTGAGCCGAGCGAAGCAAGGCTCACCAGAGCCCCGAGCGCTTTTAGCGCACCAACCCGCAACCCTCGCGCTCAAACGCAAAACTCCTAGCCCCCGCTTAACCTAATTGCGTTAATACAGGCTAGTTTTCTCGATGGGCGTGGTAGTAGTTGATCAACGCTTTCGTAGAAGGATCCTGCTGCGCTAAGACCTCCTGGTCACCGGCAATTGCGGGAGTAAGCGCCTTGGCGAGCTGTTTGCCCAGTTCTACACCCCACTGGTCGAAACTGTTAATCCCCCACACTACCCCTTGGGTAAAGGTGATGTGTTCGTAGAGGGCGATCAGCTGCCCCAGTACCGAGGGGGTTAGCCGCGGCGCCATGATCGAGGTTGACGGTTTGTTTCCAGGGAAGACTCGCGCAGGGACGATAGGTTCCGCAGTACCCTCGGCACGTACCTGATCAGCGGTCTTGCCAAAGGCTAGCGCCTGGGTTTGGGCGAAGAAATTACCTAAGAACAACTCGTGCTGATCGTTGTCACCGTCTTTGAGTGGCCAGGTGGGGTTGGCGAAAGCGATAAAGTCGGCGGGAATCATTTGGGTACCCTGGTGGATCAGCTGGTAAAAAGCGTGTTGCCCGTTAGTACCGGGCTCTCCCCAGAAAATTTCGCCGGTATCGTAGGTTACTGCTGCCCCGTCCCAGCGCACGGCTTTACCATTGGATTCCATAGTTAGTTGCTGCAGGTAGGCCGGGAAACGGTGTAGATATTGCGAATAGGGCAAGACCGCGTGGGTAGGAGCGTGTAGGAAGTTGCGGTACCACACGTTGATTAGTCCCATCAGCATAGGAACATTCTCACTGAGCGGAGCCGTTCGGAAATGCTCGTCCATAGCGTACATACCGGATAGAAAATCGGAGAATCCTTCTTTACCAATCGCGACCGCCAGGGCGGTGCCGACTGCGGAATCTACCGAGTAACGTCCTCCTACCCAATTCCAAAAACCAAAGGCATTATCTGGGTCAATACCAAATTCGGCTACTGCCTCAAGATTGGTAGACACCGCCACGAAATGCTTGGATACTGCCTGCCGGGAGTCTTCATCGCTAAGCTGCGATCCGCTATCTTTACCTTCCCAGATTCCCCGCGCAGCCAGTTGATCCAGGAGCCAGCTGCGGGCGGCGCGGGCATTGGTGAGGGTTTCCAAAGTGGTGAAAGTCTTGGAGGCCACAATAAACAAGGTGGCTTCGGGATCCAAGTCCTTCACTTTTTCGCATAGATCCGTAGGATCAATATTAGATACGAAGCGGCACTCCAGTCCGGGTTTAACATAGGGAAGCAATGCCTCGTAGGCCATGGCAGGACCTAAATCCGAACCTCCGATTCCGATATTCACCACGGTAGTGATGGGTTTTCCAGTAATTCCAAGCCAGGATCCACTGCGCACTTTTTCTGCAAAGGCATAAACCCGCTCTAGAACAGCGGCTACATCGGCGCTAACATCCTGTCCATCAACCTCCAGCTTGTCGCTTCCAGGGCGCCGCAGCGCAGTATGGAGTACCGCGCGATCCTCGGTGGTATTAATATGTTCACCTGCGAACATGGCATCACGGTGAGCTTCGACTTTGGTTTGTGCTGCCAGGCGTGCCAGCGCGTCCAATATGGGAGCGGTTACCAAGTTCTTTGACAAGTCAACCCGCAAATTCGCGGCAGTAAAACTGAGCTGTTCGGCGCGGTCTGGTTGTTGTTCAAACCAACCGCTAAGATCCGGTTTGAACGATTCGGCAAGATTAGTTAACTCTTGCCAGGCTTGGGTGGTACTGGGGTCAATCGGAGCGCTCATGTTTTCTCCTGTTCGAATTGGTTTAGGTTATAGGTCGGTTACTGGCAATGGTCGGACTTCAATATCCCATTCATCACGGGAAACCACCGAAATAATATCAACCAGTGGCAACCACCATTGACTTAGGGGACGACGAACTTGCGGATCAACCTTTTGCTGCATTTGCAGCAATGGGAAAGACTCAATCCCTTCAGCCGACAGTCCCACTCCCAAGGGCTCGCTGCGATTTTGCGTAAATTGTTCGCTGAGCTCTTCAATCGCTGCCCGCACCAGGCGAGTCGCTAAGATGCGGTCAAAGGGCGAAGGCTCTCCCCCTTGCTGCAAGTGCCCCAGAGCCGAGTGGCGCACATCGAACATTCCTTGCGATTCTTGGGCAAACACGGAGGCTATGAATTCTCGATCATATCGGCCTCCGGCTTCTTCATTATGTAGTACCAGACACAGGCGGCGACCATCCCGGAAAGAATCCCGCATCATTTTCACGTCGCTCGCTAGATCTTGCAGGTCATAGGGGAATTCATCGAGGTAGACCAACTCGGCTCCCGCGGCGATACCTGACATTAACGATAGGTATCCACAGTGGCGACCCATCGCATCAGCCACGAAGCAACGCCGAGAAGCTGCCGCAGATTCACGGATACGATCTAACGCCCAGACCGCATTATTAAGGGCAGAATCAGCGCCGATAGAAAGCTCAGATCCCGGCAAGTTATTGTCGATTGATGCCGGAATACAAATCATCGGAATATTAAACGCCGGGTAGCGGGAGGTTTCCTGTCGCATCTGATTAATCGACAGGTAGGCGTTGTAGCCACCGATTACGATCAGGGCGTCGATGCGCTGTTCCTCCAGAGCTCGTCCTATTGCGTAGTACTCTTCTACCCGGGGAATAGGGCGCAAAGTTCCAAGTTCTGCTCCTCCATCAAAGCCCCAACCTTCAACGTCTTCCCAAGCTAGCTGCTTAACTTTTCCAGACATGAGTCCTTCAAAGGAACCGTAGATTCCCAGCATTTCAAACCCACGGTCTATTCCTTGACGCACTGCGGCTCTAGCAGCGGTATTCATTCCGGGAGCAAGTCCGCCTACATGCATAATGGCTACCCGCCGGGCATTATCGGGTAGTTCGTCTTGCTGGGGCGGAGTCGACATTACTTCATTTATGGCCAGCATCTCGCTGAATGAACATCCTCGCGCCTTAACTGCCTTTTCGTATTCTTGTGCTTTCGTAAACTTGGCAACCGCGCGAGTATCGGTGACTGCTTTCATCAAAGGCAAGCGCGCAACCCGGTTATTACGAGCCCCAATGATCACCGGCTCAGAGTTTTGGTCTTGGTGCAGTACTTCATACACTGCCGCATATCCCAGGGCGGTAGGCATCCACCGGTCATAGGCTGAGGGCGTACCCCCGCGCTGTACGTGTCCCAAGATAGTCAGATGCGGACGCTCCCCGGTCTCTTGCTCGAGGGCATCGCACACATCGTTGGCAGTAATGGGATTGCCCTGATGATCGATAGCACCTTCGGCCACCAACACGATGGATTCGCGCCTGCCTGCCTTACGCCCAGCTTCCAGTTTCTTCGTCAGAATTTTTTGCCACCCTTGTTCGGGAGGAGCTTCGGGGATGAACACATAATCGCAACCCCGGGCAACCGCACTCATCAGTGGCAGGTATCCGCAATGGCGTCCCATAACTTCTACGACGAAAGTGCGGCGATGGGAGGCAGCGGTAGAAGAAAGCTCATCTAGAGCCGCCAAGATTCGCTGCAAGGCTGAGTCAGTGCCGATGGTCATATCGAAACCAACTAAATCATTGTCGATAGAACCAACCAGACCGGCTACCCGCAACTTTTCGTGTCCAGCTACCTGTTCGGGGGTAAGTTCGCCTGCCTGAACCAGTTCTTCCAGGAGACTGGGCCACTCTTCTTGAAATTCATTAGTACCGGCTAGTGAGCCATCTCCCCCAATAGAAATCAGGCGATCTATACCTTTTAGAACTAGGTTTTTAGCGGCTTTACGCAGTCCAGAACGCTCGCGAAACTCTTTACAGCGGGCAGTCCCAATTACCGTGCCCCCCTTATTGAGCACACTAGATACATCCGACCATCCCATCGGTTTGATCATCTCACCGCCGGTAACAGCTCCCTGCCAACCTTCAAGAATCGCATAGGGCTGCGCACCCATTTTTAATGCGGTTCGCACTACCGCACGTACTGCAGCGTTCATCCCCTGGGCATCCCCGCCCGAGGTTAAGACTCCTAGACGCTTCGGTTCGGAACCTGTGGACTGACCCATTATTCCTCCTCTGGAAGGCTGGTACCTAGGCGCTTCCCCTGGCAACCAGCGTCATCATTTTGTCAACTTCTTTCGGATCTGGGGCATCGATTTTTTCGCCAGACAAGAATTTGGCGAGCGCTTGGGCGTAAATCTGTCCGCTTACTTCAGGATTAAAATCGATAGAGGTAAGTGGCGGGTTGAAGAGTTGACCTTCGGGAGCATTACCTACGCCGATAACGGCACAATCGTTGGGAACCATGCGTCCACACATTCTCAGCGCCTGGATAACCTCCATTGCCAGGAAATCGTTATGGCAGATAAACCCGTCAACCCCCGGGTTCTTGGAAAACAGCTGTACTAACTCTCCGGAAAGATTGGGAGAATTGTATTCGGTAGTCAGCATGGTGGGCGTGGGGCAACCTCCGAAAATACACCCTTGCAACACTCCGGCATACCGTAACTGGTTAAGGTTTTCTAGCAAGGGATCGGAAGAACACAGGTACACCAAGTTGCGGTGACCTGAGGAAACCATTCGGGACGCCATCGCCCGCCCAGAAGCGCCATATAGCGCTGCCACCACTGGATAGGCGGGAGAATCGGTAGCAAAAATTGCCGGCTCGACCTGTACTCCCAGACTTTGCAACTGCTTATTCTGTTCTTCACTAAAGGGAACTAGCGGCAAAATCGGGCCGATTAGCTTTGCACTGTCTGCCAAAGCATCAACATCGAGTTTATCGGTCTCTATCTGGACAGGGATTAAGTCAAATCCCATCTTGGCGGTTTCATAGGCGGTGCGTATTGCCATGCTAAGTAACGGAGAATCATACGGCATCGGAGGACTCACTAACAGAAAGCGCTTCGCTTGCGTCTTAGCGTTCTTCGCCACTGTGACTCCCTTCTGTTGATGCTGATTCCGCTAGGTTACTGAGCATCTAACTCACTACTCAATACTAACCTATTTCTTGATATCGACCAGACGAAAGAGATCGGGGCGGACGCTGCTTTTCCGCGTCCGCCCCGAATAGACCGGCAGGATCTGAGATTTCCCGGTTTAAGTCACCTGTCAAAACCCCAAGGTCAAATGGGTTTTAGCTTAGGCATCTTGTTTTAGACGCTTAGCCAGGTTCTCAATCAACACGTTCATGAAGCCATCGGTATCCAACCAGGGATGATCCTCATCAATTAGGCGAGCTAGGTCTTTGGTCATTTGCCCGCCTTCAACAGTAGAGACAATTACCTCCTCTAAGGTCTGCGCGAAGTGAGAAACTTCCGGAGTGTTGTCTAGGTTGCCGCGATGAGCCAGACCGCGCGTCCAGGCATAGATTGAGGCAATCGGGTTGGTGGAGGTTTTTTCTCCGCGCTGCCAGCGGCGATAGTGCCGAGTTACCGTACCATGTGCTGCTTCGGCCTCGACAGTGCGCCCATCGGGAGTCATTAGTACCGAAGTCATCAGCCCTAGGGAACCGAAACCTTGAGCTACCGTATCGGACTGGACATCGCCATCATAGTTCTTACATGCCCAAATATATCCGCCTTCCCATTTAAGGGAAGAAGCCACCATGTCATCAATCAATCGGTGCTCATAGTGCAGGCCGGCTTCCTCGTATTGCTCTTTGAATTCGCTGTCATAGATGTCGGCGAAGATATCCTTAAACTGCCCGTCGTAGGCCTTCAAAATCGTATTCTTGGTGGATAGGTAAACTGGGTATCCCCGCAGCAGGCCATAGCGGAAACAGGCGCGAGCGAAATCTTTGATGGACTCATTGAAGTTGTACATTCCCATGGCAACTCCCCCACCTTCGGGGTATTCAACCACGGTATGTTCTATAGGCTCGGATCCATCTTTCGGTTGGAAGCTAATGGTTAGGCTCCCGGCACCGGGGATTTTGAAATCAGTGGCCTTGTATTGGTCACCGAAGGCGTGTCGGGCAACCACGATGGGCTTTGTCCATCCGCCCACCAGGCGCGGCACATTGCTCATAATAATGGGTTCGCGGAAAATCACCCCGCCGAGAATGTTGCGGATAGTGCCATTGGGCGATTTCCACATTTTTTTTAGCCCAAACTCTTCCACCCGCGCCTCATCAGGGGTGATAGTTGCACATTTTACCCCGACGCCGTGTTCTTTAATCGCGTTGGCGGCATCAATAGTGACCTGGTCACCGGTGGCATCCCGGTTCTCTACGCTGAGGTCGTAGTAACGAAGATCCACGTCCAGATAGGGAAGGATTAGTTCGTTGCGGATTTGTTGCCAAATGATGCGGGTCATTTCATCGCCGTCTAGTTCGACGACCGGGCCGGCTACTTTGATTTTTGCCATGAATAACTCCAAAGCTACTAGTTTTAAGTCCTTGATCTTAACTTTACTCGATATCGAGATAAATTAGCAATGGTTGTCACTGAGAGCTGAGAGGAGAAGTCTACGGCTATCAGTCGCAAACATTGTTACCCCCGCAAGTTTCGGCGTGACGGTAAATCCTTCTCACGGGGTAGCTTCGTACCCTAAATTAGCTTTATGCAGATTCAGATTGGCAAAACCCCTGCCGCGAGACCTCAGCCACTTATCTGGTTAGAGGCCGGACTGGGCGGGTCTATGCGTAGCTGGAACCTGACTTTCCCGATTCTTAGCCGCGCTTTTTACTGCGCTCGCACAACCCGCTCCCCGATTTTGCACCCCGAAAAGGGCGCGGAAGTGACTTGGCAAAGCCTAGTGGCGGAGATGCGAGCGGGCGGGGAAGAAATTGCTCGCCACCTGGGTGCCACTTTTGACAAGCCGCTGCCCATGGTGCTGGTGGGGCACTCCTATGGGGCAATGCTGGTGCGAGTTTGGGCAGCACAACTATTAAAGTCCCCCACTTCCTCCCGGGTGCAGCCAGTGGGAATCGTACAGATAGACCCCTCCTTCGAGGGAAACAACGAGGGCGCGAGTCCTCTCTATCAAAAGCTGGAGCAAAAGATCCTCGCCTGGATTTACCGCGGCGCTGCCCGCGAGCAACCCTCCTTCTACTTGGCGTGGCAAGATCTCCAAGAGATTGATTTACTGGATCGCCAACTCCCCCAATTGGTGATTTCCGCTGCCCACCGTCGCAGTAGTAAAACTTGGCAAGGTTTGACTTCCTACGCTCGAGCCATTGACGCCCGCCTAGTGCGCGCCGATTCTTCCCGCCATCACCTGCAACTATTTGATCCAGTCACCGTGGCGAGTCAGATCATAGAGTTTACGGCGCAAATCAACGTTCAAACCAATAACAAAAGGTAGTTAGCTACTACCCGTGGAAGTCACCAGCAACTATAGAGAAAAAACTTAAGGGCGGGGACGCCCGAAACCTGCGTCCCCGCCCAAAAAACACTATCAGCTGCTCTTAGTCGGCGTTATTGATAGTCTCAGCATTTCCCTCGATCTGACGAGAGCCGCGCTGGACTGTAATCTTGCGAGGCTTAGCTTCCTCTGCCACCGGGATAACTAGCTTAAGCACCCCGTCCACATACTCGGCCTCTACCTGGTCAAGAGCCACCCCATTCCCTAAGGTGAGCTGACGAGCGAAAGTACCGAAGGGACGCTCATGAGTCAGCCACTGGGCACCTGCGATTTCGGGGGATTTGCGCTCGGCACGAATAGTGAGGGTGCGATCCTCGATATCGATGTCTACGCTTGCCGGATCCACCCCCGGCAAATCAAAGAGGGCGATGAACTTTTCTCCATCACGATACAAATCCAGAGGCATAGCTGCCCGGGAAGGCCCTTGGCGCATCGCGTCATCAAAAATCGCTTCCATCTGACGGAAGGGATCATACCTGCGAACCATGATTACTCCTTACCCCCGCGAAGTTGCGGGAAATCTATTTACCGAGATTTTCTCGGCCTCACGTCTTCTATTTTGGCACTCTCCACATTCTAGTGCTAGCCAATTATTCTGGAGGCGAAAACTTAAGTCTAATAGGCTCAACTTTAAATTTTCTGCTCCCTAATTCGTTCACTTGCCCCTGTTCTCCGCTTTGAACAGCCAATATCTATTGCTATCCCCAACCGCCAGTGACGGTAACCCAAAACGCCGCCCCAAAGACGCCCTAAAACTATTCAATACTGAGAAAATAGGAACATGAGCACGCGATACCTACCTGTATTTGTCTACGGCACCTTGAAACTCGGTTCTCGCGGCTTTGGCTCTAGTCTGAAAGCCGCGGTGACCGAATTCGCCCCGGCCTATTTGCGGGAAGCATCCCTATATATTGGGGCGTCCTATCCGATGGCGATCCGTTCTATCGGCGGCACCGGCATTGTGGGGCAAGTACTCTTGATCGAACAACGCCTATTTGAAGAAACCCTAGAAGAACTCGACGAATACGAAGGATATTTAGGGGAAGGCGACCCCAACAATATGTATACCCGGCAAATCGTGCGGGTAGAGGTATTCCCGGACAAAGACAGCACCTGGGAAGGACCTACCCAACAGGTACAGGCCTATGTCTATATGGCTAACGCGGACTCCTTCCGCGATCACCGCGATGAACTGGTGCTCTCCCCCAGCGGTGATTGGGAAAACCACGAGGAGGAATGGGAGGAGCTCTCCCCCGCCCTCGAAGACACGCAAGACCCTAACATCGATGAACGTTTCCCCGACGACGAGGACGAGCTAGACGGCTAAAGCCTAGCTGGCCGCTACTTACCATCTTCAGCGCCCGCAACCAGGGATTGCTGATACTTCATCATCACTTTCTGCTGCAAGTTTTGTCCCGCTAAGAACCAACGTCCGTCCGCTTCCTGCCAAGCCATAATTTGCAGCGGAGTACCCTGCTTATCCTTAATCAATACTGCTTTCGCCCCGTCGACATCTGCCTTAGTCTCCGGAGAGAACCTCAGGTCTGCTAACTTCACCGAGGGCGACTGCGCAGACTGCGCAAAGGTTTTCTCAACCGCCTGCGTGCACTGATCTAAGCTATTTTCATCGGTTTTTTGGCTAATCGCTTGTACCAATTGCCCCCGCGCCTCCTCGGAACTTAAAGCACAAATAGTTTGCGCATCCTTATCTAGCAGCGCCCCATAATAAGCTTTTGCTCCTTCCTGGGGAGAGGAGGCGCCCGTGGGAGTAAAAATCTTTTGCCAAACGCCACTGGCGTACAGCGCAATCCCGATGGCGGCCACTATTGCTACTATCCCCAATGTCCAGGAAATAGCGGTGCGGGAACGAGAATGAGTTTTCTTAGTTTGACCGGTCTTCTTCAGGGCAATCTGATCAACATTGAAAGCAGTACCAGATTCGGAGTCCGCAAGTTCATCGCGGTCAACGTGTCCGCCAACTTGATTACCCCAAACCCGCTTGTCCCCTTCGCTCTCGACTTCGGGATCTACCTCAGCGGCCGCTTCCTTTCCGCCAGCTAACGGCAAAATCTCAGGAACTTGAAACTCTTCGTCAGCGCTATCTTCACCTTCGGTAACTGGATCCTCGCTAGAAGAGTCCATCTCATCCTCGGCGCTGCCCTCTGCGCTGGTAGCGGTTTCCTCCGCCGGTTCCTGCTTGCCTGCTTGCTCGTCCTCGCCGGGGGGATCTACCTGCGAGCGATCGTCCTTATTAGCAGGGAGAGTGGTATTTTCCTGCCCGTTCTCTGAGGGTGAAAGGGTAGCCTTACTTAAGGTACTGATATCTGCGGCATCACTACTATGCTCAGCGGTTTCTTCTTCAATTCGTCGGTTAGCCATAGGGCGATCCTACCGGGAAAACCCGTTCAGATGCTCATTGAATTTACATAAACGCTCGCTTGGAGAACCAGACTCCGATATCCTTAGGCTAGGTCACTAAAGATCAGGAATACAAAAAAATTCTGGTTATAGACCATTGAAAGCATAACGTCACCCAACCAAGTAGGGATAGGAATAATGGCAAATAGCAAACAAGATAAGAAGACCCCGACCGTAGTACCCACCGCCGAAGAGGCTAAAGAACTTATCCCTGCAAATAACGTTGCCGAGGATCAAGGGCAGGGGCTAACCACCGTTGCCGACCAGGTAGTTGCCAAAGTTGCTGGTCTGGCCATAAAGGAGATCCCCGGAGTTTACGATCTGGGCAACTCCGCCGCCCGCGCCCTGGGGGCTTTGCGTTCCAAAGTCGGAGCCTCCGAAAGCATTACCCAGGGTATTTCGGTAGAAATTGGGCAGACGCAAACCGCATTGGACGTAGTGTTGATTGTGGAATACCCCTACCCGGTACACGAAGTAGCCGATAAAGTTCGGGAAGCTATTTTCTCGGCTATCGAAGGGCTAGTGGGACTAGAAGTTACCGAAGTAAACATCAAGGTTACGGATGTGCATGTACCGGACGATGACGACAATGAAGAAGACGAAGACCAGAAGGATAAAAAGGATCTGAAGTAACCTTCGCCGGAAAGGAAAAAACATGACCACCATAGCTGGTATTTTTTGTGGTGCTTTTCTGGCATATATGGCCGTAGCTCACGGATTCTTTGGATTCCTAGTCGCCATCCTGTTTATGGCCATCGGGGCGGTATTAGGCAGGGCTGCTTCGGGAAAGCTAGATCTGAAAGGCGTAGGTGAAGCCCTAATCGGCAAGCACACTACCACCTCCGATTAAGAAGGAGGATTAATGAATTCCGATAAGGAACCAACAGAACTTGCGGGAATCACCACTGTGTCTGCGCGCGCTATCCAAACCATTGCGATGGCGGCTACCGCGCAGCGAATCAGTGTCCCCGGTGAGCAAATCAAAGTTTCTACCCGCGACGACCAGGGACTATTGGGCATAGATATTTCTTGTCCCCTCAGCTCCCAAGTTGTAGATACTATCGTTAACACCCCCGATACCTCCGTGTTTTCCTTGGCGGACGCGGCGCGGCGTGACATCGTTACCCGCGTTGGCCAGATCGCGGGAGTGAAAGTCGGGCGGGTAAATCTGCGATTAACTGGAATCTATAAGCATCAGGAACGGAGGCAGCTGCAATGAGTAAACAATCCAGCAAATCCGGACCTTTCGTGTCTTATCTGGTTAGACGGCAGACCCATTCCTCGCGCGCTTTCAGCAGCATTATTTTAGCGATCATCATAATTGCTGTTCTGGGCTTTTTAGCTACCGAGGGCGTGCTGGCGTTATCCGGAAAAGACCCCTTGTTGGTAAACCCGGCTGATATGTGGCAGCAAGGATTTGCGGCTTTAACTGATAGTCACCGTCCCCTAGCGATTATCGTAGGGGGGCTGCTAGCCCTCTGCGGATTATTATTGCTGGCTAAAGCGGTACTGCCGGGTACTTTAAGTAAACACGCCCTAAGTGACGAACGCGCTGCCTACGTGGTTGATGACGGAGTGGTAGCCGCCGGGATTTCTCGTTTAGTACGCGAGGAGGCAGGACTGCCGCAAGGAACCGTCTCTACCGCAGTTAATAAACGACGTTCGGTAAGCACTATTACCCCTAGTACTGGGCGCACCTTAGACCAAGCGCAAATCCAACAGGTGGCAAGCGAAGAGGTCGCTTCCTGGCAGCTGAGGCCGCGGCTAAAAACCGCAGTTAAGA
>OENY01000033.1_pt1 | contig 102661 bp, 92 predicted proteins | sample 1539391 | NCBI WGS metagenome assembly OENY01 (sample SAMN03777356, study PRJEB22549) | human gut metagenome | biome: gut; feature: infant; material: feces | host: Homo sapiens | collected 2013-11-24 | reverse complement strand
TTATAGGGAGTTCTGAGACGTTGACAAGCCCTGTTTTAAAAAAACTTTTCAACCGTCTCTTTTTTGTGCAAAACGCCATTAAAGCGGCAGTTTTTCGAGCTTCTCAAAGCCGTAACGCTGTAAAACGGGTAAAAGTTGTTCAGTTTCTGCCGTCAGCGCCATGCAATAAGCCATATTCGGGTCACTGGATTTCGCATCTGGCGCCTCATGTTCCAGCAGCCAGACGGTACGACGAGCAATCGCAGCACCGGAATCAATCATCCGGGTACCTTCCGGCAGCACCTGCTGCAGCTCTTCCTGTAAAAGAGGAAAATGCGTGCAGCCCAGCACCACCGTATCAGGCGGCTCCGCCATTCGCAGCCACGGGCGCAGAATACGCCGCAACTCCTCCAGCGGGACCGGTTCGCCGTGCAGCTTCGCTTCCGCCAGCTCGACCAGCTCCGCGGAGCCCAGCATCTCTATTTTGCATTCATTCGCAAAGCGGCTGATCAGCTCACGCGTATAGGGGCGTTTGACCGTACCGCGCGTCGCCAGCAGGCCGACGACGCCATTCGCCGTCAAGCGGGCCGCAGGCTTAATCGCCGGGACGACGCCCACAACAGGAAAGGCGAATTTTTCACGAAGGGCGGGAAGAGAGACCGTGCTGGCGGTGTTACAGGCAATGACGGCCAGCGCCAGCGGATAACGTTGTTGAACGGCAGTGACGATTTCGAGCACGCGTTCAACGATGAATTCTTCACTCTTCTCCCCGTAAGGAAAAGCCACGTTATCGAAAGCGTAGATGTAATGCAGATTCGGCAGCAGCTGCCGAATCTCATGATAAACCGACAACCCACCGACGCCGGAGTCAAACACCAGCACGGTGGGACGTGGATCAGAAGGTGTAGCTGCCAGACAAGTAGTATTCTCGTCCTGCAGTTTGGTAGCCATAAGCTGTCTCGTAATCTTTATCGAACAGGTTAGCTATTTTACCACGAACTGTCAGGCGATCGGTGATCGGATACGCGGCAGATACATCAAGCGTGCTGTAGCTTGGCAAAATGCGCTGCGTATTATTGTACTGAGACGTGTTGTTATCGTAGCGTTTACCGTAATACTGCCACGATACATCCATATCGACGTTGAACATCGTCCAGTCCACCTGGTACTTCGCCTGTCGCTTAGAGCGTCTGGCCAGGACTTCACCATTGTCATCATTACGCGGGTCGACGTACTGCAACGTGACGCGGTGGCTGAAAATGCCGGTGTCGATATTACCGGTCCACTCAACACCTTTAATGGTTGCGGCATTGATATTGTCATACTCGCCTTCATAGGTGACAGGATCCGAGTAATAGGTAATCAGATTGGTGATCTTGTAGTGATACGCAGACAGGCGCCAGTCCAGCGGGCCGGTGAGACCGTCAAGTCCGGCTTCCCATTGTTGGGACTCTTCAGGTTTCAGGTTCGGATTTGAACTGATACCAAAACGGGTCGAACCAAACTGCTGTCCCAGTGAAGGCGCGAGGAAGCCGGTACCATAGCCGAGGGTCACGCGATAGTTTTCCACAAACTCCCAACCGGCGGTGGTCTGCCAGGTCCCGTGCCAGCCAAACTGCTCGTCATGGTCTTCGCGACCGGACGCTTCAAGCGTCACATCGCCAAACTGCTGCTGACCGGTCAGATACAGGCCGGTGTTATCACGCTTGTAGGTATCCGATATGACCGTATCCGACGAGGTCAGCCGCTGCTGTTGCCAGTCGACGCCGGCGCTCACCGAACCGTGGCCAACAATAACGTTATTGCCCCACTGCAGGTTACGCTGAGTCATCCGATCGAGCGTCGTACCATCATTGTACCGGCCGTATATGCTGCTGTAGTTGTAGTCTTTGACCTTCTGGTAGCTGGCAATCAGTTGTGAAGAGTAGATCCCGGAGCTGAATGCCAGGCCCGCGTCCCAGCTCTGGTTATAGAGCTGCTCTTCATCTGCACTGTAGGCAGGGCTGTATGGCGGGCTCCCCAGATCGTAATCGCTATTATTGGTATAGCTACGCCCGCGGAAGAAGCCATTCAGATTATCGTTAAATTTATGTTCAAGACCGCCCCAGAACGCTTTGCTGCGGAAACCATCGCGATCCTGATCGTGAGACCAGCTCGAGTCAGGCTGAACGTTAAAGCCCTTGTTGCCCTCATAGGAACCGGCGACCGTCGCCACCGTATCACCGAAACGATGGCGAAGCGTGCCGTCGTATTGCTGATAGCCTTCAGAACCGACGCCTGCGGTGACCTTAGATTCTTCTTTATCAGAATGGGTGATGACGTTAATTACGCCACCCATCGCGCCGGAACCATAAATAGCCGAACGCGGGCCGCGGATGTATTCCACGCGTTGTACCAGAGAAAGCGGTATTTGATTGAGGTCAGGGTTGTTTGTAATACCGGGGCGCGGCATGGGAACGCCGTCGATCAGCACCAGAACCTGTTTGGCCTCGGTCCCGCGGACAAATAAAGAAGAGCTCTGTCCCATCCCCCCATTCTGGGCAATATCCACCCCAGGCAGTCGACGCATAACGTCATTCAAATCCTTCGCCTGCCAGCGATCGATATCTTCCCGGGTAACTACGTCGGTCGGTGCAAGAACCGTGTTGACCGGCTGTTGAAAACGATTTGCTGTCACCACTAACGTATCTGAATTGCTGTCTTGCGCCCAGCCGGAAAATGCCGTGACGGAGAGAGCCGTCATCAGCGAAGCTTTTTTAATCATTGTAAAAGCATCCGTAACATATAAAGGATGCCGCTGGTTTCATCAGTAGCACGCGATGATAGAAACCAAATGCGACGTATTCCGGCAGGTCTTCGGGCTTGGGGCGTGTTATGGATGAGGACTTCCCACCTGACATCGGCAGTGTCTGCATAATGCGTTCATCCCACCTTCCTTACCGCTGCGCGTCAGCCCCAGATTTGCACTGGGTTCCCTTTTAACTCACAGGACCGGTTACACAATGCTATAATTAGAAACATATAGATGTCCAGACTTCTATAATTATATTTGATCCCTTCTCCGGGCTGGACATCCCCTACGCTTTCCCTACAATCCCCGCGTACTTATTTTATTCAGGATGCATCATGACCCCAGAACACCTTCCGACCGAACAATATGAAGCGCAGCTGGCAGAAAAAGTCGTCCGTCTGCAAAAAATGATGGTGCCTTTTGCCGCGCCGGTTCCGGAGGTGTTTCGTTCGCCGGTAAGTCATTATCGTATGCGTGCTGAATTCCGCCTGTGGCATGACGGTGACGACCTGTACCACATCATGTTCGATCAGCAGACGAAATCCCGGATTCGCGTCGATAGCTTCCCGGCGGCAAGTGAGCTCATCAATCAACTGATGGTCGAGATTCTTGACGGCGTGCGCGATAACCCGGTTCTGCGCCATAAATTGTTCCAGGTCGATTATCTGACGACCCTGAGCAACCAGGCCGTGGTATCGCTGCTGTACCACAAAAAACTCGACGATGAGTGGCGCCAGCAGGCCGAGATCCTGCGCGATGCGCTGCGCGCGAAAAACCTCAACGTGCATCTGATTGGCCGGGCCACCAAAACCAAAATCGAGCTCGATCAAGATTACATCGATGAGCGTCTGCCGGTTGCCGGTCGCGAAATGATCTACCGCCAGGTAGAAAACAGCTTCACTCAGCCGAATGCCGCCATGAATATCCAGATGCTGGAGTGGGCGCTGGACGCCACCAAAGAGGCGACGGGAGATTTACTGGAACTGTACTGCGGCAATGGTAACTTCTCGCTGGCCCTGGCGCGCAACTTCGATCGCGTACTGGCAACGGAAATCGCCAAACCGTCGGTCGCGGCAGCGCAGTACAACATTGCGGCTAACCATATTGATAACGTGCAGATTATCCGTATGTCGGCGGAAGAGTTTACGCAGGCCATGAACGGTGTCCGGGAGTTTAATCGTCTGCAAGGTATTGACCTGAAAAGCTATCAGTGTGAGACGATTTTTGTCGATCCGCCGCGCAGCGGGCTGGATAGTGAAACCGAGAAGATGGTGCAGGCGTACCCGCGTATTCTGTACATCTCCTGTAATCCGGAGACCCTGTGCCAGAATCTGGAAACCTTAAGCCAGACCCATGACGTCACGCGTCTGGCGCTGTTCGATCAGTTCCCGTACACCCATCATATGGAGTGCGGCGTCTTATTAACCCGCAAGTAGGCGATTTTTACAGAACCCGGCACCACGATACTTGCCGGGTTCTGGCGTTAAGCGGTTACTCTGCCGCCGCATCCTTCCGGTTACGAATCCGGTAGCCGATCCAGAACACGGTAATCACCGACAGCACGGCCGGGAAGAAATTGGAGCCGATGTCCGGATATTCCGCGCGTACCACGGTGCTATACAGCAGAACGCCGAGAATAAAGCAGGCCGCCGCCAGGCCAGGCAGCCCCACGGGCATACTGCGGTTCTGGTAGCGCTGATGCAGACAGTAAACTGTCAGCAGCAAAGACAGAACCGGGAAGATGGAAAAGGGAACAATCGAGCTGAACAGCGCGGCGAAGGTTCCATTAATGGATAAACCAGCGATCAGCGCCAGCAGCAGCGTACCTTTATCTTGAACTGAGTGTTTCATTGCTCGTCCTTCACGTTATTCGGAATGATTTGACATTTTTTCTTGTTCGCGGCGATACCAGTAATACGCGCCTTTCGAGATCATTCTGAGCTGCAGTACCAGTCGCTCTTCCAGCTGCCGACGCTGTTCAGGACTGACGTCCAGCGCCTCAGCGCCCGCGCTGAAAACGATAGTGACCATAGCTTCAGCCTGCGCTTCGGTAAAGGCGCGCGGCATATGGTTTTCGATTTCTAAATAATCGGCAAGTTCCGCGATGAAATGTTGAATTTCACGCGCCACGGCGGCACGAAACGCCGCGGATGTGCCAGAACGTTCCCGCAACAACAGACGGAAAGCGTTTGGGTTATTACCTATAAATTCCATGAATGTGGAGACAGAGGTGCGAATCACGCTGCCGCCTTTGGCGATACGCTGCCGCGCCTGACGCATCAGCTGACGTAGCATGAGCCCGCTCTCGTCGACCATCGTCAGACCGAGTTCGTCAACATCGCGAAAATGGCGATAAAAGGACGTTGGTGCAATCCCCGCCTCGCGCGCAACTTCGCGCAAACTCAAGCTGGCGAAACTCCGCTCAGCGCTCAGCTGGCTGAATGCGGCCTCGACCAGCGAACGTCGGGTTTTCTCTTTTTGTAGCGCTCTTACGCCCATCACGATGTCTGAATCCTTCCAATAGACCTGTTGGCACTATACCAGAGATTAAAACTAATCGGTTTAGCCAGGTTTGTGAATGATTGTTTACGAGCCGAATCTGCTTTTATGCCGCAAAAAAGCACAACGATAATTGGGTTAAAGCCCGGCGAATGTTATCATCGTGTTTATTTTATGTATAAAACAGGTGAGTAATGCCATGTCACACTCTTGGGATTATGATGCAATAGTGATTGGTTCCGGCCCTGGCGGTGAAGGTGCTGCGATGGGACTGGTTAAACAGGGAGCGCGCGTCGCCGTTATTGAGCGCTATCATAACGTCGGCGGCGGCTGTACCCACTGGGGTACCATCCCGTCGAAAGCCCTCCGCCATGCCGTCAGTCGTATTATCGAGTTTAACCAAAACCCTCTCTACAGCGACCATTCCCGTCTTCTTCGTTCTTCCTTCGCCGACATTCTTAACCATGCCGACAGCGTCATTAACCAGCAGACCCATATGCGTCAGGGTTTCTATGAGCGCAACCACTGCGAAATATTGCAGGGCAACGCGCACTTTGTTGATGAACACACGCTCGCCCTGGAATGTCACGACGGCACCGTCGAAACGATCACCGCGGAGAAATTCGTCATCGCCTGCGGCTCCCGTCCGTATCATCCGGCTGATGTCGACTTTTCCCACCCGCGCCTTTACGACAGCGATTCTATTCTCAGCCTGCAGCACGAGCCCCGCCACGTCATTATCTATGGTGCCGGGGTGATTGGCTGTGAGTACGCGTCCATTTTCCGCGGTATGGAAGTCAAAGTGGACCTGATAAATACCCGCGATCGTCTGCTGGCATTCCTCGATCAGGAGATGTCCGACTCCCTCTCCTACCACTTCTGGAACAGCGGTGTGGTTATTCGCCACAACGAAGAGTACGAGAAGATTGAAGGCGTTGATGACGGCGTGATCATGCATTTGAAATCGGGTAAAAAACTAAAAGCGGATTGCCTGCTGTACGCCAACGGGCGTACCGGTAACACCGATTCCCTGGCACTGGAAAATATTGGTCTGAAAACCGATAGCCGCGGTCAGCTCAAGGTCAACAGCATGTATCAGACCGCGCTGCCGCATATCTATGCCGTAGGCGACGTCATCGGTTATCCAAGTCTGGCATCAGCCGCTTACGATCAGGGTCGCATCGCCGCGCAGGCGCTGATTAAAGGTGAGGCTTCTGCCCATCTGATCGAGGATATCCCCACCGGTATCTATACCATCCCGGAAATCAGCTCCGTCGGTAAAACCGAGCAGCAGCTGACCGCCATGAAGGTACCGTACGAAGTGGGCCGCGCGCAGTTTAAACATCTGGCACGGGCGCAAATCGTCGGCATGAGCGTGGGCACGCTGAAGATCCTGTTCCATCGGGAAACGAAAGAGATCCTTGGGATTCATTGCTTTGGCGAGCGCGCGGCCGAGATTATTCATATCGGCCAGGCGATTATGGAGCAAAAAGGTGGTGGCAACACCATTGAGTACTTCGTCAACACCACCTTTAACTACCCGACCATGGCGGAAGCCTATCGGGTTGCCGCGCTAAACGGCTTAAACCGCCTGTTTTAACGCTTTGTCGAAATGGCCATCCATGGTGCTGCGGATGGCCTCCGCCAGATGTTCGTAGCGGCTGCGCAGCGGGGAACCGGGGCGGTAAACCAACCCGATCGTTCGTCTCGGTTCCGGCTTAATGCACGGAATATAGACCACGCCATCGCGTTTTCTCTCCTGCGGCACCGCTAACGCCGGCAGCAGCGTGATCCCGCTGCCTGCGGCCACCATGTTACGCAGCGTTTCGAGACTGGTCGCGCGGAAATGCGTATCTTCATCCGCACCGGCCTCAAAACAGAATCCCATCGCCTGATCGCGCAGGCAGTGGCCATCTTCCAGCATCAGCAGCTTCTCCCCGGCCAAATCGGACATCGGCACGCGATCGCGATTTGCCCACGGGTGATCTTCGTAGATTGCCAGCATCATCGGCTCGTCAAACAGCGGCACCTCGATAAAGGCCTCGCTCTCTTTCACCAGCGCGAGGATCGCGCAGTCCAGCTTGCCGCTGTCCAGCTGGGCCAGCAGCTGATGCGTTTGGGCTTCATGCAGGTACATTTCCAGCTTGGGAAACGTCTGGTGCAGCATCGGTATGATTTGTGGCAACAGGTAAGGGCCAATGGTCGGAATCAGGCCAATATGCAGCGGCCCGGACATGGTCTCACCCTGTTGACTTGCCATTTCCTTGAGCACTTTGACTTCGCGTAACACGGTACGCGCCTGATCCACCAGCAACAGTCCGGCCTGGGTAAACAGAACCTTACGGCTGGTGCGCTCCAGCAACATGACCCCAAGTTCATCCTCCAGCTTGCGAATTTGTCCGCTAAGCGTGGGTTGGCTGACGTGGCAGGAGTCCGCCGCGCGCCGGAAGTGGCGGTGCTCGGCTAGCGCAACCAGGTATTCAAGATCGCGAATATTCATTATTCATCCTCCGTCGCCATGATAGTTCATGGCGATAGATAGCATAGCAACGAACGATTATCCCTATCAAGTTTTCTGTTCAATAATAAACCCAGAAACGAGGCAAAAGTCAGAAAATCACGACATTGCCTCAGCATATTCCCTGACCAGATAACTAAAGCCAACGTGAACTTTTGCGGACCTTGTGTCCGCTTTTTTTTGCATAAAAAAGCCCGGACATAGCCCGAGCCTCTTTTCTCACTCATCCCACTGGAATCATTCAGGGACGGCGAGGATTTACACCAGACGCTGTTTCGCGTCAGCAATCGCCTGGGCAACCTGCTTCGGCGAGACGCCGCCTTTTGCCGAGCGCTTATCCAGACAAGACTGCAGCGACAGAATCGGATAGACATCGTCGGCAATCACGCTGCTAAACTTCTGCAGGTCGGCCAGCGCCAGATCTTCCAGCGGTTTGCCCTGGGCGATCGCTTCAACAACCGCTTCCCCGACGATATGGTGCGCTTCACGGAACGGTACGCCTTTCGCAACCAGATAATCCGCCAGTTCGGTCGCATTTGCGTAGCCCTGCTGCGCCGCCTCTTCACAACGCGGACGCTTGACCTGAATACCATCCAGCACCAGCGTCGCCATATGCAGGCAGTCAAGCCAGGTATCGATCGCGTCGAACAGCCCTTCTTTGTCTTCCTGCATATCTTTATTGTAGGCCAGCGGCAGACCTTTCAGAGTCATCATCATTCCAGTCAGGGCACCCTGAACACGGCCACATTTTCCGCGGATAAGTTCGAGCGCATCCGGATTCTTTTTCTGTGGCATCAGCGAGGAACCGGAGGTAACGCGATCGGATAATTCAATAAAACCGGCTTCGCCCGTATTAAAGAAAACCAGATCTTCGGCGAAACGTGACAGGTGAACCATGCCAATCGACGCATCGGAGAGCAGCTCCAGTACGTGGTCACGGTCAGAAACGCTGTCCAGGCTATTGCGGGTCGCCGAAGCAAAACCCAGCCAGTCAGCCAGCTGCTCGCGATCGATATCATAGGCGGTACCCGCCAGCGCACCGCAGCCCAGAGGGCTGACGTCCAGACGCTTAAGGGTATCCTGCAGGCGGCTTTCATCCCGCGCCAGCATTTCAACGTAGGCCAGGCACCAGTGGGCGAACGTCACCGGCTGCGCACGCTGCAGGTGGGTATAACCCGGCATAACGGCATCCTGGTTGTTCTGCGCCGTATCCACCAGCGCGCTTTGCAGCTGGCGGTTCGCAGAGAGTAGCTCCGCAACGGTATCTTTACACCACAGCTTCAGGTCGGTTGCGACCTGATCGTTACGGCTCCGCCCGGTATGCAATTTTTTACCCAGCTGGCCCACTTTGTCGATCAGTTTACCTTCCACCCAGCTGTGGATATCTTCCGCATCGCTTGCAAGAATTTGCTGCGGATTCGCCCGCACCTCTTCCAGCAGCACGCTGAGCGCCTCTTCCAGCTGCTGCTGCTCAGCGGCACTCAGAACGCCCACCGTCACCAGCGCTTTAGACCAGGCAACAGAGCCAACGATATCCTGCTCCGCCAGGCGATAGTCGAAGCGCAAAGAGTCGTTGAACTGCTTGAACCGCTGATCTGCTGCCTGAGTAAAACGCCCGCCCCAAAGTGCCATAACCATTTTCCTTAAATTCGTTTAGTTCTGCCGGGTGACGCTTCGCTAACCCGACCTACAGTCTTGTAGGCCCGGCCAGCAATACGCCGCCGGGCATGAAATATTAAGCCAGAATACGCGTGCCGATAGGCGTGCCATTAAATAATGCCGGCAGCTGTTCCGCGTGACGCCAGGAGGCGATATCCACCGGGCGTCCCAGCGCGCGCGCCGCATCCAGCGCGGCATTCACCTTGACGATCATGCCGTCAGTGATAATGCCTTGTTCGATCAGCTGCTCCGCCTTCGCCGCGGTCATCTCCGCGATACGCTGGCCTTTACCATCGAGAATACCGCTGACATCGGAAAGCAGAATCAGATCCGCGCCGAGGGTCGCCGCCAGCGCAGTGGCCGCCTGGTCAGCATTCACGTTCATCAGCTCTCCTTCATCGGTCACGCCGATCGAACTGACTACCGGCAGGTAGCCGCCGGCCAGCAGGGTGTTAATCAGCGCCGGCGATCCCGGCTGCGCCAGGCCAACGTGGCCCAGATCTTCATCAAGCTGAGTGACCTTCACGCTGTCACCATCGCCAAGGAACAGGCCAACGGACATAATATGGTGTTTCTTCGCCCATGCCAGCAGCGTCTTATTCGCGGTTCCCGCCAGCGCACCGGTAATAATGTCGATCTGATCCGCAGGCGTCACCCGCAGACCGTTTTTCTTGTTCACCGGCAGGTTGAGCTGCTTCATCAGCTCATCCACCACACAGCCGCCGCCGTGAACAATAACCAGCGGGCGATGATGCGTTTCACGATAATTGACCAGTGCGGTAAACAGACGCTCCAGCGCTTCTTCGCTGTCGAGTAAAACGCCGCCGAGTTTGATAATTAATGGGTTCATCATCACACCTTAAATAAGAGACTGCGTTTCAGCGAAGCCGAAACGAATATTCGCGCACTGTACTGCCTGTGCTGCCGCGCCTTTCAGCAGGTTATCTTCCGCCGCCACCACGATGATATGCTGGTCCTGAACCGCAAAACCGATATCACAGAATGGCAGACCTACGACGTTTTTCAATGCGGGCACGCCTTTATCGTATAAACGTACCAATGGCTTATCGGCATACGCCTGCTGGAACACACCGGCAACCTGCTCTTTGCTGACGCCCGGCTTCAGGCGGCAGGTAATGGTTTCCAGAATCCCACGTTTAAAGTTGCCGAGATGAGGCGTAAAAATCACCTCTGCGCCAAGATGGGTCGAGATTTCCGGGTGGTGACGATGGTTGAACACGCCATACGGCTGCAGACTGACTTCACAGAAGCTATTGCCGATGGCCGCTTTACGTCCCGCACCGCTGACGCCGCTGGTGGCGTTGATCACCGGCCACTGGGTAAGATCCAGCAGGTCCGCATCGATCAACGGCTTCAGCGACAGCTGAGCCGCCGTTGGATAGCAGCCCGGTACGGCGACCAGATTCGCCTCTTTCAGTTTGTCGACGCTCCACTCTGCCAGGCCATATACCGCCTGCTCAAGCAGGGCCGGATGCTGATGAGTAAAGCCGTAATATTTTTCGTAGAACGCACCGTCATTTACGCGGAAGGCGCCGGATAAGTCGAACACCACGCAGCCTGCGGCAAGGAACTGCGGCGCCAGCTCGTGGCTCACTTCATGGGCGGTAGCGAGGAAGACGACATCCACCCCGGCGCTAAATTCGCTGATATCTGACATCGGCTGCAGCGGTAAATCCACAATGCCTTTCAGCTGCGGATGCAAATCGGAAATTGATTTCCCTGCATCATTGCTTTGCGCGGAGACCGTCAAAGCGGTTATGGTCATATGAGGATGGCGATTTACATAGGTCACTAGCTCTGCGCCGGCATAACCGCTGGCACCCACAATCAGCGTCTTCAACATCGGGGCTCTTCACCTTCTTACGTCATATTTGTCCAGGAAGCATTTCTCTTCCTCACCCTGTTAAGCCGTAAGCACTTTCCCTACATTTTATGGGTTTTCTTACGCTCAACGATAATGTATTTTTATTCACTAATACTGCATGAATATTGATACTATCATGACCCGAGGTGTGTCAACAATGAAAAACAATTTACCACCCTTTATCGAGATTTACCGCGCATTGATCGCCACACCTTCCATCAGCGCAACCGAAGAGGCGCTGGATCAAAGTAATGAGACTTTAATCAATTTACTCGCCGGCTGGTTCCGCGAAATCGGCTTCAATGTCGAAGTGCAGCCGGTGCCAGATACGCGCAACAAATTCAATATGCTGGCCAGTACCGGCCACGGCGCTGGCGGCCTGCTTCTCGCCGGCCATACGGATACCGTTCCCTTTGATGACGGCCGCTGGACCCGCGATCCTTTCACCCTCACCGAGCACGAAAACAAGCTGTACGGCCTCGGCACCGCCGACATGAAAGGCTTTTTTGCCTTTATTCTTGATGCCCTGCGCGATGTCGATGTCAGTAAGCTGAAAAAACCGCTCTACATCCTGGCTACCGCCGATGAAGAGACCAGCATGGCCGGTGCCCGTTACTTTGCCGAAACGACCCTGCTACGCCCGGATTGCGCCATCATCGGCGAACCAACCTCTCTGCAGCCGGTACGCGCGCACAAAGGCCATATGTCCAACGCCATCCGTATCCAGGGGCAGTCCGGCCACTCCAGCGATCCGGCGCGCGGCGTCAACGCCATTGAGCTGATGCACGATGCCATTGGTCGCATCATGCAGCTGCGCGACTCGCTGAAAGAGCGCTATCACTACGATGCCTTCACCGTACCCTATCCGACGCTCAACCTCGGGGCTATCCATGGCGGCGACGCGTCAAACCGAATCTGCGCCTGCTGCGAGCTGCATATGGATATTCGCCCGCTTCCGGGCATGACGCTCAACGATCTCAACGGACTGCTGGATGAAGCGCTGGCACCGGTTAGCGAACGCTGGCCGGGTCGCCTGACCGTCTCCGAGCTGCATCCGCCGATTCCGGGTTACGAATGCCCGCCGGACCACCGGCTGGTCCAGGTCGTTGAAAAGCTACTCGGCGCACAAACTGAAGTCGTGAACTACTGCACCGAAGCGCCGTTTATTCAGACGCTCTGCCCGACGCTGGTTTTAGGTCCAGGCTCTATTAATCAGGCCCACCAGCCGGATGAATATCTGGAAACCCGCTTTATCAAGCCGACCCGTGAGCTGATTACGCAGGTTGTCCACCATTTCTGCTGGCACTAAAAGCCAGCGGATCCCGCCCCTTTTCCTGGGGCGGGACGGTGATTCTGGTCACATTTCCATAAGCAACGCTTATCAAGCGACGTCTGAGTTAAATTTCGCAAATTGCCGCCATTTATTCGTTTGCTGAAGCGATTTCGCAACAATTGACGTGGGGGTTTTTACGTGGCTTTATAAAAGACGGCTGCTTATCCGCCGCTCAACGTTGCAGAGTGCCGGGTATAACAAAATAAAATGAGATGGGGTGTCTGGGGTAACATGAACGAACAATATTCCGCTTTGCGTAGTAATGTCAGTATGCTCGGTAAGGTGCTAGGCGATACCATCAAGGATGCACTGGGAGAGAACATTCTTGATCGTGTCGAAACTATCCGTAAATTGTCCAAGTCTTCTCGCGCCGGCAATGAAGCCAATCGCCAGGAATTGCTCACCACGCTGCAAAACTTGTCCAACGACGAGCTGCTGCCGGTCGCTCGCGCCTTCAGCCAGTTCCTGAACCTGGCGAATACGGCGGAGCAGTACCACAGTATTTCGCCAAACGGCGAAGCGGCCAGCAATCCGGAAGTGATTGCCCGCACCCTGAGAAAACTCAAAGACCAACCTCATCTCAACGAAGACACCATTAAAAAAGCGGTGGAGTCCCTGTCTCTGGAGCTGGTGTTAACCGCTCACCCCACCGAGATCACCCGCCGTACGCTGATCCACAAAATGGTGGAAGTGAACAACTGCCTGAAGCAGCTTGATAATAAAGATATCGCGGATTACGAACACCATCAGCTGATGCGCCGTCTGCGCCAGCTGATCGCCCAGTCATGGCATACGGATGAAATCCGTAAGTACCGCCCGACCCCGGTTGATGAAGCGAAATGGGGTTTTGCCGTTGTTGAAAACAGCCTGTGGGAAGGGGTACCAAACTACCTGCGCGAGCTGAATGAACAGCTGGAAGAGAACCTCAACTATCAGCTGCCGGTTGACTTTGTACCGGTGCGCTTCACCTCCTGGATGGGTGGTGACCGCGACGGTAACCCTAATGTGACCGCCGATATCACCCGTCAGGTGCTGCTGCTGAGCCGCTGGAAAGCCACCGACCTGTTCCTGAAAGATATTCAGCTGCTGATTTCCGAACTGTCGATGGTCGAATGTACCGACGAACTGCGGGAGCTGGCCGGTGCGGAAGGCGCGCAGGAACCGTATCGTTATCTGATGAAAAAACTGCGTACCCAGCTGATGGAAACCCAGGCCTGGCTGGAAGCTCGCCTGAAAGGACAGAAGCTGCCGAAACCTGTCGGCCTGATTACCCAGAACGAACAGCTGTGGGAACCGCTTTATGCCTGCTATAAGTCGCTACAGTCCTGCGGCATGGGCATTATCGCCAACGGCGAACTGCTCGATACCCTGCGCCGCGTGAAATCGTTCGGCGTACCGCTCGTGCGTATCGATATTCGTCAGGAAAGCACCCGCCATACCGAAGCGCTGGGGGAGATGACCCGCTATCTCGGCATCGGTGATTACGAAAGCTGGTCAGAAGCCGACAAACAGGCCTTCCTGATCCGCGAACTGAACTCCAAACGCCCGCTGCTGCCACGTCAGTGGGAGCCAAGCAATGAAACCCGCGAAGTGCTCGATACCTGCCGGGTGATCGCCGAAGCGCCGCACGGATCCATCGCCGCTTACGTGATCTCCATGGCGAAGACGCCATCCGATGTGCTGGCGGTTCACCTGCTGCTGAAAGAGTCCGGTATCGGCTTTGCTCTGCCGGTTGCACCGCTGTTTGAAACCCTGGACGATCTGAACAACGCCAATGACGTCATGACCCAGCTGCTGAACATCGACTGGTATCGCGGCTTTATTCAGGGCAAACAGATGGTCATGATCGGCTACTCCGATTCGGCGAAAGATGCCGGCGTGATGGCCGCGTCCTGGGCGCAATACCAGGCGCAGGATGCGTTGATCAAAACCTGCGAAAAAGCCGGTATTGAACTGACGCTGTTCCACGGACGCGGCGGCTCTATCGGTCGCGGCGGCGCCCCGGCGCACGCGGCGCTGCTTTCTCAGCCTCCGGGAAGCCTGAAAGGCGGCCTGCGCGTGACGGAACAGGGCGAGATGATCCGCTTTAAATACGGTCTGCCGGAAGTCACCATCAGCAGTCTGTCGCTGTACACCAGCGCAGTCCTGGAGGCCAACCTGCTGCCGCCGCCGGAACCCAAACCGGAATGGCGTCACATCATGGCCGAGCTGTCGGACATCTCTTGTGACATGTATCGTGGCTACGTGCGTGAAAATAAAGACTTTGTCCCTTATTTCCGCTCCGCAACGCCGGAGCAGGAACTGGGCAAACTGCCGCTCGGCTCGCGTCCGGCAAAACGTCGCGCCACCGGTGGCGTCGAGTCCCTGCGCGCTATTCCATGGATTTTCGCCTGGACCCAGAACCGCCTGATGTTGCCGGCCTGGCTGGGCGCAGGTACCGCGCTGCAAAAAGTGGTAGAAGATGGCAAGCAGAGCGAGCTGGAAACCATGTGTCGCGACTGGCCGTTCTTCTCTACTCGTCTGGGCATGCTGGAAATGGTGTTCTCGAAGGCTGACCTGTGGCTGGCGGAATACTACGATCAGCGTCTGGTGAAACCGGAGCTATGGAAACTGGGCGCGGAGCTGCGTGAGCTGCTGTCCAACGGGATCAAAGTGGTGCTCGATATTGCAAACGACTCCCACCTGATGGCCGACCTGCCGTGGATCGCCGAATCTATCCAGCTGCGTAACATCTATACCGACCCGCTGAACGTCCTGCAGGCAGAACTGCTGCACCGTTCGCGTCTGGCGGAAGAAGAAGGTAAAGAGCCGGATCCGCGCGTCGAACAAGCGCTGATGGTCACCATCGCGGGCGTTGCCGCAGGTATGCGCAACACGGGCTAATTTATCAGCCGTTCCCGGTAAGACGATATTTACCGGGAAAAAACCGGATCGCGCCCGATCCGGTTACGCTTTCCCCGGTCCGCATCACGCGGCCGGGGATTTTTATTAATGGTGCAGCATTTCGTCGACAATCTGCTCTTTATGCAGAGCATAAGGATAATACGTCGGCCAGTTATCCATCTCTTTCAGTAGGGCCTCCTGCGAGTCATTGCCCATGAAGATATGGAAATGCTGTGATTTACGCGGTGCGATAATATGATCGCTGAACTGAACAAATTTCGGCGCTTTTGATTCCGCCTGCTGACATTCGAACAGGTAACGCACGCCTTTCTTGCCGGAAGCATAGGTCAGGATCTTATAGCCGGAATAGGTGTATTTACAGGCATTAACGGTTTTGCCAACGTGGAACTCCATCACGTTATCTTCGATCCCAATCTGGTCCACATCGGTGGCATACCCTTTCTTATAATATTCCCGATATTCCGCCACGCTCTTGCCGCCCGCTTTTTTGGCTTTTTGCTCCAGCACCGGATCCAAATCCCCCTTCAGCAGATACGGATTCACCGACTGCCAGATCCCATCCCAGTCGCTCAGCGCCCGATCTTTAACGTCGGCATCGGCAAAAATACCCTCGCTGGCCTTCACCTCCGCCTCCGTTAACGCGGGGCCATGGCTATGGTGGCCGTGAGCAAAGGTCTGAGCACTGGCTAACAGCATGCCAACCCCCAGCGCAAGGGCAGAAATCTTTTTGGTCATCACTCTCTCCTGAGTTAACATTTGCAATGATATGTTACGATATAACATATCATATATAATCTGCAATACGATTCCCCTTCATTACCCTCTGCTTTTACCCTTTCCACGCTGTCCGGTATGATAAAAATGTGGCGCCTTCTACGGAGCAAGAATGGATACCGATCTCAATCAACACATCGACGCGTTAATCAAAAGCCCGGCGACGATCCGGCAGATCCGATTTGCCACCGACAGCCGTCCGGCTTCCGGTAACGTGCAGAAGGCGGATTTTCCACGCCTCGACATCATGCTTGATGGGCAGCTTCACGATGCCGGTATCAAAGCCGATCCGCCCGTGCTGTCCCGGCACGACGTGCTGTTTATTCACACCGGCGGATGGCATTCTCCCCGTTGGCAGTCGCCCTGTACCGTTCTGAGCATTGTGTTTGGCAAGCAGCAGTTAGAGCTCACCCTGACGCGCTGGAACGGCAGTATGTTGAATGTTGAGGAGAGGCTTCAGGTGCCGCGCCGCGGCCCCCGGACCGGCTCCTTCCTGCTCCAGGCGCTCAATGAGATGCAGATGCAACCGCAGGAACAACACACCGCGAGATACATCGTTATCAGCCTGCTGAGCCACTGCGCCGACCTGCTTGGTAGCCAGGTGCAAACCGCCTCCCGAAGTCAGGCGCTCTTTGAAGCGATCCGCAAATACATCGACGCTCGCTTTGCCGAACCGTTAACCCGCGAATCGGTGGCACAGGAATTTTATCTCTCGCCAAACTATCTCTCCCATCTGTTCCAGAAATGCGGGCCCATGGGGTTTAACGAGTATCTGAATCACATCCGACTTGAGCAGGCCCGAATGCTGTTAAAAGGCCACGACATGAAAATCAAAGATGTCGCTCACGCCTGCGGTTTTGTCGACAGCAACTATTTCTGCCGTCTGTTTCGCAAGAATACCGAGCGTTCTCCCTCCGAGTATCGCCGCCAGTATCACAGCCAGCTGACGGAGAAGCCGCGCTAAGCAGAAACTAGATTTTTGTAAGTAAGCCATCGCGTTTTTACGCTCGCCCTGCCCAGGTTCGCCAGATATAGCTGGAAAATGTGATCTAAATCATCCTTACCCGCAATGAGTACATTTATCCAGTTTTTGGCAAATTTGTCATCTGGCGACCCGCCGAGGAGAAGCCGTATCCTTACCTCAACATCACTGAATTGAGAATTGAGGAAAGGCTATGGAACTCTATCTGGACACCGCGAACGTAGCAGAAGTTGAACGTCTGGCACGAATCTATCCGCTGGCCGGAGTGACCACCAACCCGAGCATTATCGCCGCAGGCAAAACGCCGATCTGGGATGTTCTCCCGCGTCTGCAAAAGGCCATTGGAGCCGATGGAACGCTGTTTGCCCAGACGATGAGCCGCGATGCTGAGGGCATGGTGGCGGAAGCCAAACGGTTGAGTAATGCCGTTCCGGGCATCGTGGTTAAAATCCCGGTCACCGCTGAAGGCCTCGCCGCTATCAAATTACTGAAGAAAGAAGGCATCCCGACGCTGGGTACCGCGGTCTATAGCGCCGCGCAGGGGCTGCTGGCAGCGCTGGCGGGGGCAAAATATGTTGCCCCTTATGTCAACCGCGTCGATGCCCAGGGGGGGGACGGGATTCGCATGGTGCAGGAGCTGCAATCCCTGCTGGAACAGCACGCGCCGGGGAGCAAAGTGCTGGCCGCCAGCTTTAAAACTCCGCGTCAGGCGCTGGATTGCCTGCTGACCGGCTGTGAAGCTATCACCCTTCCCTTAGACGTAGCGCAACAAATGCTCGGCACCCCTGCGGTAGAGTCAGCCATAGAGAAGTTTGAGCAAGACTGGAATAACGCTTTTGGCAATCTGAACCTGTAACCCGATTGTCGCGTCGCCAGAGGGCGGCGCCACGATCAACCAGGAGGAATCGAAATGGATCGCATTATTCAATCCCCAGGCAAATATATTCAGGGTGCGAATGCTATCACCCGCCTTGGCAACTATCTCAAACCGCTGGCCGAACGCTGGCTCATTGTCGGCGACAAGTTTGTGCTGGGTTTTGCCGAAGAAAAGCTGCGTAAAAGCCTGACCGATGCGGGTCTGGCTGCTGAAATCGTGCCGTTTGGCGGTGAATGCTCGCATAATGAAATCAATCGCTTGCGTGAAATCGCCGGCGCTGCTCGCTGCAATGCCGTGCTGGGAATCGGCGGCGGAAAAACGCTGGATACCGCTAAAGCATTAGCCCACTTTATGAATCTTCCGGTAGTGATTGCCCCGACAATTGCCTCAACGGATGCCCCCTGCAGCGCCCTCTCCGTTATCTATACCGACGAAGGCGAGTTTGACAGCTATCTGATGCTGCCGCGCAACCCGAACATGGTGATTGTCGATACGCAAATTGTCGCCGGCGCTCCGCCGCGCCTGCTGGCAGCGGGCATCGGTGATGCGTTGGCCACCTGGTTTGAAGCCCGGGCCTGTTCACGCAGCGGCGCCACGACAATGGCCGGGGGCAAATGTACTCAGGCGGCGCTGGCGCTGGCTGAGCTGTGCTACAACACGCTGATTGAAGAAGGTGAAAAAGCGATGCTGGCGGCGGAGCAACATGTCGTCACGCCGGCGCTGGAGAAAGTTATCGAAGCCAACACCTATCTCAGCGGCGTTGGTTTCGAAAGCGGCGGGCTGGCGGCAGCGCATGCGATCCATAACGGCCTTACCGCCATTCCGGACGCGCATCACTACTATCACGGTGAAAAGGTCGCCTTCGGGACACTGACGCAGCTGGTTCTGGAAAATGCCCCGGTGGAAGAGATTGAAACCGTCGCCGCGCTGTGTCACAGCGTCGGGCTGCCTCTCACCCTGGCTCAGCTGGATATTAAGGGCGATATTCCCGGCAAAATGCGTACCGTCGCGGAAGCGGCCTGCGCAGAGGGAGAAACTATCCACAATATGCCCGGCGGCGCGACCGCTGATGAAGTCTACGCCGCGCTACTGGTCGCCGATCAGTACGGCCAGCGTTTTCTGGACGAGTGGGAATAAAACAACATGGCCCTCGATGAGGGCCATTTTTTATACCGCCGGACGCACGCCCAGCGTATGGCAGATGGCGTAGCTCATCTCAGCACGGTTCAGCGTGTAGAAGTGGAAATCCTTCACCCCTTCACGGCTTAAAATCTTCACCATGTCCATGGCGATATTCGCCCCCACCAGCTGACGAGTTTCCGCATCGTTATCCAGCCCTTCAAACATTTTAGACATCCATACGGGAATACGGACGTTAGTCATGTCGGCAAACTTTTTCGCCTGTTTGAAGTTAGAAACCGGCAGGATGCCTGGAATAATTTCGACATCGATACCGGCGGACACGCAGCGATCGCGAAAGCGCAGATAGCTTTCAACATCAAAGAAGAACTGGGTAATCGCGCGGTTAGCACCCGCATCGACTTTACGCTTCAGGTTCAGCAGATCTGCCTGCGCGCTTTTGGCTTCCGGGTGAACTTCAGGATAGGCCGCAACGGAGATATCAAAATCCCCGACCTCTTTCAGCAGCGTCACCAGATCTGCGGCATACATATCAGGCTTACCGCTACCCGGCGGCAGATCGCCGCGCAGGGCAACGATGTGGCGAATACCGTTGTTCCAGTAGTCTTCGGCGATCGTGCGCAGTTCATCGCGGCTGGCGTCAATACAGGTCAGATGCGGTGCCGCTTCCAGACCGGTACGCTCCTTAATCCCCTTTATGATGCTATGAGTACGGTCGCGCTCGCCGGAGTTGGCGCCATAGGTCACCGAGACAAACTTTGGCTTCAGGCTGCTTAAGCGATCGATGGATTTCCACAAGGTTTGCTCCATTTCACTGGTGCGCGGCGGAAAGAATTCAAAGGACACATTAATCTGGCCCTGCACTTCTGCCAGGCTCTGATTCAGGGCTTCCCGCTGATTGGCGTGAAAAAAGCTCATACCTTACCTCATCAATCGCATTTTATTGTTTGTTGTGTTGCGAACTTCTATACGTTTAGACGTCCAGATGTAAAAATGACGGAAAAGAGAGCAGGCGTCAATAGAAAAATCAGCGTAAAGAGTGAGGAATATTCAGTGAAGATGAGATTAATTCATACAACTCAACGCTAAGATAATGATTCCTCAATAAACGGCAGCAACCACGCGCGCAAAGCTTCATCTTCCGGTCGCGTCACTAATCCCAGCGACAAACGCAAGCGAGTCCCCTCCAGCGGATGAAATACCACCCCCTGACGCTGTATCGCGGCAAATGATGCCGGCAGCAAGATCATCCCTTCTCCGCGTGCGATACGTGCCAGCAGTACGTCATGCTCAGCGGGCTCCTCCACATACGCCGGCACGTAGCCAATACGCTCAAAAATGCGCCGGGTTGCGTCAAAAAAGGCCGGATTACGTTCGCGCCTGAACCAAAACAGCGGCCGATGATTCAGCTGTTCTAAGACCAGCCGGGAGATTGCGGATTCCGGCCATGACGCGGGTAGCGCCGCAATCAGCGGTTCATGATAGGGCAAAGGAGAAAGCGTTAACCCAGCGGCATCCAGCGGCAGCGCAATCAGCGCGGCGTCCAGCTTGCCTTTGCGCACCTGCTGAGCCAGGGCAGGCGAGGAGTGGCGAAGGAGGGAGAGCGCCCTGACCTGGCGACCCAACTCCGATTCCAGAGACGCAAAAATACCCTGTTCGAAGGCAGTCGTCAGCCCCAGACGTAAGGGCTGCTGCCGGTCATCGGACAGCTGCCCCAGCGCACTCAGCGTCGCCTCCTGCAGCGCCAGAAGCGGACGAATAAGCTCCAGCACCCGCTCACCCTCTGCGGTAAGAATCAGCCCTTTGGTATGGCGGACAAAAAGCGTCACGCCCAGCAACGTTTCCAGATGACGGATATGACGGCTCAGCGGCGGCTGCGAGATGAACAACCGCTGCGCCGCCCGGCTGATATTATTCTCTTCCGCCACCACGGCAAAATAGCGCAGCAGGCGAATATCAAGAGTCTGTAAGCGTAAACTTGTCATACCTGAAAGGTATCACGAAAAGGGTATTACTCAAGTCCGATCAACGCCTCTAACCTTCTTCCCAACCCATCATCATTATGAGGAAAGATCATGACATCCGAGCGTTATACCACCGGCCTGGACATGTTGCAGCGCGTTGACGGTAAAGGCGGCGATGCCGTCGTCAAAAGCCTGCAGGCCATCGCCCCGGACTTTGCCCGCTACCTGATTGAATTCCCGTTTGGCGATATTTACGCCCGCCCGGGGCTCGATTTACGCAGCCGTGAAATCGCCACCATTGCCGCCTTAACCGCGCTGGGCAATGCCGCACCGCAGCTAAAAGTGCATATTGCCGCCGGGTTGCACGTCGGTTTGTCGCAGGAGGAGATTATCGAAGTCATCATGCAGATGGCGGTGTATGCCGGATTCCCGGCGGCCTTAAATGGCCTGTTCGCCGCCAAAGAGGTCTTTGCGGCGCATTGATACTCCGAGACCAGACGCCGGTCTGGTCTCGGGCAGAGGCAGGATTAGAGCAGCTGTGCCAGACGGTTAATATCCGACTGAATAGCGCCAGCGGTCACGTCGCGGCCGGCACCCGGGCCGCGGATAACCAGCGGGTTATCGCGGTACCAGCGGCTCTCGATGGCAAAGACGTTATCGCACGGCAGCAGCGCCGCCAGCGGATGCTCCTCGCGGACGGCTTCAACGCCAACCCGCGCTTTTCCGTTGGCATCAAAACGCGCCACGTAGCGTAGAACCAGCCCCAGTTCACGGGCGGCCTCCAGACGTTGCAGCATCTGTTCGTTCAGCTCTTCGCCATTCTCAAAGAAGTGATCCACAGAGCCCTCTTCACAGTGCGCAGGCACCAGCGATTCGACGCGCACCTGATCGGGCTCGATGTCATAACCGGCTTCGCGCGCAAGGATAACCAGCTTACGCATCACGTCTTTCCCCGCCAGGTCAACGCGCGGGTCCGGCTCCGTCAGCCCCTGCTGCCAGGCCTGATCGACCAGATCGGTAAACGGCACGGTGCCGTCAAACTGCAGGAACAGCCAGGAGAGCGTGCCGGAGAAAATACCGCTCAGCGCCAGAATAGTATCGCCGCTGTCAATCAGGTCGCGCACGGTATGGTTCACCGGCAGACCCGCGCCGACCGTAGCGTTGTACAGCCAGTGGCGGCCCGTTTTCTCGAACGCATCGTGAATCTGACGATATTTGTCGCTGCTGCTGGCCCCGGCCAGCTTATTGGCGCTGATGACGTGGAAGCCGTGGCTGGCAAAATCAAGGTACTGATCGGCCAGCTGCTCGCTGGCGGTCACGTCCAGCACCACTAAATCATCATAGGGATGAGCGCGCATCCACAGGAACAGCGACTCTTCATCCTGCTCAACGGCTTCATCGTTAAAGAACGCTAACGCGCGGCTGGCATCCAGACCGTCGTAGTTAAGCAGGCTGCGGCGGCTGTCCACCACGCCGGCGAGGACAAACTCGAAGCCGGTGCGGGCTGAGAGCGTACTCTGTTCACGGGCAAACAGCTCCAGCCAGCGCGAACCGATGTTGCCTTTACCAAACAGGACCAGGCCAATACGTTTTTCTGCCCGGAACAGGGACTGATGCAGGCCCTGAATCAGGCTTTCCGTCGGGCCTGCGCGCAGCACCGCCACCAGGCTAATCCCCTCTTCAGACTGCCAGGTAAACTCGACCGGCTGTCCTTTCAACTGCTGCCAGAAACGGTGACAGTGCAGCGGGTTACGGCTGACGCCCGCCCCGACCATCGCCACCAGCGCCAGCTTCTGACGCAGACGCAGCTCGCCCGGCAGACCCGCTTCATCGAGCAGACGCAGCGCGCTGTCGGCCACTTCCGAGGTATAGCAGAACTGCAGCAGCTTACGATCGGCATGCACCCCCACCGCCAGCGGGCGCAGCTGGGCGCGTTTAAAGATAAGATCCAGCTCCTTGTGCGCCAGCTTGAAATCCTGACCGGCGGGCACCTGGAACTCAATCAGGCAGACATCATCATGGCTGGTGACAATTCGCGCGCCGGTGCCGGACGCCAGCACGCGCTCAATGCGCGTGGAGCCTTGCTCAGGCGTGTAGCTACAGCGCAGCTGCAGATCGATATCGCTACCGGAGACCGGTTGAAGGGTACGGGCGTGCAGGACCGGAGCCGCCAGGCGCGCCAGCTCGCTGGCTTCATCCAGGCGCAGCAGCGGCAGCAGGCACGCATCCTTCACTTTACGCGGATCCGCGCTGTAGACCCCGGCCACATCGCTCCAGATAGTGACGCGAGACGCCCCGGCCAGGGCACCAATTTGGGTCGCGGAATAGTCAGAACCATTACGCCCCAGCAGGACGGTTTCCCCGGCGCTGTTGCGCGAGATGAAGCCGGTCACCACCAGACGTTTGTTGGGATGTTGCGCCATCAGCTGTTGCAGCAGCGGATAAGACAGACCTTCATCCACCTGCGGCTGCGCAGCGCGTTCGGCGCGCAGGAAGCTACGTGCGTCAAGCCATGCCGCTTCCAGTCCCAGCTGGTTGAGCACCGCGGCCATCAGACGTGCAGACCACACTTCGCCATGGCCGACCACTTCAGCATAGACCGCATCGGTCACGCCGCTATCCAGCAAGCCGGCGAGACGCTCGAGGTCGTGAATAAACGACGCGATCAGCGTATCTGCCGCTTCTGCCGACAGCAGGCTGGCGATCAGCTCCATATGGTAACGGCGCAGCGACTGCTGTACCTGATGCGCAGAAAGGCGATCGGTCTGGCTGAGCTTCAGCCAGCTAATCAGCTGGTTGGTGGTGCTGCCAGCGGCGGAGACAACCATCATGTCACCGGCCTGCGAGTATTCCGTCATGATCCCCGCGACGCGCAGGTAACATTTCGCATCCGCTAAACTACTCCCACCAAATTTGTGCAGCTGACGACCCTTCGCCCCTGCCTGCGCATTCACACTCATGTTTATTCCTCGTTTGCTGCCCGGAAGCCATTTTCCAGGTCGGCAATTAAATCTTCACCATCTTCAATACCGGTCGAAATACGCAGAAGCGTTTCTGAAATCCCCGCCGCCGCGCGCGCCTCAGGCGCCATACCTGCATGGGTCATCGTCGCAGCGTGCGAAATCAGACTTTCTACGCCCCCCAGCGATTCGGCCAGCGTAAACAGCGATAATCCGCTCAGAAAACGACGCAGCGTCTGCTCATCGCCCTTCAGCTCAAAGCTTAACATCGCGCCAAAACCTTTTTGCTGACGGGCAGCAATCTCATGCCCCTGATTTTCCGGCAGAGACGGATGATACAGTTTTTTCACCAGCGGCTGGGTTTTCAGATAGTCGACAATCGCCAGCGCATTGCGCTGTGCGACTTCCATACGCGGAGAGAGCGTACGTAAACCACGCAGCAGCAGGTAGCTGTCAAATGCGCCGCCGGTTACGCCGATATTATTCGCCCACCATGCCAGTTCGGTGACAACAGCCGGATCTTTCGCAATCACCACCCCGGCGACCACGTCAGAATGCCCGTTCAGGTATTTTGTGCACGAATGCAGCACCAGATCGGCTCCCAGCGCCAGCGGATTTTGCAGCGCCGGGCTCAGGAAGGTGTTATCCACCACGCTCACCGCACCCGCTTCACGAGCCAGCGTGCAGATTTTCGCAATATCCACCACGCGCAGCAATGGATTACTTGGGCTTTCGACCAACACCAGCTTCGGTTTTTCAGACAATGCCGCACTCAGCGCCTGTTCATCGTTCTGATCGACAAACAGAACCCGATAGCAGCCGCGCTTCGCCAGGCTATCAAACAGACGATAGCTGCCGCCGTAGCAGTCGTGAGGGGCCACCAGCAGATCGCCGGGCTTCAGGAACACGGTCGTCACCAGCAGAATCGCCGACATACCGGTATTGGTCAGAACGGCGCCCGCTCCCCCTTCCAGCTCCGCCAGCGCGCGCTGCACCACATCGCGGGTAGGGTTACCGCGGCGGGAGTAGTCGTGGGCACGGGGTTCATTAAAGCCGGTAAAGTTGTAGGTACTGGAAAGGTGAATCGGCGGGACAACGCAACCGTATTGTTCGTCGTCATTTAAACCGCTACGCACTGCGATGGTGGCCTGTTTACGCGTCATGTTGGGCAGTTCCTGGGCTGAATCGGTGAAAAGTCAGGCACCAGAGTAATCATTGTCACAATAGACGTCAATACATCTGGACATCTAAACTTCTTTGCGTATAGATTGAGCAAATAGAGAATAGCCGTTAAAATTATATGCATTAGCGCATCTCTGCAGGGGCTTATCGGGTGTCAGAACGCCCCCTCTACGGTAAACTACGCGCAATTATGGCCCGGACCGTGGTTCTGGCCCTTAACTAATGACTAGAGGATTAAAGGTATCTCATGGCTGAATGGAGCGGCGAATATATCAGCCCATACGCTGAGCACGGTAAGAAGAGTGAGCAAGTAAAAAAAATTACGGTATCCATTCCTCTGAAGGTGTTGAAGATCCTCACCGATGAACGCACGCGTCGTCAGGTCAACAACCTGCGCCACGCCACCAATAGCGAACTGCTGTGTGAAGCGTTCCTGCATGCATTTACCGGTCAACCGTTACCCAACGATGAAGACCTGCGTAAAGAGCGCAGCGATGAGATCCCGGAAGCGGCGAAACAGATTATGCGCGAGATGGGTATCGATCCGGATACGTGGGAATACTGAGTCAATAAAAAAGGGCGGAAGTGACCTTCCGCCCTTTTTTACGTCTCTGCCCACCCTGAATCTGCATGCCGGGCATAACGACAGAAACAAAAAAAGCCGCCCGTGGGCGGCTTTTTCTTCCGGCAACTTACTTGCTGGTGCCTGGAACGCTGAAGCGCTTGTTGAAGCGGTCAACGCGGCCACCGGTCGCAACATCACGCTGCTTGCCAGTGTAGAACGGGTGGCATTTACCGCACACGTCGAGGTTCAGGTCGTGACCTACGGTAGAACGGATTTTCATGACATTACCGCAAGAGCAAGAAGCAGTAATTTCTTCGTATTTCGGATGAATATCTTTTTTCATGGGAGAACCTCAGTTAAGGCCGCGTCGCTCTTCCAGCCCTAACGCCAGACACCACGCGATGTTAATAATTTCCCGGCGCAATTCCGCTAAGCGTAATCCCCGGGTAATAGATTCTGATGCTGCACGAAGCGCACCAAAGGCGGCGAATCATACAGAATTTGACCAGCATATGCAAACTGATCCGCGAGCCCTTATCACAATGTGTATACTAACCGGCCAGATTTCAAGTCAGGAAGATGACATGCCCGTCGCCCACGTTGCCCTGCCCGTCCCGCTGCCCCGAACCTTTGACTACCTGCTACCTGAGGGAATGCCGGTCAAAGCAGGCTGCCGCGTGCGCGTGCCGTTCGGTAAGCAAGAGCGTATTGGGATTGTGACCGCCGTCAGCGAACGCAGCGAGCTGCCGCTGGATGAGCTCAAACCGGTCATCGCCACGCTGGATGCCGAACCGGTATTTTCTTCTGCCGTCTGGCGACTGCTGCTGTGGGCGGCCGACTACTATCATCATCCCATCGGCGATGTGCTGTTCCACGCCCTGCCGATCATGCTTCGCCAGGGGAAACCGGCCAGCGCAGCGCCGCAGTGGTACTGGTTCGCGACCGAGCAGGGCCAGGCTGTCGATATCAACAGCCTCAAACGCTCGCCGAAACAGCAGCAGGCTCTGGCCGCACTGCGTCAGGGAAGGATCTGGCGTCACCAGGTTGCGGAGCTGGAGTTCAACGATGCGGCGTTGCAGGCCCTGCGCGGGAAAGGGCTTTGCGAGCTGGCAAGCGAAGCGCCCGCCCTCACCGACTGGCGAACCCACTTTGCTGTACCCGGCGAGCGGCTGCGCCTCAACACCGAGCAGGCCACGGCCGTCGGGGCGATTCACAGCGCATCGGATCGGTTTTCAACCTGGCTGCTGGCGGGGATTACCGGCTCCGGGAAAACGGAAGTTTACCTCAGCGTGCTGGAAAACGTGCTGGCGCAAGGCCGACAGGCGCTGGTGATGGTGCCGGAAATTGGCCTGACGCCGCAAACCATCGCCCGTTTCCGTCAGCGATTTAACGCCCCGGTTGAAGTCCTGCACTCCGGCCTTAACGACAGCGAACGTCTTTCCGCGTGGTTGAAGGCCAAAAATGGCGAAGCAGCTATCGTCATCGGCACGCGTTCCTCGCTGTTCACGCCATTTAAAAACCTGGGCGTGATCGTTATCGATGAAGAGCACGACAGCTCCTATAAGCAGCAGGAAGGCTGGCGCTATCACGCCCGCGATCTGGCGGTGTGGCGCGCTCATAGCGAGCAAATCCCGATTATTCTTGGCTCGGCAACCCCGGCGCTGGAGACGCTATACAATGTCCGCCAGCGGAAATATCGCCAGCTGAAGCTGACAAAGCGTGCGGGTAACGCTCGTCCGGCGCAGCAGCACGTGCTGGATCTGAAAGGACAGCAATTGCAGGCGGGACTCTCCCCGGCGCTGATTGCCCGCATGCGTCAGCATTTGCAGGCCGATAATCAGGTGATTCTGTTTTTGAACCGCCGCGGTTTCGCCCCGGCGCTGCTGTGCCATGACTGCGGCTGGATCGCAGAGTGTCCGCGCTGCGACAGCTACTACACCTTGCATCAGGCACAGCATCATTTACGCTGCCACCACTGCGACAGCCAGCGTCCGATCCCGCGCCAGTGCCCCTCCTGCGGCTCTACGCATCTGGTGCCGGTCGGACTGGGCACCGAACAGCTGGAGCAGGCGCTGGCGCCGCTGTTTCCCGGTGTGCCGGTCTCTCGCGTCGACCGGGATACCACCAGCCGTAAAGGCGCGCTCGAACAGCACCTCTCCGATATTCATCGCGGCGGCGCACGCATCCTGATCGGCACTCAAATGCTGGCCAAAGGTCATCATTTCCCGGATGTTACCCTGGTGTCGCTGCTGGATGTCGATGGTGCGCTGTTTTCCGCCGATTTCCGCTCGGCAGAACGCTTCGCTCAGCTCTATACCCAGGTCTCTGGCCGCGCAGGACGCGCGGGTAAACAGGGAGAGGTGATTTTGCAAACCCACCATCCGGAACATCCGCTGCTGCAAACGCTGTTATATAAAGGCTACGACGCCTTTGCCGAACAGGCGCTGGCCGAAAGGCAGACCATGCAGCTGCCGCCGTGGACCAGCCATGTCCTGATTCGTGCCGAAGACCATAACAATCAGCAGGCGCCGTTGTTCCTGCAGCAGTTGCGTAATTTACTGCAGGCCAGTCCGCTGGCCGATGACAAACTGTGGGTGCTGGGTCCGGTTCCGGCGCTGGCGCCCAAACGCGGGGGCCGCTGGCGCTGGCAAATTCTGCTCCAGCACCCTTCACGCGTTCGCTTGCAGCATATCGTCAGCGGTACGCTGGCCTTGATCAATACGCTGCCGGAAGCGCGCAAGGTAAAATGGGTCCTGGACGTCGATCCTATTGAAGGTTAAGCCTTCTCTTGCGAGACGGATCGAAAAAATTCAACAACCATCACGTTTTTCATGAAAATTCTGTAACTCTCTGCGTCGACTATCTGCTAAAAATGTTGCTGATGTCAGAACACAAGGGAAGTGTCTGCGCCAGTCAGCGAGGAGAAAACAGGTGAAGCCCAAAAAACAGGTGGTTGCCGCCACAATGAAAGACGTCGCCCTGAAGGCAAACGTTTCAACGGCAACCGTGTCCCGAGCGTTAATGAATCCGGATAAGGTTTCTCAGACTACCCGTAACCGGGTGGAGCAGGCGGCGCTGGAAGTCGGCTATTTGCCGCAGTCGCTCGGACGCAATATGAAACGTAACGAGTCGCGTACGATTCTGGTCATCGTACCGGATATTTGCGATCCCTTTTTCAGCGAGATTATCCGCGGCATTGAGATTACCGCGGCAGAACAGGGCTATCTGGTGCTGATCGGCGACTGCGCCCACCAGAACCGGCAGGAAAAGACTTTTATCGACCTGATCATTACCAAGCAGATCGACGGTATGTTGTTGCTAGGCTCCCGTCTGCCGTTTGACGCAGGCGTTGAAGAACAGCGCAATCTACCGCCGATGGTGATGGCGAATGAATTTGCGCCGGAGCTGGAGCTGCCCACGGTGCACATCGATAACCTCACCGCCGCATTTAATGCCGTGAATTATCTGCACGAACTGGGTCACCAGCGTATTGGCTGTATCGCCGGCCCGGAAGAGATGCCGCTCTGCCACTATCGCCTCCAGGGCTATGTGCAGGCGTTGCGTCGTAGCGGGATCACCATCGATCCGCACTATATCGCTCGCGGAAACTTTACCTATGAAGCCGGGGCCAGCGCGCTGGAACAGCTTCTGGCGCTGCCGGTGCCGCCAACCGCGGTCTTCTGCCATAGCGATATCATGGCGCTGGGGGCGCTGTCGCTGGCAAAACGCCGGGGACTGAAGGTACCTGACGATCTGTCTATTGTCGGTTTCGATAATATCTCTTTATCCGAATTTTGCGATCCGCCATTGACGACCGTTGCGCAACCGCGCTTTGATATTGGCCGCGAAGCAATGCTCCTGTTACTGGATCAGCTACATGGTCACAATGTGAACAGCGGTTCACGATTGCTGGACTGCGAACTGATCGTTCGCGGCAGTACACGCAAAATCAGAGCATAACCATCAGGTTTTCGGGCCTGCTCTTCTGGTCAAAGGCCCGCCGCTTAAGTAACATGGCGGACTGACGAACGAATAAAACAGCGAAACGATAGTGGCACAACGAGATTATGTACGCCGCAGCCAACCGGCTCCTTCGCGGCGCAAAAAGGGTAATACCCGAAGCTCAAGGAATAAACAGAGCAGCCTTCCGGCGGTTTCACCGACTATGGTTGCGATCGCGGCGGCAGTGCTGGTGGCCTTTATCGGTGGGCTGTACTTCATCACGCACCATAAAAAAGAAGAAGCGGAAGCGCTGCAAAACCGTCAGGTGGCAGGTAATGGCCTCCCGCCGAAACCGGAAGAGCGCTGGCGCTATATCAAAGAGCTGGAAAGTCGCCAGCCTGGCGTACGTGCGCCTACTGAACCGACGGCCGGCGGGGAAGTCATGAAGCCCGAGCAGTTGACCAATGAACAGCGCCAGCTGCTGGCACAAATGCAGGCGGATATGCGCCAGCAGCCGACCCAGCTGACCGAGGTGCCGTGGAACGAACAAACCCCGGCTCAGCGCCAGCAAACGCTGCAGCGTCAGCGTCTGGCGCAGCAGCAGGTACAACAGCAGCAGCAGGCTCAGCAACAATGGGCGCAAACCCAGCAGCAGGCGCCGGTGCAACAACAGCCGCGCGCGCAGCAGCGCGTTGCAGAGCAGCCGTACCAGCAGCCAAAGCCGGTACAACAGCCGAAACAAACCGCCTCGACGCAACAGCCGTATCAGGATCTGCTGCAGACGCCTGCGCATACCGCCGCACAGCCTAAAGCCCAGGCAGCTGCGCCGGTTGCTCGCGTTGAAGAGGCGCCGAAAGCAGCGGCGGAGAAGAAAGACGATCGTAGCTGGATGATTCAGTGCGGCTCCTTTAAAGGCGCAGAACAGGCGGAAACCGTTCGGGCGCAGCTGGCGTTTGAAGGGTTCTCCTCGCGCATTACCACCAACAATGGCTGGAATCGCGTGGTCATTGGGCCACTGAAGGGCAAGGAGAGCGCCAACGATATGATCACTCGCCTGAAGATGGCCGGACACGCAAACTGCATTCGTCTCGCCGCCAGGGGTTGAAACCCTAAAAATCCCCCCCATCTATAATTGCATTCTGCCCCGCTTGAAGCGCGGGGCCCCTATTCCGCTTTTGTAACCAAGGGGTCTGCTCGTGACAACAATAGTTAGTGTTCGCCGTAACGGCCATGTGGTTATTGCCGGTGATGGCCAGGCCACGCTTGGCAATACCGTCATGAAAGGTAACGTGAAAAAAGTGCGTCGTCTCTACAACGACAAAGTGATCGCGGGCTTCGCCGGCGGCACCGCCGACGCCTTCACGCTATTTGAACTGTTTGAACGTAAACTGGAAATGCATCAGGGGCACCTGGTCAAAGCCGCCGTGGAACTGGCGAAAGACTGGCGTACCGATCGTATGCTGCGCAAACTGGAAGCTCTGCTGGCCGTGGCGGATGAAAACGCTTCGCTGATCATCACCGGTAACGGTGACGTGGTGCAGCCAGAAAACGACCTGATTGCTATCGGCTCCGGTGGTCCCTACGCTCAGGCCGCTGCCCGCGCTCTGCTGGAAAATACCGATATGAGCGCACGCGATATCGCAGAGAAGGCGTTGAATATTGCAGGTGATATCTGCATTTATACCAACCATTTCCACACCATCGAAGAATTAGCCTCTAAAGCGTAAGGATCTCCCATGTCTGAAATGACCCCACGCGAAATTGTCAGCGAACTCGACAAACATATTATCGGTCAGGACGCGGCGAAGCGTTCTGTCGCTATCGCGCTGCGTAACCGCTGGCGCCGTATGCAGCTGAACGAAGAGCTGCGTCACGAAGTCACGCCGAAAAACATTCTGATGATCGGTCCGACCGGTGTGGGTAAAACGGAAATTGCCCGTCGTCTGGCGAAGCTGGCCAACGCGCCGTTCATCAAAGTTGAAGCCACAAAATTCACCGAAGTGGGCTATGTCGGGAAAGAAGTGGATTCGATTATCCGCGACCTGACCGATGCGGCGATCAAAATGGTCCGCATGCAGTCGATCGATAAAAACCGCTATCGCGCGGAAGAGCTGGCGGAAGAGCGCATTCTTGATGTGCTGATCCCGCCGGCAAAAAACAACTGGGGCCAGGCGGAACAGCCTCAGGAACCGTCTGCCGCCCGTCAGGCATTCCGCAAAAAACTGCGCGAAGGTCAGCTCGACGATAAAGAAATCGAGATCGATCTTGCCGCTGCACCGATGGGTGTGGAAATCATGTCCCCTCCGGGCATGGAAGAGATGACCAGCCAGCTGCAGTCGATGTTCCAGAACCTGGGCGGCCAGAAGCAAAAACCGCGCAAGCTGAAAATCAAAGACGCAATGAAGCTGCTGATTGAAGAAGAAGCGGCGAAGCTGGTCAACCCGGAAGAGCTCAAACAGGATGCCATCGACGCCGTAGAACAACACGGTATCGTATTTATCGATGAGATCGACAAAATCTGTAAGCGCGGCGGCAACAGCTCCGGCCCGGATGTCTCTCGCGAAGGCGTGCAGCGCGACCTGCTGCCGTTGGTCGAAGGCTGCACGGTGTCGACCAAACACGGCATGGTGAAAACTGACCACATTCTGTTTATCGCCTCTGGCGCATTCCAGGTGGCCAGTCCGTCTGACCTGATCCCTGAACTACAGGGTCGTCTGCCGATTCGCGTCGAGCTGAAAGCGCTGACGACGGAAGATTTCGAGCGCATCCTGACCGAGCCGAACGCCTCCATCACCGTTCAGTATAAAGCGTTGATGGCGACCGAAGGCGTCAACATCGAGTTTACGGAAGACGGCATCAAGCGCATTGCGCAGGCGGCATGGCAAGTTAACGAAACCACCGAAAACATCGGCGCTCGTCGTCTGCACACCGTGCTTGAGCGTTTGATTGAAGACATCTCCTTTGACGCCAGCGAAATGGGTGGTCAGAGCATCATTATTGATGCCGAGTATGTTGGTAAGCATCTGGATGTGCTGGTGGCGGATGAAGATCTGAGCCGTTTTATCCTATAATCCGGTTCAATGTATTTTCATCACAATCGATGGGGCTATATATAGCCCCATTTTTTTGGCCAGGAATTATGACTGAACAACCGATAAACCGAACCCAGGCCTGGCTGGAAAGCCTGCGGCCAAAAACGCTACCGCTGGCCTTTTCCGCCATTGTTGTCGGTACGACGCTCGCGTGGCATCAGGGGTACTTCGATCCCTGGGTGGCGCTGCTGGCGCTGATCACCGCCGGCCTGCTGCAAATCTTATCCAACCTGGCGAACGATTATGGCGATGCCGTTAAGGGCAGCGATAAACCCGACCGTATCGGGCCGCTACGCGGCATGCAAAAAGGGGCCATTACCCAGCCGCAGATGAAACGCGCGCTGATCGTTACCGTGGTGCTGATTTGCCTCTCCGGGCTGGCGCTGTTGTTCTGCGCCTGGCAGACGATGGCCGATTTTATTGGTTTCATGGTGCTGGGGAGTTTAGCGATTATCGCCGCGATCACCTACACCGTCGGCACCCGGCCCTATGGCTACATCGGCCTTGGCGATATCTCGGTGCTGGTCTTCTTTGGCTGGCTTAGCGTCGCAGGGAGCTGGTATCTCCAGGCCCACACGATTGAAGCAACCATTTTCCTCCCCGCTACCGCCTGTGGTCTGTTAGCCGCCGCGGTGCTGAATATCAATAATCTGCGCGATATCGACAGCGACAGAGAGAACGGCAAAAACACGCTGGCAGTACGTCTGGGGCCGCTCAACGCTCGCCGCTATCACGCTTGCCTGCTCATCGGTGCGCCGCTGTGCCTGGCGCTGTTTACCCTGATTTCTCTGCATAGCCCATGGGGTTGGCTGTTCCTGCTCGCCACGCCGCTGCTGGTGAAGCAGGCGCGATTTGTGATGCGCGAGCGCGAGCCGGTGGCGATGCGCCCGATGCTGGAACGCACGGTGAAAGCAGCGCTGCTGACCAACCTGCTGTTTGTCATTGGGATTATTTGCAGCAAGCTGGTGGGTTAACTGACAAATATCAATTAACAATTGATGATTTTGCCAACAATACGATTCGCGAGATATACTAAAATCTCTCGCAGCAACTGAACGTTAAGCCTATGAAATACGATACTTCCGAGCTTTGTGACATCTACCAGGAGGATGTCAACGTAGTGGAACCTCTGTTCTCCAACTTTGGGGGGCGGTCGTCGTTTGGTGGACAAATCATCACGGTGAAATGTTTCGAGGATAACGGGTTGCTATACGATATGCTCGAACAGAACGGCCGTGGTCACATCTTGCTGATCGATGGCGGGGGTTCCGTCCGACGTGCGTTGATTGACGCTGACCTGGCGCGTCTTGCCGTACAAAATGAGTGGGAAGGGATTGTCGTCTATGGCGCGGTGCGTCAGGTTGACGACCTTGAAGATCTGGATATTGGCATCCAGGCGCTGGCCGCCATTCCCGTGGGGGCTGCTGGCGAAGGTATCGGCGAAAGCGACGTACGCGTCAATTTCGGCGGCGTGACCTTCTTCTCCGGTGACCATCTGTATGCCGATAATACCGGGATCATCCTGTCCGAGGATGCACTGGATATCGAATAGCCTGCCCACTAATTAAAAAGGCCTTCTCTCTGAGAAGGCCTTTTCGTTTGTTTCACGCCAGAATTAGTACAGTTTCTTCGCGCAATCCAGCCAGTCATTTTTGAACGGACGCTTCATGTTCTCGATAGCGTCGATGATGTCGTGGTGCACCAGCTTCTCGTTCTGAATACCGACGCAGCGGCCACCGAATCCCTGCTGCAGCAGTTCAATCGCGTAGGCGCCCATGCGGGATGCCAGAATACGGTCATAAGGAACCGGGGAACCGCCGCGCTGAATGTGGCCCAGAACGGTCGCCCGGGTTTCACGGCCGGTTTCTTTCTCAATGTAGTGCGCCAGCTCGTCCACGTCGCACATATGTTCGGTAATGGCCACGATGGCGTGTTTCTTACCTTTGGCGATGCCGGCTTTGATTTCAGCGACCAGATCGTCACGCGTGTATTCCACTTCCGGCACCATGATGAACTCACACCCGCCGGCAATCGCCGCAGCCAGAGTCAGATCGCCGCAGTAACGCCCCATCACTTCAACAACCGAAATACGCTGGTGGGAAGAAGAGGTATCGCGCAGGCGGTCAATGGCTTCCACTACGGTGCTCAGCGCGGTAAAGAAACCGATAGTGTAGTCAGTGCCTTTGATATCGTTATCGATGGTGCCTGGCAGGCCGATGCACGGGAAGCCCATTTCAGTCAGACGCATCGCCCCCATGTAAGAACCATCACCGCCGATAACGACCAGCGCATCCAGGCCACGCTTTTTCATGTTCTCGAGCGCAACGGCACGAATATGTTCTTCGCGGAACTCGGGGAAGCGTGCTGACCCGAGGAAAGTGCCACCACGGTTGATCATGTCGGAAACACTGTAGCGGTCGAGCTGAACCATGCGATCTTCATACAGGCCGAGGTAACCGTCATAGATTCCAAAAACTTCCAGACCTTCCGTTAATGCTGCGCGCACAACGCCGCGAATTGCTGCGTTCATGCCCGGAGCATCACCGCCACTTGTCAATACACCGATTTTCTTAATCATGACTACCTCTGAACTTAGGAAGCAAAAAATAATCCTGTTGCCTGAAGCGCTCCTTCACCAGGAGTGCACGACGATAATTGCAATAGTATATCAAACGCTTCTGGCTGAATTGATTCAGGTCAGACCAAATGGCGGTAATTTATACAAAAAATGCCGATCTGCCCCACACTTTTACATCGAGTTTACAGACTATAACCCAAAGCTCAAAAAACGCCCTGCCGCGCCAGCGGCACCACAGAACAGGGATCCTGATGGATAATGACATCAGAACCCGGGAAACGGTGCAGAATTGCCTGCTCCACCTGATCGGCAATCACGTGTGCCTGAACCAGCGGGAGGTTATCTTCCATTTCCAAATGTATTTGAATAAAGCGAGTCGGCCCTGACTGCCGCGTCCGTAGATCGTGTGCCCCGCTGACGCCTGGCCATTCGGTCACGATATTGATAATTTCCTGACGTTCCTCGTCAGGAAGCGCGCGGTCTAACAACGACTGAATGGCGTCATAACCCATACGCAGAGCGCTATATAAAATATAGATGCCAATCCCGAGAGCAAACAGCGCGTCGGCACGATGCCAACCATACCAGGAGAGGCCCAGCGCCACCAGAATTGCGCCGTTCATCATAACATCAGACTGATAATGAAGCATATCTGCTCGCACCGCCTGACTTTGCGTTTTTCTGACCACCCAACGCTGGAACGTTACCAGCACCAGCGTGCTGACCAGCGCGATCAGCGTCACGGCAATACCGACACCCGCCGCCTGCATCGGTTCCGGACGCGCCAGGTGCTGAATACCGGTCAAAAACAGAAACAGAGCCGACCCGGAGATAAACATACTTTGTGCCAGCGCGGCCAGCGATTCTGCCTTACCGTGACCAAAAGTATGTTCCTCATCTGCCGGCTGGAGCGAATAGCGCACGACCAGCAGATTCGTTAACGAGGCGGCAATATCCACCAGCGAGTCCACAAGCGCAGCCAGAATACTCACAGACCCGGTGTACCACCACGCAAAAATCTTGATCAAAAGTAACGCGGACGCCATCACCGTCGCCGCAATAGCCGCACGGCTCACCAGCCGCCCATAAGATTGATTCATACATGCTCCTCTTCGGCGATGCGCTTAGTATAACCTGAACTGTTGTCGCAACGAGGAGCAAGGCGGGAGTCGTTTCGCCGAATGACAGGCAAAAAAAACCCCCACATCATGTGGGGGAAGACAGGGATGGTGTCTATGGCAAGGAAAACAGGGTCTACTACTGGGGTTGCACGGTATTGCTACTACTCGACAGCATGGTTGCTGAACCTTTTTGCATCCTTGCAACCTCGCGCAACTGATCCATTCGTTGCTGGTGTTTCGCATTAAGAACCGCTTGCTGCTCCGGCGTTAACAGGTGGTACATCTGGTTGCGAACCTTCGCCATTTCAATCTGGCGAGTAACCTGTTCCTGCGCCATTTTATTAGCCTGAGCGCGCACAGCGTTTTCATCAAAATTTTCTGCGGTGACAAGACGATGCATTGTCTCCATTTCGCTAACATTAATGGGTTGCCTGTCATGGCGTGCCCGTTGCATAAGATCTCGTAACTGCTGGCGTTGCTGTTCGGTTAAACTTATGCCGTCAAACATATGACTCTGGCTGGTGCGCTGCGCCCCGTCATCTCCGGGGAGCCAGTTAACGCTGGTAACGACTTCAGCGGCTTGGCTATATGCACTTAGCGCCAGCGTTGAGGCCATGACGGCAGCAATAACATTGCGCATCACATACTCCCAATACGTTTGTGTCTGTGTAGCGATTCAACGAGATACAGTCTACGATTCGGGCTGCAAACATGCGTCAGGGGGTGTAAAACAACGTAAAGTCATGGATTAGCGAGCCTTGATGACGTAATTTCTGCCTCGGAGGTATTTAAACAATGAATAAAATCCTGTTAGTTGATGATGACCGGGAGCTCACCTCCCTGTTAAAAGAGCTGCTCGATATGGAAGGATTTAACGTGCTCGTGGCCCATGACGGGGAACAGGCGCTGGCCCTTCTGGACGACAGCATCGATTTACTTTTGCTTGATGTGATGATGCCGAAGAAAAACGGTATCGATACGCTTAAAGAGTTACGTCAGACACACCAGACCCCGGTTATCATGCTAACTGCCCGCGGCAGCGAGCTGGATCGCGTTCTCGGCCTCGAGCTGGGCGCGGATGATTACTTGCCTAAGCCCTTCAACGATCGTGAGCTGGTGGCGCGTATACGCGCGATTCTGCGCCGTTCTCACTGGAGTGAGCAGCAGCAAACTACCGAAGTCGGTTCCCCGACGCTGGAAGTTGACGCCTTGAGCCTCAACCCCGGCCGCCAGGAAGCCAATTTCGATGGTCAGACCCTGGAACTGACCGGCACGGAGTTCACCCTGCTCTACCTGCTGGCACAGCATCTTGGCCAGGTTGTTTCTCGTGAACATCTGAGCCAGGAAGTATTGGGAAAACGCCTGACGCCGTTCGATCGCGCCATCGACATGCATATTTCCAATCTGCGTCGTAAGCTGCCGGAACGCAAAGACGGCCATCCGTGGTTTAAAACCCTGCGCGGACGCGGCTACCTGATGGTTTCGGCTTCATGATAGGAAGTTTAACTGCACGCATCTTCGCTATTTTCTGGCTCACGCTGGCGCTGGTGTTGATGCTGGTTCTGATGTTGCCCAAGCTGGACTCGCGCCAGATGACCGAACTGCTGGAGAGCGAACAGCGTCAGGGCACCATGATTGAACAGCACGTCGAGGCCGAACTGGCGACCGATCCCCCCAATGACCTGATGTGGTGGCGTCGGCTGTTTCGCGCTATCGATAAGTGGGCTCCGCCGGGACAGCGTTTACTGCTGGTCACCAGCGAAGGCCGCGTGATCGGTGCAGAACGCAACGAAATGCAGATCATTCGTAACTTTATCGGCCAGGCCGATAATGCCGATCATCCGCAGAAAAAACGCTACGGCCGTCTGGAAATGGTCGGGCCGTTTTCCGTCAGGGATGGGGAAGATAATTACCAGCTCTATCTGATCCGCCCTGCCAGCACATCCCAGTCAGACTTTATCAACCTGCTGTTCGACCGCCCGCTGCTCCTGCTTATCGTCACGATGCTGGTCAGTTCGCCGCTGCTGCTGTGGCTGGCCTGGAGTCTGGCCAAACCGGCCCGCAAGTTGAAAAACGCCGCCGATGAGGTCGCCCAGGGCAACCTGCGTCAACATCCGGAACTGGAAGCCGGCCCGCAGGAGTTTTTAGCCGCCGGGGCCAGTTTTAACCAGATGGTCACGGCACTGGAACGCATGATGACCGGTCAGCAGCGCCTGCTGTCCGATATTTCCCACGAGCTGCGTACGCCGCTCACGCGCCTGCAGCTGGGTACGGCCTTACTGCGCCGTCGCAGCGGCGAGAGCAAAGAGCTTGAGCGTATTGAGACCGAAGCCCACCGGCTGGACAGCATGATTAACGACCTGCTGGTGATGTCGCGCAATCAGGCGAATAACGCGCTGGTCAGTGAAACGGTGAAGGCCAATCAGCTGTGGGGCGAAGTGCTGGATAACGCGGCGTTTGAAGCCGAGCAGGTTGGAAAATCCTTCACCGTCGAGTATCCGCCGGGTCCGTGGCCGCTGTACGGCAATCCTAATGCGCTGGAAAGCGCGCTGGAAAATATCGTCCGTAACGCGCTGCGCTACTCGCACACCAAAATTTCGGTCAGTTTTTCGGTGGATAAAGACGGCATCACGGTCAACGTCGATGATGATGGTCCGGGCGTCAGTCCGGAGGATCGCGAGCAGATTTTCCGTCCGTTCTACCGTACCGACGAGGCACGCGATCGCGAGTCCGGCGGCACCGGTCTGGGGCTGGCGATTGTCGAGGCGGCGATTCAGCAGCATCGCGGCTGGGTCAAAGCCGATGACAGCCCGTTAGGCGGTTTGCGGCTGACCATCTGGCTGCCGCTGTATAAGCGCACCTGATCGCTCTTCTCCGGCTTACGCTGCGCTTAGCCGGGCTACCACAACTGTCCGCAGACGGGTAGCCCGGACAGGCGCAGCGCGCCGCCTCAGGGATCGTTCGCAGCCAGCGCCTGCGGCGTTATCGGCGAATTATTTTCCCCACAATCTCCGCGAATTGTCTTCTATCTGCCCGCTCAGGCGCCGTTTCTGCATGGTACGGCTCCAGCTCACCGACAGCCCCGCCGCCGAGAGCAGGCGATGGTATTGTTCGTCATCGAACGGCATATGCCAGGCAATGGCCCCCGCCTCATGGACGCTCACATCGCTTAGTCGGGAAACCAGCTCCAGCGGCGCATCGCCGGATACCCGCCCGCCCGCCACGACCCGATACAGCCAGCCGGTTTTACCGCTGTTCTGCATAAGCTGCGCCATATCGCTGACAGCAAAATGATAGTTAAGCTTGAAGCACGGTGAACGCGGCTGCGTCACCTGAATCAGCGCCTCTCCCCAGCGAAAGATGTCGCCGATACAGACCTCTTTTTCGGTCAGTCCTTCGGTCGAGAGATTCTCGCCAAACGCCGGGGCGCAGAAAAGATCCGCCTGCTGCGGAAGTTCAAGAGCCCAATGGGCGTAGTGTTCACGGGGATAGTGGCACAGCGCGCGGTCCGGCCCGCCATGTATTTTCGTCTCCGCCTGTTCATCGCCCTCCAGCCCCAGTTCGCCGAGGGTCAGTTCACCGTCGACCTGAATTTTACCGATGGCGCTTGGACGGCTGCCGTCGTAATCCCTTACCTTGCCCACAAAGACATTCACCGGATAGTGCATCGCTGCTCCTTTGCTGCGGATATAAAAAAAGCGAGTCATCAGACTCGCTTCTCGTTCAGCACAATGCAACCTTATTTTTTGGCGGCAAAACGCGCTGCTGCTTCGTCCCAGTTAACCACGTTCCAGAACTCTTTGATGTAGTCCGGACGACGGTTCTGGAATTTCAGGTAGTAAGCGTGTTCCCAAACGTCCAGGCCCAGAATCGGGAAGCCGGAAGCGCCGGAGATAGCTTCGCCCATCAGCGGGGAGTCCTGGTTAGCGGTAGAAACCACGGCCAGTTTGTCGCCCTTCAGCACCAGCCATGCCCAGCCAGAACCGAAACGGGTCGCAGCCGCTTTTTCAAACTCCGCTTTGAAGTTATCAACGGAACCGAAATCACGTTCGATAGCGGCTTTCAGGTCGCCCTGCAGGGTGGTACCGGTTTTCAGGCCTTTCCAGAACAGGCTGTGGTTAGCGTGGCCGCCCGCGTTGTTACGCAGTACGGTTTTTTTGTCAGCCGGCAGCTGATCCAGTTTGGCGATCAGTTCTTCAGCAGACAGGTCAGCAAATTCCGGCAGGCTCTCCAGCGCAGCGTTGGCGTTGTTAACGTAGGCCTGGTGATGTTTAGTGTGATGGATTTCCATCGTCTGCTTATCAAAGTGCGGTTCCAGGGCGTCATAAGCGTACGGCAGGGCTGGCAGTGTATAACTCATAATCATCTCCATTATTGTCAAGCGGCAGGAAGTGTTAATGCCGAGTAAGCAGTTGGTTCATTATAGTTAATTAAATGATATTGAAAACGCTTATCAATGCCGTATTTTTAATAAGGTTATAACCACAGGGTATACCTGCAATTTTGTGAGCTGGAACAAGTAATTAAGTTGTTGGTTGCCAGAGTTCAGCGTCACATGGCAACAGCCTGAAGGCGAGAAAACTGACCGATTTTTACACTCATCGTGTCGGAAGAAGATTTATCCGATAAAAAAATAGATGAGGATAAAATCAATGAATCACGCGATTACGATGGGTATTTTTTGGCATTTGATAGGTGCGGCCAGTGCAGCCTGTTTCTATGCCCCGTTCAAACAAGTTAAACAGTGGTCATGGGAAACCATGTGGTCAATCGGCGGGATTGTCTCCTGGCTGATTCTTCCCTGGGCTATCAGCGCGATGCTGCTGCCTGATTTCTGGGCCTATTACCGTTCCTTCAACGCCTCCACGCTCCTGCCGGTGTTTCTGTTTGGCGCCATGTGGGGGATCGGCAATATTAACTACGGCCTGACCATGCGCTACCTCGGTATGTCGATGGGGATCGGTATCGCCATCGGGATTACCCTGATTGTCGGCACGCTGATGACTCCAATTATCAACGGGCAGATCGATGTGCTCCTTCATACCCAGGGTGGCCAGATGACGCTGCTCGGCGTGCTGGTTGCGGTGATCGGCGTGGCGATAGTCACCCGGGCCGGCCAGTTGAAAGAGCGCAAGATGGGCATTAAAGCCGAAGACTTCAATCTGAAAAAAGGGCTCATGCTGGCGGTGATGTGCGGCATTTTCTCTGCCGGGATGTCCTTTGCGATGAACGCCGCCAGGCCAATGCATGATGCCGCGGCAGCGCTGGGAGTTGACCCGCTGTATACCGCGCTGCCCAGCTATGTGGTGATTATGGGCGGCGGCGCGCTGGTCAACCTTGGCTTCTGCTTTATTCGTCTGGCTAAAGTCAAAAACCTGTCGATCAAAGCCGACTTCTCGCTGGCAAAACCGCTGATTATCGCCAACGTGCTGCTGTCGGCGCTGGGCGGTCTGATGTGGTATCTCCAGTTTTTCTTCTATGCCTGGGGCCACGCCAGCATTCCCGCGCAGTATGACTACATGAGCTGGATGCTGCATATGAGCTTCTATGTGCTGTGCGGCGGGCTGGTCGGGCTGGTGCTGAAAGAGTGGAACAATGCCGGGCGTCGTCCGGTCAGCGTGTTAAGTCTGGGCTGCGTGGTGATTATCATCGCCGCCAATATCGTTGGCCTCGGCATGGCCAGCTAATGCCCTATGCGGCAACGCGACTGCGTTGCCGCCACTGCCCTGGGGTCATGCCAATTTCGCGATTAAAGACAACGGAAAAGTAGTTACTGTCTTCAAATCCGCACTGCATCGCAATGTCACCAATCAACCGCTCGGTGTGCTGCAATAAATACTGCGCGTGGCAGATACGCAGCTGACGCAGGTAATGGTTGATCGTCATCCCGGTCTGCTGGCGAAACTGCTGACGCAGCGCACGCTCGCCGCACCCCTCCCGCTCACAAAACAGCTCAAGAATAAAAGGTCGGTTCAGGCTGCCGGCCAGTTCGGTCAGCAGCTTATCGAGGAGCGTTTCGCTTTGGGTCGCCGCCCGGTTATCGGTCGCATAGCGGTGGCGATGAAGAATCAACGCCAGCTGCGCAAACAGCAGCTCGGCCATGTTATTAGACTGCGCATCGCCGCGGGCGCTCTCCTGCTCCAGCTGAGTAATCACCTGGCGAACCTGAGCCATACCAGAACTGCCGATCCGCCAGTGCGGCATCCACGACGTCCCAAACAGACCGGGAATATGGGCCGCCCAGTCAAAGTTAAGCCGCAGACGATCCGGGCAATAGATGACGTTTTGCAGGACTAAATCATTCACCGAGGCGTAGGAGTGTTTGTCTTCGGCGCGAATATAAAACAGGTCGCCACGGGTAATGCGCCATGGGCGATCGTTAAGGACATGCAGGCCATTTCCCCGCCATACCAGTACCAGTTCGCAGAACTCGTGGGTATGCTCGGCGAAGACATTTTGCGGATAACGGTCGGCAACCGCTACCGCCTGAGAAGGAGAGGCAAAAAACTCATCTTTGCGCAGAATCAGCTGACCAGCCACTACCAGAACTCCACCGCCAATAACGGTTTATTATTCGCGTTTTTGCTCGCTAAAACGTTGACTGCTCTCGCGTTACTGAAGAATGGCGTCCCGTCCCTGACGGATATCGCGCGGCGACCAGGAAAACTCGCGGCGAAAAAGCGTCGAAAAGTGGTTACTGTCGCCGAAACCGCAACGATAGGCGATATCCGTGATGCTCTCATCGCTATGGCGTAGCAGGTGACGCGCCTTCATCAGTCGCACCCGATTGAGGTAGCGCTGCGGCGTCAGGCCGGTCTGTTGCTTCAGCTGGCGATGCAATGTCCTCAGCGACAGGGAAAACTTATCCGCCACCTCTTCCCAACAGACATCCTCGGCAAAGTGATCTTCCAGCCAGGCCATCAGATGATTCAGCCGCGCTTCGTTGTCGGCCGCCCCTTCCGCGAGGCTGCTTTTACGCAGCAGGACAAGCAGCTGCATAAAGAGAATCTCCCGTCCGGCGAGCGTATGCATATCCGGTTCGAGGCCGACGTCTTCCATCTGTCCGACGATCTGTCGTACCTGCTGTAGCACGGCCTGGTTCACCCGCCAGTGAGAGAGGTAATTCCCCTCTTGCTCCTGCGGTAACAGCTGATTGACGCCATTCAGAAAGCGAAAGGCATCCGGCGCGCGATAGAGCACGTTAGTCAGGCATAAATTGTCCGTATGTTCATAGAGATGACGATCGTGATCGCGAATAAAGCACACCGAACCGCCGCTGATGGTATAGGGCTGACCGTTGAACACATGAATCCCCGTGCCGTGCTCAACGATGACGATTTCATGGAAATCGTGATGATGTTCCGGGAACGCCGCCTGAGGGAGGCGTGGCTCAATGGCCACAGCAGAAGTCCCGGACTTAAAGAAATCCACGCTGTGCAAAATGGTCATAACGGCACCCTCGAAATGAGAAATGTTATCAATCAGTGTCACAAATAGTAATTAAGGGTCCGCAATCCAGCCTTCAATTTTTGACCGCAAAATTCGTAAAACCTGCCGCTTTTTCAAGAAACAGCCGGAAAGATCGGGAACTGCGGACAACATCACATCCTCTTCCCTGATGCTCATGAAGAGAATCTGTGACCTCCCTCACGGTCATCTTTGCTTTCTTGCCAGCCGCCTGTTTTCCCTGTCAGTGGCAAGAAGGTGCGCGATTCACGACTTTTTTAGACTGCTGACAATGATTTTTACAAGGATCTCCCCATGAGCTTTCGTCATTGTGTAGCCGTTGATTTAGGCGCCTCCAGCGGGCGGGTGATGCTTGCCAGCTATGAATGCGGGCCGCGTACGCTAACGCTGCGCGAAATACACCGCTTTACCAATAGCCTGCAAAAGGTGGATGGCTACGACTGCTGGGATGTCGACCGTCTGGAAGGCGAAATTCGCCGCGGGCTGGTGAAGGTCTGCGAGCAGGGTATCCTCATCGACAGTATCGGTATTGATACCTGGGGCGTGGATTATGTCCTGCTGGATAAGCACGGCGAACGCGTGGGTCTGCCGGTCTCCTATCGTGACCCACGAACCCAGGGCCTGATGCACCATGCCGAAGAGCAAATAGGCCGCGCCGAGATCTACCGCCGTAGCGGCATTCAGTTTATGCCCTTCAATACCCTATATCAGCTCCGCGCGCTGGTTGAGCAGCAGCCGGAACTGGTCAGCCAGGTTTCACATGCGCTGCTGATCCCTGACTACTTCAGCTTTCGCCTCACCGGCCATCTGAACTGGGAATACACCAACGCCACCACCACCCAGTTGATCAATATAAACAGCGATAGCTGGGATGAAGAGCTGTTGAACTGGAGCGGAGCGCCGCGCGAATGGTTCGGCACGCCAACGCATCCCGGTAACGTAATCGGTCACTGGTTATGCCCGCAGGGCAACGCCATTCCGGTGGTGGCCGTCGCCAGTCACGATACCGCCAGCGCGGTCATCGCCTCGCCGCTGGCCAGCAAAAACGCCGCGTATCTCTCTTCCGGCACCTGGTCGCTGATGGGCTTTGAAAGCAAAACCCCCTACACCGATAGCGACGCGCTGCAGGCGAATATCACCAATGAAGGTGGCGCCGAAGGGCGCTACCGGGTGCTGAAAAATATCATGGGACTGTGGCTGCTGCAGCGGGTGCTGAAAGAACAAAACATCAGTGACCTGTCGGCGCTCATCGCCCGTACCGCTCGTCTTCCGGCCTGCCGTTTCGTCATTGACTGCAACGACGATCGTTTTATCAATCCGGCCAATATGAGCGCCGAAATTCAGTCCGCCTGTCGCGAGTCCGGGCAGCCGGTTCCCGGCGATGACGCCGAACTGGCGCGCTGTATTTTCGACAGTCTGGCCCTGCTCTATGCCCGCGTACTTCGTGAACTGGCCCAACTCCGCGGCCAGCCGTTCAGCCAGCTGCATATTGTCGGCGGCGGCTGCCAGAACGAGCTGCTCAATCAGCTGTGTGCCGACGCCTGCGGTATCACGGTGGTCGCTGGGCCCGTAGAGGCCTCCACGCTGGGCAATATCGGCATCCAGCTGATGACCCTGGACGAACTGAATAACGTCGACGATTTCCGTCAGGTGGTATGTCGCAACGCCGCGCTTACCACGTTTACCCCCAATCCTGAACATGAAATTGCCCGTTTCGTGGCGCAGTTTCAGCCACAACAGACTAAGGAGCTTTGCGCATGACCACTCAACTTGAACAAGCCTGGGATATTGCTAAACAGCGCTACGCTGCCGTTGGCGTGGATGTCGAGGAGGCCCTGCGTCAACTGGACCGACTACCCGTTTCGATGCACTGCTGGCAGGGCGATGACGTCGCCGGCTTCGAAAACCCGGAAGGGAACTTAACGGGCGGGATTCAGGCCACGGGGAACTATCCGGGCAAAGCTCGTAACGCCGGCGAGCTGCGCGCCGACCTTGAGCAGGCGCTGAGCCTGATTCCGGGGCCGAAACGCCTGAATCTGCACGCGCTCTATCTGGAATCAGATACGCCGGTGGCGCGCAATGAAATCAAGCCACAACACTTCCGCAACTGGGTTGAGTGGGCCAAAACCAATAAGCTGGGGCTGGATTTTAACCCCTCCTGTTTCTCCCACCCGCTGAGCGCCGATGGCTTTACCCTGTCGCACGCCAACGACGAAATCCGCCAGTTCTGGATCGATCATTGCAAAGCCAGCCGCCGTATCTCTGCCTGGTTCGGCGAGCAGCTGGGCACCCCGTCGGTGATGAATATCTGGATCCCGGACGGCATGAAAGATATTACCGTTGACCGTTTTGCCCCGCGCCAGCGTCTGCTCAATGCGCTGGATGAGGTCATCAGCGAAAAACTCGACCCGGCGCATCACATCGATGCCGTAGAGAGCAAACTGTTCGGTATCGGCGCAGAAAGCTATACCGTCGGCTCCAACGAGTTCTATATGGGATACGCCACCAGCCGCCAGACCGCGCTGTGCCTCGATGCCGGCCACTTCCACCCGACGGAAGTCATCTCTGACAAAATTTCCGCCGCCATGCTGTACATCCCGCGACTGCTGCTGCACGTCAGCCGCCCGGTGCGCTGGGACAGCGACCACGTCGTGCTGCTGGATGACGAAACCCAGGCTATCGCCAGCGAAATCATCCGCCACAACCTGTTCGACCGCGTGCACATCGGTCTCGATTTCTTCGACGCCTCGATTAACCGCATCGCGGCGTGGGTGATTGGTACCCGCAACATGAAGAAAGCGCTGCTGCGCGCCCTGCTGGAACCGACGGAACAGCTGCGCCAGCTGGAAGCTGACGGTGACTACACCGCCCGTCTGGCCCTGCTGGAAGAGCAGAAATGCCTGCCATGGCAGGCCGCCTGGGAGATGTATTGCCAGCGCCACGATACCCCGGCGGGCAGCCAGTGGCTGGATAGCGTACGCGCTTATGAAAAAGCGGTACTAAGCCAACGCGGCTAATCATCATTGCCGGACGGCGGCTGATGCCACAACCGCAGCCCGTAGGGTCAATCTTCTTTATGGTGCGGGGCTCCCCCCGCATCGCAGCAACAGGAATACAAGACTATGCAGAACATCATCAACGCCTGGTTCGTTCAGGGCATGATTAAAGCCACTTCCGATGCCTGGCTGAAGGGCTGGGACGAGCGTAACGGCGGTAACCTGACGCTGCGCCTCGACGACGCGGATATCGAACCGTTCGCGGCCGATTTTTACGCTAAGCCGCGCTACATCGCCCTCAGTCAGCCGATGCCCACGCTGGCGAATCAGCCATTTATCGTCACCGGTTCCGGCAAATTTTTCCGCAACGTCCAGCTCGATCCTGCGGCCAATCTCGGCGTGGTGAAGGTAGACAGCGATGGGGCGGGATACCACGTGCTATGGGGACTGACGGACGATGCGGTGCCGACCTCTGAATTACCGGCGCATTTTCTCTCCCACAGCGAGCGCATCAGGCTAACCAACGGCAAAGACCGCGTGATCATGCACTGCCACGCCACCAACCTGATTGCCCTGACCTATGTACTGGAGAACAACAGCGATCTGTTCACCCGCAAACTGTGGGAAGGCAGCACCGAATGTCTGGTGGTCTTCCCGGACGGGGTCGGCATTCTGCCGTGGATGGTGCCGGGCACCGATGAAATTGGCCAGGCCACCGCGCTGGAAATGCGCAAACATTCGCTGGTGCTGTGGCCGTTCCACGGCGTCTTCGGCAGCGGCCCGACGCTGGACGAAACCTTCGGTCTCATCGATACCGCCGAGAAGTCGGCCGAAGTGCTGGTGAAAGTCTATTCGATGGGGGGCATGAAACAGACCATCACCCGCGAAGAGCTCATCGCCCTGGGCAAACGCTTTGCGGTGCAGCCCATGCAGTCCGCGTTAGACCTGTATCAATAACAACATCGCGCCCCGCTCACCGAGACGGGGCGAACTCTGTCACCTGCAAATCATTCCCCGAGTATGTCGCACTGCAGGAAGGGGGCGGAGTCCACGGATGGACGGGTCATACAAGCCAACGCATCTGTAATGTGAATGACAACGGGAATCTAACTCAATCATGTGGAGTAAAAGCAATGAAAACAAAGACAAGCTTGATCCTCACCGTTGCCATTATGGCGTTGTCCGGTTCTGCTTCAGCGGAAGTGAAAATCGCCCTCGTGGCAAAATCGTTGGGAAATGGGTTCTTCGAAGCTGCGAACGTCGGCGCCCAGCAAGCGGCCAAAGAGTTAGGCGATGTTAAAGTCATTTATACCGGCCCGACCACCACCACGGCAGAAGCGCAGATCGAAGTCCTTAACGGATTGATCGCCCAGGGCGTGGATGCGATCGCCATCTCCGCCAACGATCCTGATGCCGTCGTCCCGGTGCTGAAAAAAGCCATGCAGCGCGGTATCAAAGTGGTCTCCTGGGATTCCGGCGTGGCGCCAGCGGGTCGGCAAATCCATCTCAACCCCTCCAATAATGCCCTGATTGGCGAAACCAACGTCCGGCTCGCCGCCGAGGCATTAAAAGCGCTGAATGTCGATAAAGGCGATGTGGCCGTGTTAAGCGCCACCCCGACCTCGACCAACCAGAATATCTGGATCGAGGAGATGAAAAAGGTGCTGCCGAAGTACCCTTCCGTCAATCTGGTCACCGTGGCCTACGGCGACGATCTGTCGGATAAGAGCTACCGCGAAGCGGTGGGCCTGCTGAAGTCATATCCCGAGCTGAAAGTGATCGTCTCGCCTTCTTCGGTCGGGATCGTCGCCGCCGCGCAGGCGGTCAAGGATCAGGGCAAGATTGGCAAGGTCTACGTGACCGGGCTCGGGCTGCCGTCTGAAATGGCCGGGGCGATTAAATCCGGCGCCAGCAAAAGCTTCGCTATCTGGAACCCTATTGATCTGGGCTACGCCGCCACTTATCTGGCCGACGATCTGGTAAAAGGGACGGCGAGTAAAACCGAAGCCAGTATGGGCAAGCTGGGTAAAGTCCAGCTGGATGCCAACGGCAACGGCGCGATGGCGCAGCCGTTCGTTTACGATGCCAGCAACATCGATAAATTCTCAAAAATCTTTTGACCCCGTTCCCCTCACCGATACCGGGAGGGGAAAAACTGGAGAATTATCATGACGGCATCCACTCCTCTGCTGTCGCTTAAGGGCATCACCAAGGTTTTCCCCGGTGTGCATGCCCTTGAGAACGTACAGCTCGATCTCTGGCCCGGCAAAGTGACCGCCTTAATCGGCGAAAACGGCGCCGGCAAATCCACGCTGGTCAAAGTAATGACCGGTATTTATCAGCCCGAAGAGGGCGAGATACTCTATAAAGCAATCCCTATCCAGCTGCCGAACCCCGAGTCGGCGCATAAGGTGGGGATCACCGCCATTCATCAGGAAACCGTGCTGTTCGACGAGCTGTCGGTCACCGAAAATATTTTCGTCGGCCAGTATCTGTATACCGGCCTGCTGAAGAAACTCGACTGGCCCGCCATGCACCGCAAAGCCAGCGAAATCCTCACCCGCCTTGAGGTGCAGATTGACCCACGCGCGACGCTGAAAACCCTCAGCATCGCCCAGCGGCATATGGTGGCGATTGCCAGAGCGCTCTCCTTCGACGCCCAGGTGGTGATTCTCGATGAGCCCACCGCCGCCCTCTCGCAGCATGAGATTCTGGAGTTCTATCAAATCGTTGAACGCCTGAAGCAAGACGGGAAAGCGATTTTGTTTATCTCGCATAAGTTTGACGAAATTTTCGAACTGGCCGATTACTACACCATTCTGCGCGACGGCGTCTTCGTCAGCGCCGGCGCCATTAATGACATCACCGAAGAACGGATGGTGGCGATGATGGTCGGTCGCGCCATCACCCAGACCTACCCGAAAGTCGAGTGCACGCCGGGCGCAACGGTCCTGGAGGTGAAAAACCTCTGCCATCCCACCGAGTTTGCCAATATCCATTTTTCGCTGCGTAAAGGTGAAATTCTGGGCTTCTACGGCCTGGTCGGCGCCGGGCGAACCGAGCTGATGCAGGCGCTCTCCGGGGTATCTCGTCCCGCGAGCGGGGAGATCGTGCTGAACGGTAAAACCATGCACTTCCGCCAGCCGGCGGACGCCATCCGGGCGGGAATTGTCTGCGTGCCGGAAGAGCGGCAGAAGCAGGGGGCGATTATTGCCCTGCCAATCGCCCAGAACATTAGCCTGCCGCAGCTCAGTCAACTCAATCCCAATGGCGTATTGAACGCCACCCGCGAATGGCAGCTGGCGAATGAATATGCCTCACGTCTGCAGGTCAAAGCGTTTAACTGGCAGCAGACGGTAGAAACCCTCTCCGGCGGCAATCAGCAGAAAGTGGTGATCGGCAAATGGCTGGCCACACACCCGGAGGTGATCATCCTCGATGAGCCAACCAAGGGGATCGACATCGGTTCAAAAGCGGCGGTGCATCAGTTTATGTCCGAACTGGTGGGACAGGGGCTGGCGGTGATCATGGTGTCATCCGAGCTGCCGGAAGTCATGGGGATGGCAGACCGCATCATCGTGATGCATGAAGGGCTGATGGTGGCCGAATATCGCGCGGGGGAGGCAACGGCAGAAACCATCGTCAGCGCCGCCAGCGGCCTCGGTCGGGAGGCAGCATAATGGGGCGACAACTGCTTAAACACCGTGAAACGCTGCTGGCTGTCATCATCATTATGATGATCGGCGCGATCGGCAGCCGGGCACCGTCATTTATCACGCCCGGTAATCTGGTGGAGATGTTTAACGACACCGCTATTCTGATCATCCTTGCCCTCGGTCAGATGATGGTGCTGCTGACCAAAGGTATCGATCTGTCGATGGCCGCCAATCTGGCGCTAACCGGGATGATTGTCGCGCTGCTCAACGCCCACTATCCCGAAGTACCGGTTTGGACGCTGTTGGTTCTGGCGACCCTGCTGGGCCTGCTGATGGGGATGATCAACGGCCTGCTGGTGTGGCGGCTCGGCATCCCGGCCATTGTGGTCACCCTCGGTACCATGAGCATCTACCGCGGCATTATTTTCCTGCTTTCCGACGGCGGCTGGGTCAACTCGCACCAGATGAGCGCCGATTTTCTCGGCCTGCCGCGCGCCTCGCTGCTTGGGCTACCGCTGCTGAGCTGGTGCGCCATCGCCGCGCTGTTGCTGGTGGGCTACTTTCTGCGTTACAGCCGTACCGGCCGGGCGCTGTACACCGCGGGCGGCAACGCTACCGCGGCGTATTACACCGGGATTAATGCGGGGAAAATGCAGTTCATCAGCTTCTGCCTCTCCGGCGCGCTGGCGGGCTTTTGCGGCTACCTGTGGATCTCGCGCTTTGCCGTCGCCTACGTTGATGTTGCCAACGGTTTTGAATTACAGGTCGTGGCCGCCTGCGTGATTGGCGGCATCAGTACGATGGGGGGAACCGGGCGCGTCATCGGCTGTCTTTGCGGCGCGCTGTTTCTCGGCATCATCAATAATGCGCTGCCGGTGATGGGTATCTCACCGTTCTGGCAAATGGCGATCTCCGGCGCGGTCATCGTTATCGCGGTGGTACTCAATGAGCGCGGCAACAAACGACACGGGCGGTTAATTCTGCGCAGTGCGGTGGTTGCCGCGCAAAAACAGACGGTGAAATCATGAGTAAAATAATGACCCCGGAAGAGACGATCAACATCGCACCTGCGCCGTCACCGCTGCACCGCCTGCTATGCTGGGAAGGATTTTTACTGGCGGTCACGCTGGTGGTCTTCGTGGTCTGCGCGCTGGCCTCGCCCTACTTCCTCAATATCTGGAATTTGTCGGACGCCACCTTCAACTTTACCGAGAAGGCGATTGTGGTCCTGCCGATGGCGATGTTGATTATCGCCCGGGAAATCGACCTCTCGGTCGCCTCCACCATGGCGCTGAGCTCAACGGTGATGGGCTTCTGCGCGGCGGCGGGGATGGATACGCCGCTGCTGGTGGCCGTCGGGCTGGGAGTGGGTCTGCTGTGTGGTCTGTTTAACGGCCTGCTGGTCACGCGTCTGAATCTGTCGTCGATCGTCATTACCATCGGCACCATGAGCCTGTATCGCGGTATGACCTACATTCTGCTGGGCGACAAAGCGCTGAACCACTATCCGGACAGCTTCGCCTGGTTCGGCCAGGGCTATGTGTGGGGTGCGCTCTCCTTCGAGTTCGCGCTGTTTATTCTTCTCGCAATCGCCTTCGCTTTCCTGCTGCACAAAACCAACTTTGGTCGCCGCACCTACGCCATTGGCAATAACCCGACCGGCGCCTGGTTTTCCGGTATCAACGTTAAGCGCCACAACCTGGTGCTGTTTGCGCTGGTCGGGCTGATGTCCGGGCTGGCCGCCGTGCTGTTGACCTCCCGGCTTGGCAGCACCCGCCCGACCCTGGCGATGGGCTGGGAGCTGGCGGTCGTGACGATGGCGGTACTCGGCGGCATCAATATTCTCGGGGGTTCCGGCAGCATGGTGGGGGTGATTATCGCCGCCTTTCTGATGGGGCTGGTGACGTTTGGCCTGAGCCTGCTCAACGTGCCGGGCATTGTTATGTCAATCATCATCGGCGCGATGCTGATTGTGGTGATCTCACTGCCCATTATTACGCGGCGAGTGATGCAGCGAAGACGGATCTAATGTCGGACGGCGCTGTGGCTACGAGCGCAGCGCCGCCGGGCATAAAAATCACGGTAATTAAGGAGAATTATGATGAGTTTTATGTTGGCACTTCCCAAAATCAGCCTCCACGGCGCGGGCGCTATCGGTGATATGGTCAAGCTGGTAGCAGATAAACAGTGGGGCAAAGCGCTGATCGTCACCGACGGCCAGCTGGTAAAGCTCGGGCTGCTGGACAGCCTGTTCGCCGCCCTGGATGAGCAGCAGCTGCCTTATCATCTGTTTGACGAAGTCTTTCCCAATCCCACCGAGGCGCTGGTGCAACAAGGCTATGCGGCGTATCGGGAGGCCGGGTGCGATTACCTCATCGCCTTTGGCGGCGGCAGCCCAATCGATACCGCCAAAGCGGTAAAAATCCTCACCGCTAACCCGGCGCCCTCCACCGCTTACTCCGGCGTCGGCAAGGTGAAGAATGCCGGCGTACCGCTGGTGGCGATCAACACGACGGCCGGTACGGCGGCAGAGATGACCAGCAACGCGGTGATTATCGACGCCGGGCGTCAGGTCAAAGAGGTGATTATCGATCCGAATATCATCCCGGATATTGCGGTGGATGATGCCAGCGTAATGCTGGATATTCCGCCATCCATCACCGCCGCAACCGGGATGGATGCCCTGACCCACGCCATCGAAGCGTTTGTTTCCGTCGGCGCCCATCCGCTTACCGACGCCAACGCGCTGGAGGCCATTCGCCTGATATCCCGGTGGCTACCGAAAGCCGTTGAGGACGGGCATAACCTCGAGGCGCGCGAGCAAATGGCATTTGGCCAGTATCTGGCGGGCATGGCATTTAACAGCGCCGGACTGGGATTGGTCCATGCGCTGGCGCATCAGCCTGGCGCCACCCACAATCTGCCGCATGGCGTATGCAACGCTATCCTGCTGCCGATCATCGAAAACTTTAACCGTCCGAACGCTATCGCTCGCTTTGCCCGCGTGGCGCAGGCCATGGGCGTGGACACCCACGGTCTGAGCGAGGAAGCCGCCAGTACAGAAGCCATCAACGCGATTCGCGCGCTGAGCAAACGGGTCGGTATCCCGCAAGGTTTCAGCCAGCTTGGCGTCACCAAAGCCGATATCGAAGGCTGGCTGGATAAGGCGCTGGCTGACCCCTGCGCACCATGCAACCCGCGCAGCGCCAGCCGCGATGAGGTCCGTGAGCTTTATCTGGAGGCCTTATGATCCGCAAAGCCTTTGTCATGCAGGTCAATCCCGACGCGCATGAGGAGTACCAGCGCCGCCATAATCCCATCTGGCCGGAGCTGGAAGCGGTACTCAAAGCGCACGGCGCGCATCGCTACGCGATTTATCTCGATAAGGATCGCCATCTGCTGTTCGCCACGGTGGAAATTGAATCTGAGGAGCGGTGGAATGCGGTCGCCAGTACCGATGTCTGCCAGCGCTGGTGGCAACATATGTGCGATGTGATGCCTGCCAATCCGGACAACAGCCCGGTGAGTGCGGAGCTCAAAGAGGTATTTTATCTGGCGTAAATCTATGGTTGCCCCGCTACGCTTAGCGGGGCAACTGCTTCAGGCGCTGAGAAGAAATAGTGATCGCGCGCCGTCACAATTCGCAGCCGGACTAATCAACCTCCACATTGCCGGGGGCTGGCGTGGCTCTGAAGGCATTAATCGCTCTGTCCATCATCACCTGGTTGTCACTGCCGCAATCAAGTATCGTATTTTGAGACGACTCGTTTTCTACCAGCACAGCGACGGCATCAAGCGCTTTTAATCTGGCCGTCGTCAGCAAAGCGCTGACCTGCGCCGCAAAGCAGGCATCCTCTTCGGAGGGTTGCGCCTGCTGCACTGACGCTTCCGTCGTAGCAACGATATGATTATTAGCAATATAATTCCCTTTGCCGGAAACCAGCCGGATGATGACCGGTTTAATTCCCAGCGGCTTGAGATACTGGACATCGATAGTTTCGGAAATATGATTGGCAATAACCGAGTTATTACTGCCATTAATATGCAGCAAGCCATAGGCATCATTCTGGCCATTGTCATAGGCCTGCATCGGCGGCCAGGGCTCACGATCGCGCAAAAAATGGTTTGCAGAGATGAGATTCTCCGCACAGTTGTTCTCCAGCACCAACATTCCCGGATAAAATGAATGGAACCGGTTGCTGGTGACGGTAGAGCGTACAACGCCAGATAAATGAACGCTGCTTGCGCCGCGCGGGAAAATATTATTGGTAGAAATTAATAGCCCGCCGAAGTTTTGGGCATAAATCGAATAGCCTTTATAGCCTGCGCCAATCAGGTTATCGGTTATTTTCGAAGCCTGTCCGGCACCACGAAGCTCAATACAGTTACCGCATTCGGCAATAAAGTTATTATGGATTGCCAGAGCATCACTATTGTACGTAGTGAGGCCATGATCAAGGTAGATGAATCCCATACCCGTAATGCGGAAAGCGTCCTGAGCGCTGGCGATATAAATCCCGGTTTTGCCGTTGGTATAGCTATTTTCCGGATCGTTGTTTCCCAGCCCATCATCAATAAAGTGCAGGCCATCAATACAGAAATTTTCGAACGCAACTGAACTGATACGAGGAGCGCCGTTCCGCTTTACATAAAATGCAGCGCCTGCGTGCTCTTCATCGCCGGCCTGCGGACAAAGATCAACCAGAATGCGGCTCCCGCCCGGCCATACATCATGCAAATTCGCCCATTCATCCGCAGGCGTATTAAAGCGAATACTTGAGGAGACAAAACCGTGTCCGGAACCCATTATTTTTAAATAACTAATATCTATCAGAACCTGAGTGGTCAGATGATAATCGCCGGGCGGAATATAGATAACCGCACCGGGTTTACCGCCGTTATTAACATCGGTATGCGGTTGTCCTTTTTTGATATCTGCGATAATACTATTGATGACCTCGCCAATATCATCATTCGCATTACCGATATGCCACTGTGTCACGTCATAATAATTTTTACGCGCCATGAAAACCCTCCTTTGATATTAACTTAAAATCAATAACCAATATTTTAATTTCACCAGTGCTATTATTTAATAGTCAATGACGCGGATATCCTGAGCTTCTGGTGATTAACCGCGACCTTTTTCCAGTTCACGTTTCGCCAGATCTGTTTTGATTTTTTCAAGGAACGCGTTATTCAGCTTGAAGTAGCGCACCAGATACGCGCTGATGAAATAACTCACCATCGGCAACAGTGAGAACATGACGATGATGCCCTGGATGGTCTGAGGATTTTGCTGCGGCTCATTAGCGACATAGCCGGTAAACGCCAGAATCCATGCGACGATCGCGCCAGCCACCGCTAGCCCCATTTTCAGCATAAAAAGATTACCCGCGAAGGAGATACCGGTCAGGCGCTTGCCGAATTTCCAGTCGCCGTAGTCATCGACGTCGGACATCATCGCCCAGAGAATGGGGCCAGACTGAATTAAATGCAGAACGTTAATCACAATGAATAGCGTCATCAGCGGGGTCAGCGATTGCGGATCGATAAACCATAACGCAAATGACAGAATACCGAGGATAATATTAATAATGCGGAACAGCGCCAGCTTATCAAAGCGATCGGTAAGCGGTTTGGCAAGTACACTGCCCAGCATATTACAGGCCACGCCGAGCGCCATAAACAACGTAATAAATCCGACAGAGGCCTTCATCACATAGGTCGCATAATAAATGGTTACGCCACCGCGGATAAATGCCGGGAAAACATTAAGGAAGGTAATAGAGATCATCAGTAGCCACTGATCGTTTTTAATAATGTCGCGCAGATCTTTCTTTAATGATTCGTTTTCCTTAACCGATACCACGCGCTCTTTTATGCTGGAGAAGCAGAAGAGGAACATCAGGGTTGCCGCACCGCCCATAATCATCATCGTCATCTGAAAACCGGAAGCGCGGTCACCGTTACCCAACCAGTCCGTTAACGGCAAAATAGAGGAGGAAATAATTAACGTTGCCAGACCGTTAAGGAAAAATCGCCATGACAGGCAGCCCATGCGCTCTTTCTGATTGAGAGTAATTACGCCGCCGACCGAGCAATAGGGAATATTAATCGCGGTATAAATCAGCGACATCATCAAATAGGTGACCCAGGCGTAGATAATCTTGCCGTTCATGCTCAGTTCTGGCGTAGTAAACATCAGTACCGCGCCCAGTCCAAACGGAAGTGCCATCCAGAGTAACCATGGGCGGAACTTCCCCCAGCGGGTCACGGTTCGGTCGCAGATAGCCCCCATTAGCGGATCGCTAAAAGCGTCAAAAATGCGAATAACCAGGAATAATGTCCCAACAACACCGGCACTTAAACCATAAACGTCGGTATAAAACCATGTCAGATAGAGCGCCAGCACGCTCCATATCATTCCTGAGCCGGCGTCACCCATGCCGTAGCCGATCTTCTCTCTCAGCCCCAGCTTTTCATAAGCGCTTGGCCTTTCCATTGCGGTAGCAGACATAAATACACCTATTTTTTTGTTAAAAGGAACCCATGGCGCAAAGCGTCGCGCCATGTCTAAATATAAATCCCTTACAGGGAAGTAATATTAATCTTTACGCTGCTCTCGCGGATAATTAACCGGGAGACAATTTCATGCATTTCGATACTGTCCTGCTGCGGTTGATGCTTCACCATCTGGAAGGCCAGATGCGCGATTTCATTTATTGGCTGCGCAACGCTGGTGATTTTTTTGGTTTGCGCCAGCAGGCTATTGTCAAAACTGGCAATAGCAATATCTTCAGGAACGGAGATTCCTTTTTCCTTCAGGCCATCGATAATATAGTTTGCCGCAATATCGTTATAAACTAACAGACATGTGCAGGGGTTCTTCCGCTCACTGAGTTTCTCGATAATATCATCAAGAATACTAATATGGCCTGATACCTTTTCTCCCTCACCTTTGGCTATCCAGAACAGATTATTCTGAACCAGATTTAAGCCATGACTGGCTATTTTTTTGCTATACGACGAGACTTTACGATTGTCAACACCCTCCTGGGCAACAAACCCAAATGAAATATGGCCGGTGTGTATGAAGTGCTCCGCAATACTTTCAGCTCCGCGGTCCTGATTAATCGACACTGAATTAAAGAAGCGGGAAACCTGCGTGACGACGGCGACGGGGATCCTGGTAATCGTCAACCATTCTGAAAGTTCGGCTTCGGCTTCTGTCGGCACCCATAACAAACTGTCAATGCCCATCCCCACTAAGGTATGAATAATATGTTTATCTTGTTGCGGTTGATTCTGGTGCGTTTTAACAATCACCGATTTGCCGATATACCGGGCCTCTTCTTCTACTGTCGCCAACAGTTCACAGAAGTGAGGGTTTACCAGATTAGGCACCACCACACCAATCAGTCCGGAACATTTCCCACTAAGCTGAAACGAACTCTTGCTGGGTACATAGCAGAGATAATCCATTGCATCACGCACCGCCTGACGCGTTTCCGGTATCACGCTGGGATGATTGTTGAGGACTCGTGATACGGTCGCAGTCGAGACCCCGGCTCTTTTCGCTACGTCTTTAATGGATGCCATGATGATTGAATACGCCCCCCTAACACTGGTGCTCACTATAAATTGTGATCGCTGTCGAAAATGTAAGCCAGTTCACATGTTGCCGCGTTACATAGAATCGCGTTCAGCCTTCGCAATTTTATTTAGCTGCTCCCGGTTTATTTTCAGACCTATACAAAAGCATATATTAGCGAAAAGGATAATATATTATGTCAGAAAATTATTGTACTGTAGCGGTAATGGGTTTAGTTGACTGGTACAAAATGCAGGTTAAAAGGAGTGCATGTAAAGGGTCGCATCGTTATTCCGCCCGTAAGCGATAGAGTTCTCGCGTTGATCACCGCTAAGGATGAGGCATTATAAAAATCGACCTTATTTATATATTGGTAATATTATTCATTAAAAAATAAATCAATTTAACAGCGTTTGCTCTACGCGTAATGAAATAGAAAAAAGTAATATTTAACGCGCTTCATGCGTCGTAGCGATCGTCATCATGGCTCAGCTTCTTGTCACTGTCGAGAGAAGAATATCAGGCGCGCCCGGTTCTCAGCGCCGGCAAACCGCGCTTCAGGCAGCGCCATCCGTTGTAGCGTAACAATTATCGCCGACAGAAGTATGCGTTCCGTCGGCAATATTAATCGGTGGTCCTATCCAGCACTATTTACCGCCCCTGGAAAACATCCGCGGAATAATGGGTGCGAGTGATTGAACTCATAGGCCCGCGCCTTGCTCATTAGCCGCTGCGGCGGTAAACCATACCCTGAATCAATACTTGGCTCACCGTGGCTCATTCTTTCTCTTATATCCAAAGCACAAGCTACTCCTCATATATTTAACACGTCCCTGTGAATTGTCGCTCTATTTGCTAAACCGTCATGGCGTTATCGCTAATATTTTCCGGCTTTGCCTTGCCCGATAAGGTAAAGGCAGATATGAGCGTGACGGCCAGGGCAATTCCGCCGAGGATCATATAGGTGTCCTGGAAGCCAATCCGGTCATACATATTGCCGGCAAACGCGGAGAGGAAAATCGCCGCCACCTGTTTGGCAAACTGAAAACCGACCAGGTAGATCGTCGCCGACAGGCGAGTATCGAAGACGCCGGTGATGTATTTAAATGCCCCCACCAACAGGAACGGAACCTCGAGCGCATGGAGCATTTTTAGCGCCACGACTTCAGCGGCCGTCGTGGCGAACGATGAACCGATCATCCTTGCCGCCATCACCATCCCGGCAATCAACAAGGTATTTTTGGCGCCGATGCGGTTAATAATCCACGGCGAGCAGAACATGATAATAGCATTGCAGATCTCCCCGGCAGTGGTGGCAAAACCAAACGCCCGGGTCCCCGCTTCCGGGGTGGTAAAGAAGGATTTAAAGAAGGTGGCAAACTGCTGATCGAACACGTCATAGACGCAGGCCACGCCAACCACATACAAAATAAACATCCACATTTTGCGCTGGCGGAACATGCGCACCGCGGTTTTCAAATCTACGGCGGAACGATTGGCCCCCAGGGAGCCCAGCACCTGAGTCGCCTGGCTGGCCTGCGGCTTAGCTATCGCAACCAGTACCAGCAGCAGCAAGGCCGCGACCGATCCCATCCAGAAAACCCATTCCGGATTGACGCTAAACAACATGCCTGCGGTGGTTGCGCACAGCGCCCATCCCAGGCAACCAAAGGTACGCGCTTTGCCGTACTCAAATCCGCTATTCCGGCTGACGCGCTCGATGTACGCCTCCATCGCCCCGGCGCCCGCGGAAAACACAAAGCCGATGTAGGCACCGCCGCTTAACGCGCCGATCCAGATATTGGTTTTTAATAACGGAGCAAACACGTAGAGGAAGAATGGCGCAATCAGCACCAGCAGGACGGAGACGACCCACATCAGATGTTTCTTTAGCCCCAGCTTATCCGAAATAACGCCCAGCACCGGCTGAAAACAAATCGCAAACAGAGACAGGCTGGAAAACACAATACCGGTCTCGGTTTTGTTCAGCCCGATAACGTCCGATAGCCAGATCGGCAGAAACGGAAAACAGGTGGCCATGATGAAAAAGTAGAGAAAAAAGAACAGCCCGAAAATCCAGAAGTTAGGGTTGTTTTTATGGGTACAGGCGGTCGGGTTCATTTTATATTCCTCAATAAGGGCCGCCGGGCGGCCCATTGCCATCACACGCGTTGCAGACCAATCAAAATGGCGCTTTCCGGGTCGAGAATCGGCAGCGCCAGTCCCGCCTGTTGCAACCACTCGCCGCTTACCGTCTGCGGTGAGGTCATCCACGCCGGCAGCTTGCGCATGGTGTGGCCGCCCTCCCCCGTTACCTGAATATTGGGGTGATCAAGGAGCGTAATGTGATACCGCGCCCCCGCCTCCAGACCCGCAATGCGCAGCGGCGCCATCAGGCTGTAATCGGGCATTGCCAGCTGGCTCACCAGAAACAGCGCCTGCCCCTTATCTTCACTGACCACGCCGTGTGCAAGGGTGGTGGTATCCGGCATATCCAGCCGCCACTGCACGCCATGATGAATCACGTCGCGCCACTGCTTATGTAGCGCCGCATACTTGCGGTAGCCGGCACGCTCCTGTTCATCGGCGCTCACCGGATCCAGCTCCAGCCCCATATGACCAAACAGCGCGGTCAGGCCGCGAAAAGCGATACTGTGCTGACGGAAGGTAGCGTGACAGTGACGGTTGCCGATATGCGCCCCCATCACTTCCGGCGGGAAGAAATAACTCATGCCGCGCTGGATGGTATTACGCTCCAGCGCATCGTTATTGTCTGAAGCCCAGAAGCGGTGGCTGCGTTTAAGCACCTCGTAATCAATGCGTCCGCCGCCGGAAGAACAGGATTCAAACTCGATCTGCGGGAAGCGGGCCACTAAGGTATCCAGCAGGCGATAAAACTGACGGGTTTGCGCGTCGGCCGCCGCTTTGCCGTTATGCGCCGGCTGCACCAGCTCGCGGTTCATATCCCACTTCACATAATCAACCGCATGCTCGCCCAGCAGCCAGCTCATCCGCTCCAGCAGATAGTCGAACGCCTGAGGGATATTCAGGTTCAGAACATACTGATGACGTCCGGTCGGCGACTTATAGCCCGGCAGCGCCAGCACCCAGTCAGGATGCGCGCGGTATAAATCGGAGTTCGGGTTAATCATTTCCGGTTCAACCCAGATGCCAAACTCCATGCCCAGCGACTTCACATGGTCAATCACCGGCGTCAGGCCATTGGGGTATTTCTGCTCATCGAGATACCAGTCGCCGAGCGCCGCCCAGTCGTCGTTGCGCCCTTTAAACCAGCCGTCGTCTATGATAAATCGCTCGACGCCCAGCGCTGCCGCCTCATCCGCCATGCGCATGATGTATTGCGGGTCATGGTCGAAGTAAATCCCTTCCCAGGTATTGAGATGCACCGGTCGCGGTTTATTGCCCGGAAAGCGAATGATCTGCTCACGCAGATAGCGGTGGAACTGCTGACTCATGCCGTTCAGCCCCTGAGCGGAATAGCTGGCATAGAGGCTGGGTGTCCACAACGTTTCCCCTTCCGCGAGCGCCATTTCGCCCGGCAGATACAAGGCTTCCGCCTGTAGGTAGCGGCGGCCGTCGGTTTTCACCTCCGCGCGCAGTCGGTGGTTGCCGCTCCAGCCCAGGTGCACGCCCCAGACCTCTCCCTCCATTTCGCAAAACGCCGGGCTACCGGTAATCAGCGCCGGGAAATGTTCATGGGAGGTGCGTCCACGGCGATTTTCCAGCACAAAACTATCGTGTTCGAGAGTCAGACGATGCGGCTGAAATTCGCGAATCCAGCGGCCGTGGAACGCCATAACTTCGCGGGCACGCTCGGCAACCGGTAGCGTTACGGCCAGGCGATCGACCTGCCAGGGCTGCGGGCGAAGATTGGTTACGCCGTGTCGGACGCGCAGAACGCCGCTGCTATCGAGCTCAATGTCGCTTTCCAGACGCAGACCGGCCTGCTTGTCTTCGCTGGTCAGCGTTAAGCGCTGCCCCTCCTGCAAAGCCCCGGTAGTGACAAAGACCGGCGAACCATCCAGGCCCTGACGATGCCCCTCAATCCCCGGCGCGCCGAACAACCCGTGGCCCAGTTCGGCCATCAAGGTGACCGGCGAGTCAACATCAAGGCGACCGTTGGCGATCGGGCGAGCAAGCGTGTCAGCATCCTGCGGCGAAAAGTGAGCTAAATGCGGCCCCCAGTAGATTATTTCGGCGAACGGCTGGGTTTTGATCACCACATCAACCGTGGCGCTTTGCAGACGTAAAATCGAATCAGACATCAGACATCTCCACAACAAGGAATGCCTTACTGTTGATCCGAAACGTTTCGGGTAACAACCAAAACGTTTCGGATCCGTGATCGAGTGCAGAAATTAACGCTGTGGAGAGATGATCAGGCGGTTTCGCCAGGGATGAATTCAGGTTGCCAGAGCACCTGTAAAGAGGAGAGGTCGTCACCGGCGATCAGCCGCCTGACCATCTCTGCAATCTGCCGGCCGACGCCCTGACGGGTGGACTGAATCACCGCCGCGACCTGAGTATCGATAATGCTGTCCTGCGGCAATCCGTCATAAACCACTAATGACACGCGGCTATCGCCGGTCAGGCGACCCAGCTGCGAAAGCGCCATCGCCGCGCCGTCGCCGTGGGTATTGCAGTCAGTGACGATCGCCGTCGGCGGCTCCGGCAGGCGCAAAAGCTCCAGCGTAGCCTGGTATCCGCCGCGGCGGGTGGGCGACACGCTACGCAGCCAGCTATCGGACAGACCGGCTTCGCGCAAGGCGTCCAGGTAGCCGTTACGCCGCTGAGTGATAAACGCCTGGCTGTTGTTTTCCCCCAGCAGGGCGATGCGCCGATGGCCCTGGCTGATTAAGTGGCGAGTCGCGCGATATGTCCCGGCATAATTATCGAAATCAAACCAGGCGTAGGGCTGCGGCAGGCGGCTGCGGCCAAGCGCGAGAAAGGGGAATCCCGAGGAGAGCAACTGCGTCAGACGCGGATCGTCATCCAGCGTATGCGCCACGATCAGCGCATCGACTCGCCGGCTTTGCACCATGCGCATATAGCCATGTTTATCCGCCTGTTCATCATCCGCGATCAGCAGCAAATCAATTTCATAACGCGCCAGCTCATGGCTAATCTCCCCGACCATCTCGAGAAACACCGTGTTATTCAGCGGAGCCGGACGGACGGGGAACACCAGACCCACGGCATCGATTTTGCCCATTTTAAGACGCCTGGCAAAAGTATTGGGCCGATAGCCGCGGCGTTTTGCTTCCGCCTCGACGCGGGCTCGCGTCTCCTGCGACACGTCGTCATAGCCGTTTAATGCCCGGCTGACGGTGGTGACCGAGATCCCAAGTTCTTTAGCAATAGCTTTCAGCGACATATGTATCCCTGTCTTCGCGGAGAATGCGGCTAGTTTCCCGCAATACGGAGATGGCGTCCAGCAACAGCCGCAGCGCCGGTGTTCTCGCCATCCCGTTAGTTTTGTTCAGCAACCAGTATCGCCTGGGTATCCGGTTCCAGCGCCTGGAAAACATGTTCCTGATCCGCCGGATAGCAGATGTAATCCCCCTCACCGAGCTCTTCCGGCGCTTCGGTCAACCCGACCCGCGCGCGCCCCTGGGTGATAATAATATGCTCAACCGAACCCGGCGGATGGGGGTGAGAAATCCGATCGGCACCTGGCTGCGTCAGTAATAAATAGATATCGCGACGGGCGCCCGGCGGACAGGTCGCCAGTAAAATGGCCTGGTAATGAGCCTGTTCGGCCACCACTTTGGTTCCTTCTCCGCGACGCAAAACCTGTGTCTTTTGCGCCTGCGGCTCCAGCAGTTGCGCAAAAGGAATATCGAGCGCGACGCAGAGGGCCCACAAGGTCTCCAGGCTCGGATTACCGTTGCCCGATTCCAGCTGCGATAACGTTGATTTGGCAATGCCTGCCCGGCGCGCCACTTCCGCCAACGACAGTCCGGTACGTGCACGTTCACGTACCAGGCTTTTGGCAATCAGGCTAATTGGCTGTGTCATACACGGCTCCTCGTTTTTTATATCGAACGATTCGTTCGTCTTGAAAATCGATATTGATGCGTTCATTATAATGGAAATTCGTTCGATATGGCTAAATAGTATGAAGCAGCACTTCTCCTGTCTCAAAGCAGACACCATCAAAGCAATCGCGTTAGTGTGCCTGGCGGTCGGCATCGTCGGCATGTCCTACGGTTCGCTGGCGATGGCCTATGGCTTCCCGGTATGGGTTCCGTTTGCGCTCTCCCTTTCGGTACTGGCAGGCGCCTCCGAATTTATGTTTATCGGCATTATCGCCAGCGGCGGGAACCCGCTAGCCGCTGCGGCGGCAGGCTTGCTGGTCAACGCCCGCCATATTCCGTTCGGCGTCACGGTGCGCGACCTCGTCGGCAAACGCGGCGTCAGCTTGCTGGGTTGCCATATTATGAATGATGAGAGCGTGGTGTTCGGGCTCTCGCAAAAAACGCCGGAACAGCGTAAAGCCGCCTACTGGCTGTGCGGGCTCGGCGTGGCGATTATCTGGCCCGTAGGGGCGCTACTCGGCGCCATGGTCGGCAAGCTATTGCCCGACCCGGAAACCATTGGTCTGGATGCGGTATTCCCGGCTATTTTGCTGGCGCTGGTGATTCCGGCGTTTAAAAACCGCACCACCTTAATCCGCGCCTGCAGCGGCGCGGCGCTATCCCTGGCCACCGTTCCCTTTGCTCCGGTGGGTCTGCCGGTGCTGCTCTCATTGTTTGGCTTGATGACGAGGAAAAAATAATGGCTGATATCACGCTGTTCATCGTCGGCATGGCGATTTTATCGGCAGGAACCTATTTGATGCGTCTGGGCGGGGCGAAGCTCGGCAGTCGTTTAGCGCTTTCTGAACGTTCTCAGGCGCTGCTTTCCGATGCGGCAACGGTATTGCTGTTTTCTGTTGCCCTGGCGACCACCTTTTATGAAGGTGAACATTTTGCCGGCATGGCGCGAGTGCTGGGCGTCGGTTTCGCCGTCTTTCTTGCCTGGCGCAAAATGCCGCTGATCGTGGTGATTATTTCGGCGGCGGTGATCACGGCGCTGCTGCGTCTGGCCGGGCTTTCGTAGGCCGGACAGGCGCAAGCGCTATCCGGCAAGCAGACGCTCCGTCAACCCAGGGTCTGCTTAATCCACTCCGATAGCCTGATAATATCCAACGGTTGCTGTTGATCCACCGTGAAGACCGGGCCAAATCGCATCGGCTCAGCCCGTTCAGCCAACAGGGCAAGCTCCGGCAGATATTCTTCTCCGGGGTGGCCCGCCCGACGATCCTGCAGACGCGTGGCATAGCGTGACACGGCAAGCTCAGGAGAGATTTGATTCCAGATCTCAACCACTTTCTCAACTCCCGCCTGATGCAGCCATCGTTGTAGCGTTTCCCGGGGCTGGAAACCGAACCAGGCGTCGACTAACCAGATAACGTTGGCTGGTGAATGGCCGATGATCGACCAGATAACCTCGTAGGCCGCGCATCCCAGCTGACGATTAAAAGGCCGATCGATGTCGGTAAAGCACGCCATAAACGGCTCTTTAATCTCATCGATGGTCAGGAGCGGCAGGCCAAAGGTTTGCGATAGCGCCTGGGTTATTGTGCTCTTTCCCGAAGCGGGGACGCCGTTAATTAAGATCACGGTTTTACAGCCGGCAGTGAGATGTCTGTTCATAACAACGCTATCACCTCTTCTCTGGTACTGGCGGCGCGAAGCCTGGCCATGGTTTCGTTATTGTCCAGCAGTGCAACAATCGCCCGAATTCCCTCTTCAATATGCGCATTGCTATCCTGGGCGCCGAACATAATGACGATATCCGCCCTGTCGCTTCCGGCAAATTGAATCGGTTTATCTAATACCACCAGACTGAAGCAGTTTCGCTTCACCCCGCACTCCGGTCTGGCGTGTGGAATGGCAATCCCCTCTTCAAATACGTAATAAGCACCGTGATTGAGAGTATTATCAATCACCGCTTTACTATAACTCTCAGAGATATACCCGTTCGCCACCAGGGGACTGGCGGCAAGCTCAATCACTTTGCGCCAGTCAGACTCCAGCACGCCGATCTGAATGGCATCGGCCTCAATCAGCAAATCTTTTATGGTCATTACGCCTCCCTAGATATTACGGCGAATAATATTGCGTAACTCATCAATACGAATAAATAGTGCGTCGATATCCTGACGATGTATTTTGCTTTTAGCATACACCGATAGCGCCCTGTTATACTTCAGCATCAATGCCTTCTGGATCTCACCATTGCCAGGCTCGCCCTGTAGTTCATTTTCCAGCGTCTTTATTTCCTCAGCCAGTTCGCGGGACAGCCGATCATAATCCTGCGACGGATGATTCTCTTTTTTCCACAACGCTTTCAGTGATTGAAACATAATCTTCTCCCGCCCTGACGGGTGCAGGGCTAACCTGGTAATGACAATTTATTATTGCGGATTTAACTATTTAAATAATTCCATTTTTTCCATCAGCACCTGGGTGACCGCATTATTGGCGGGAATTAAAAACTTACGCACGCTGTCATTAACCTTACCTTTTTCAAAAGTGGTTTTACATTGGTCAACCCACTGCACGTTCATTTCTGTGCCCACATTGACCTTATTAATCCCTTCAGTCACCGCTTTACGCATATCCTCATCACTGACGCCGGTACCACCGTGCAGCACCAGCGGAACGCCCGTAGCCCGGCTAATCTCCTGAAGGCGCTGATGCTGGATCTGCGCCTTGCCGGTATAAAGGCCGTGCACGGTGCCGACGGAGACAGCCAGCATGTCAACCCGGGTCTCAGTTACGAAGCGCGTGGCGTCTTCGACGGTGGTAAAGCTGATATCCTCTGCGGCAACGGCTTTACCATCTTCTGAACCCCCGATGGCGCCCAGCTCCCCTTCAACGGTGATATTCCGCGGCCGCGCCATTTCCACCACAATCCGCGTATTGCCGATATTTTCCTCGAGTCCCAGGTGTGAACCGTCGTACATGACCGATGAAAATCCGGCATTCATGGCCGTTTCAATTGCGCTGATATCAGAACAGTGATCCAGATGCAGACAGGTTGGCACATTTTCACTTTCCGCCAGTGAACGGACGGCATCCACCAGTAAACGATAGCCAAGATATTCCGCCGTACCGGTCGAGATTTGAATCATTAAAGGGCTATTGCTCTTTTGCGCGGCTTTAAAAAAAGCCGGCAGCATTTCAATACAGTGCAAATTAAATGAGCCAATAGCTTTGTAATTTCTTTGCTGAGTGATTTTCAGAATATCGTTAAAATTATACAGACTCATGAATCTTTTCCCCTTTAGGCTTAGATGATGTACCGTTTACGAACCATGCCAGTGCGGCAACAAAAACAATAAACAAGGCGACAAATAACCAGTTGTTCTGTAAGGCATGGCCTAATACCAGGCCTGAACTAATAACATCTGAATCACTGAATGTGACGCCGGTAAAACCGTAGCTTTCAAGCATCGGTACCAGAATGGCAGGCAGGAAAGTAATAAACAGACCGTGAACCACACCGCCAATCATTGCCCCGCGACGCCCACCCAGCGCATTACCAAAGACGCCCGCCGTACCGCCGGCAAAGAAGTTGGTTAACAGTCCAGGGAGGATCATCGCCAGGCCAAACATCGGGAAGACCAACATGCCAATGATCGAACCCACCGTCGTTGCGAGGAATCCCACGATGACCGCGTTAGGGGCATAAGGGAACAGGACGGGGCAGTCCAGCGCCGGTTTCGCATCCGGCACAATACGCATGGCAATACCGCGAAAAGCCGGGACCAGTTCATTCAGTAACAAGCGCACGCCGCTGTAGAGGACAAAGACCCCTGCCACAAACTGAACAGACTGCATAAAGGCATACATCAGGTAGTTCACACCGCCGGAGAACTGGGCGATATACTCGGGTCCGGCAGCCAGCGCCGGGATCAGGTACATGGGGACCATCACCACCGCCATGGCGAGATAGGTATCCTGCAGAAACTTGAAGTTATCAGGCAGTTCAAGATCTTCTGTGGAGCGGGAACCTTTACCCACCACTTTGGCCACCGCCGCCTGGACTAAATATCCGATGGTGCAAAAATGCCCGAGAGCCACATCGTCAGAATCGGTAATACGTCTGACCACCGGCTGCGCTAACGCCGGCATCAGTACCGCCATGACGCCGCCAAAGATACCGCCGGTCAGGATCAGCGGCAGCCCGGTCAGCCCGGCTTTGTAGCCAATCACCGTGCCAATCGTTGCCATCCACAGCAGCGCCTGTCCGGTGAGGAAGATATATTTCAGCGGTGTCAGGCGGGCGATAATAATATTAACGGCAAAGATCACCATCAGCGTCAGCGCCACTTCAGAACCCAGTTCTCGATTCGCCAGACCGGCGATAGCAGCGACATCGGTGATGTATCCTTTCATCCCGAAACCGTGGGTGAAGATATCGTTAAGGAAGCTCAGGGTGGCGACAATAATATTAATGCCGGCCATCATAATTAAGAACCCGAGCAGCGTTTTAAACGTCCCCTCAACCGTTTTACCCACTGACTTCTTCTGTAAAATCAGACCCAGCATGGCAATAAACGCGATTAATATCGAAGCCTGGCCGAGCAAATCTTTTACAATAAACTCGATAAAGCTATTCATGATCGGTCACCTTCAGATTGCGCTCTTTCAGGAATGAGACAATTTTCCGCTCAATTTCATCTTTATCCGTCAGGCGGTTGAGGACCACTACACGTTTTATTTCCTCTTCATTAGCGTCGGCGGTTAATATGTCGGCGAATGTTTTTTGCGTCAAAATAATGTCGGATTTAAATGCTCCAGCTTCAGATACGGTGGTATGTTCAATATGTGCAGGAATTTCCAGCTTCTTTAATACTGCTTTCGCCGTCATTTCGATGGCAAAGCTTGAACCGAGGCCGCAGCCACATACGCAAAGAATTTTCAGCATGTAGGGTCTCCTCAAATAATATTGAGTTGTTTGGCAAGTTTATAATGATGTCCTTCGATATCTACCAGACGTTTTTTCATACTGACTAAGTCAATTGGAATAGGTTTATTGCTTGAATTTATAATAATGGCTTTATTTTTCATTCCTGACTGAATACAGCGAACGACTTCGTTCGCCATGATCGTGCCCTGGTAAATTTCTTCGCAGGTCGGGTCGCCGCTGCGCAGTCCATAGCCGATGATGGTTTTACGGATGCGGACACCGATGCGTGGCTCAAGCTGTTTGATCATCGTATCGATAGCCCCTTGAAACCCAGGGGAATACTCCCTGGTGTAACCTTCAGAGCAAAGTATCACCACGCTGTTTTGCTCGCGAAGCTTGCGTCTGACGCGCTCGGCCAGATCCTCTAATGGCATCTGTGCTTCCGGGATCAGCGCAATATCGGCATTACTTTTAATTGCTGACTGCAACGTTAGCTCTCCACAATACCCTCCTAATATTTCAACCATAAACACCCGCCCAGGTAATGCTCTGCCGGTATTTCTTAAACGAGAAACCTCCTTGATAATTTGTTCGCAGGCTGTAGAAAAACCGATAGTATAATCACTACCGTATACATCATTATCGATAGTCATCCCGACACCGAAACAGTTAATATCAAATTCGCTAAGCGTATTAAGGAACTGTAGGCTGCCATCACCGCCGGCCATAATGAGTACATCAAGGCGCAGCGACTTAATTTTCCTGGCTATAGTTTCATACTCACTCCGCAGCAATTTACGCGTGGTTCGGCCGGACGTAATAACAGGCAGTGAACAAATAGAGAAATCGACAAGATCCCGCCAGGCGATTTCCTGATGATTTTTATCGAGCAGCCCAGGTATTCCACCATTAAAAATGGTGATCTCCGCGCTTGCGAGCTTCGCAACCTGAAAAATGAAATTATTAATTCCCGATACATCGCCACCGCTAATAACAATACCGATTTTCATGGTCACCACCGTCATATTTCCTTGCCCACATTTATCCCTAAGTTCAAGACCTGGATTTGCAACGAAGATCACATAATTATGATTAATTGATCCGTGGTAACGATTGACAGACGTAAATATGGGGTGTTTTTTGTGATGTGCGTCTCACTTAAAAGATGAGATCGCCTTAACAGTTATTTTCAAATAACTTTATTATTCATTAGGTTAAATATTGAGAGGATAGCGTGTCATTTTGCTTGCCAGCGGGTTAATTTCGTCGCCAAAAGCAAAGAAGAGAAACGTGATAAACACCACATTTTTTTGAGGAGAAGTGGAGGTGTCGGGCGGAGAGTTTTCCGGATGGTAAAAGCACAAAAACAAAAAAAGCGCCCACAGGCGCTCTTTCGACGGTGATGCCGGTTTTATTTGTTCAGTTCTGCCGTCATATGCACGCGATTACCGGTGAAGGCTTCGGTGATGGTGTAAGAAGAAGCACCGGCGGCCTGAGCCTGAGCGGCGATTTTCGCTTCCGCACCGTCCATTGTAGAGGCGGTTGCGCTCACTGACTGCGCGGCGAAAGAACCAAAGGAAGCGGTAAGAGCGATAACTGCAGCAAAAGTTTTGATGCTTTTCATGATGTAAATCCTTCATTAAGTTGTTTGGGTAAGGCGTTGTGCCTTGATGTGATAAATAATAGACCTCACAACCCACGACTAAAAGCGGAAGGATTTGCTCTCATCGTTCAAAAAAATTGACTTATTTTTAACCGGCGATCAGCCGCTGCGGATGGGTGTAAACCGTTGCCCTGCCCGGGCGGCAAAAGCCCACCAGCGTCAGGTTGCAACGTTCCGCGACCTCCACCGCCAGCGCGGTAGCGGCGGAAACCGCAAACAGAATTTCCACACCGCACATTGCCGCCTTCTGCACCATCTCGTAGCTGGCACGGCTGGAGACTAGCGCCGCCCCGCATTGCCAGTCATCGCCCTCTTCTACCCGTCGCCCCAGCAGTTTATCCAGCGCGACGTGACGCCCGACATCCTCATGTCCGCCCGCCAGCTCACCGGACGGACGCAGCCACGCCGCCGCATGGGTGCAGCCGGTGATATGGCCAATCGGCTGAACATCACGAAGCTGCTCCAGCGCGCGATCGAGATTCCCCAGGCTAAAGGTTTGGGTGAAAGGTAAAGGTTGCACCGGCTTGCCGATATCGTTGAGCTGCTCAACGCCGCAAACGCCGCAGCCGGTGCGCCCGGCCAGCGCGCGACGGCGCTCTTTCAGTCCCATAAAACGACGGCTGGAGAGTTCAATCTGCACTTCCAGACCGTTGCAGGCCGGCACCACTTCCATCCCGTAGATCTCGCGCCGGTTTTCAATAATCCCTTCGGATAATGAAAAACCGACGGCAAATCGTTGCAGGTCAGTGGGAGAGGCCATCATGACAACGTGTGAGATACCGTTATAGACCAGCGCCACAGGAACTTCTTCGGCTAATTCGTCAGACTGCGGATGTTGCAAATCATCGCGCTTCCAGAGCGCGACCTGACGACATCCTGTGATGTTTGTCACATTTTCAATTTGTTCGGGAGGGTTCTTGTTCACTTTGTCTTAACCGTATTGGAACAGGCATACACACAATGTGGTATTCTTTGCATACCCCTTCAAGTGAAAGGGTGATCACCCCCAATTCTGAACCTTTGCGGCGCTTACCGCAAAGTAAATAACTACATGTGACAATGTCGATACAAGGAGTGAACCATGCAGGTCAGCAGAAGGCAGTTCTTTAAGATCTGCGCTGGCGGTATGGCAGGCACAACGGCTGCAGCGCTGGGTTTTGCCCCAGGCGCCGCGCTCGCGGAAACCCGGCAATATAAACTGCTGCGTACCCGTGAAACCCGTAACACCTGTACGTACTGTTCTGTCGGTTGTGGGCTGTTAATGTATAGCCTCGGCGACGGTGCGAAAAACGCCAAAGCATCCATCTTTCATATCGAAGGTGACCCTGACCATCCGGTCAACCGTGGTGCGCTCTGCCCGAAAGGGGCGGGTCTCGTCGACTTTATCCATTCCGAAAGTCGTCTGAAGTTCCCGGAATATCGTGCGCCAGGCTCCGACAAATGGCAGCAAATCAGCTGGGACGACGCGTTCGATCGCATCGCGAAGCTGATGAAAGAAGACCGCGATGCCAACTTTATCGCCAAAAACGACGCCGGCACCACCGTCAACCGTTGGTTGACCACCGGCATGCTGTGCGCTTCAGCCTCCAGTAACGAAACCGGCTATTTAACGCAGAAATTCACCCGCGCGCTCGGTATGCTCGCGGTAGACAACCAGGCACGCGTCTGACACGGACCAACGGTAGCAAGTCTTGCTCCAACATTTGGTCGCGGTGCGATGACCAACCACTGGGTTGACATCAAAAACGCCAACCTGATCGTGGTGATGGGCGGTAATGCCGCTGAAGCGCACCCGGTAGGGTTCCGCTGGGCGATGGAAGCCAAAATCCATAACGGCGCGAAGCTGATTGTTATCGACCCACGCTTTACGCGTACTGCGTCGGTAGCCGACTTCTATACCCCGATTCGTTCCGGTACTGACATTACCTTCTTGTCAGGCGTCATCCTGTACCTGCTGAATAACGAAAAATTCAACCGCGAGTACACCGAAGCCTATACCAACGCCAGCCTGATCGTGCGTGAGGATTACAGCTTCGACGACGGGTTGTTCAGCGGCTATGACGCGGCAAACCGCAAATACGATAAGACCAGCTGGAACTATGAGCTGGACGAAAACGGCTTCGCCAAACGCGACACGACGCTGCAACATCCGCGCTGCGTATGGAATCTGCTGAAACAGCACGTTTCCCGTTACACCCCGGAAGTTGTGGAAAATATCTGCGGTACGCCGAAAGCGGACTTCCTGAAAGTCTGTGAGTACATCGCTGAAACCAGCGCCCATGATAAAACCGCGTCATTCCTCTACGCGCTCGGCTGGACGCAGCACTCTATCGGTGCGCAGAACATCCGTACCATGGCAATGATCCAGCTGCTGCTTGGCAACATGGGTATGGCCGGCGGCGGCGTGAACGCCTTGCGCGGTCACTCCAACATTCAGGGGCTGACCGACCTGGGGCTGCTGTCGCAGAGCCTGCCTGGTTATATGACGCTACCGAGTGAGAAACAGACCGACCTGCAAACCTACCTGGCCGCCAACACGCCGAAGCCGCTGTTGAAAGATCAGGTGAACTACTGGGGTAACTACCCGAAATTCTTCGTCTCAATGATGAAGGCCTTCTTTGGCGATAAAGCCACGGCGGAAAACAGCTGGGGCTTTGACTGGCTGCCGAAGTGGGATAAGGGCTACGACGTCCTGCAGTACTTCGAGATGATGCACCAGGGCAAGGTCAATGGCTATATTTGCCAGGGCTTTAACCCGGTGGCCTCGTTCCCGAACAAAAACAAAGTGGTCGCCTCGCTGTCGAAACTGAAGTTCCTGGTGACCATCGACCCGCTCAACACCGAAACGTCCACCTTCTGGCAAAACCACGGTGAGTCGAACGATGTCGATCCGTCGAAAATCCAGACCGAAGTGTTCCGTCTGCCCTCCACCTGCTTCGCCGAGGAGAACGGCTCTATCGTCAACTCCGGACGCTGGCTGCAGTGGCACTGGAAAGGCGCGGATGCTCCGGGGATTGCGACCACCGATGGCGAAATCCTCGCCGGCATCTTCTTACGTCTGCGGAAAATGTACGCTGAAAACGGTGGTCCGGCGCCTGAGCCGGTGCTGAATATGACCTGGAACTACTCCACGCCGCACGAGCCCGCTTCGGAAGAGGTGGCGATGGAGAGCAACGGCAAGGCGCTGGCGGATATTACCGATCCGGCCACCGGCGCAGTGCTTGTGAAGAAAGGCCAGCAGCTCAGCTCATTCGCGCAACTGCGCGATGATGGCACCACCGCCAGCGGTTGCTGGATCTTCGCCGGCAGCTGGACGCCGGAAGGTAACCAGATGGCACGTCGCGATAACGCCGACCCGTCCGGGTTGGGTAATACGCTGGGCTGGGCCTGGGCATGGCCGCTCAACCGTCGCATTCTGTATAACCGCGCCTCTGCGGACCCACAGGGAAAACCATGGGATCCGAAACGCCAGTTGTTGAAATGGGACGGCGCAAAATGGGGCGGCGTGGACATTCCGGACTACAGTGCCGCCGCACCGGGCACCGACGTCGGGCCGTTCATCATGCAGCCCGAAGGCATGGGTCGTCTGTTTGCTCTCGATAAGATGGCGGAAGGTCCGTTCCCGGAACACTACGAGCCGTTTGAAACGCCGCTGGGCACCAACCCGCTGCACCCGAATGTGGTCTCTAACCCGGCCGCCCGCGTCTTTAGCGGTGACCTGCAACAGATGGGTAAAGCGGATAAGTTCCCGTACGTCGGTACCACCTATCGTCTCACCGAGCATTTCCACTACTGGACCAAGCATGCGCTGCTTAACGCCATCGCCCAGCCGGAACAGTTCGTGGAAATCGGCGAGAAGCTGGCGAACAAGCTCGGCATCGCGCATGGCGATACCGTTCGCGTCTCCTCCAATCGCGGTTATATCAAAGCCAAGGCGGTGGTGACCAAGCGTATTCGCACGCTGAAAGTGGACGGTAAGGATATCGATACGATCGGTATTCCTATCCACTGGGGCTATGAAGGGGTGGCGAAGAAAGGCTTTATCGCCAACACGCTGACGCCTTTCGTCGGCGATGCGAACACGCAAACGCCGGAGTTTAAAGCCTTCCTCGTGAACGTGGAAAAGGTGTAACGGAGACGACTTATGGCTTATCAATCGCAAGACATCATTCGTCGTTCCGCGACTAACGGTTTCACTCCCGCGCCTCAGGCGCGGGACCACCAGCAGGAAGTCGCGAAGCTTATCGACGTCACCACCTGTATTGGCTGTAAAGCCTGTCAGGTCGCCTGTTCAGAATGGAATGACATCCGTGATGAAGTCGGCAGCAACGTCGGGGTGTACGATAACCCCGCAGATCTGACCGCCAAATCCTGGACGGTAATGCGCTTCTCGGAAGTGGAGCAGAACGACAAACTGGAGTGGCTGATCCGTAAGGATGGCTGTATGCACTGCGCCGATCCGGGCTGCCTGAAGGCCTGTCCGTCGGAAGGGGCCATCATTCAGTATGCCAACGGCATCGTCGACTTCCAGTCCGAACAGTGCATCGGCTGCGGCTACTGCATCGCCGGCTGTCCGTTTGACGTCCCCCGGCTCAACCCGGAAGACAACCGCGTCTACAAATGTACGCTATGCGTAGACCGCGTCACCGTGGGCCAGGAACCGGCATGCGTGAAAACCTGTCCGACCGGAGCGATTCACTTTGGCTCCAAAGAGGACATGAAGGTGCTGGCCGGCGAACGTGTCGCCGAGCTGAAAACCCGTGGGTATGACAATGCGGGCCTGTACGATCCGGCTGGCGTTGGCGGAACGCACGTGATGTACGTGCTGCACCACGCCGACAAGCCAAATCTGTATCACGGCCTGCCGGAAAACCCGGAAATCAGCGCCACCGTGAAGTTCTGGAAAGGGATCTGGAAACCGCTCGCGGCGGTAGGGTTTGCCGCGACCTTTGCAGCCAGCGTCTTCCACTATGTCGGGGTCGGTCCGAACCGTGCGGAAGAGGAAGAAGACAACCTGCATGAAGAGAATGACGAGGTGCGCAAATGAAAAGACGTGACACCATCGTGCGCTACACGGCGCCGGAACGCATCAACCATTGGGTCACCGCCTTCTGCTTCATGCTGGCGGCGATAAGCGGACTGGGATTCTTTTTCCCGTCCTTCAACTGGCTGATGCAAATCATGGGCACTCCGCAGCTGGCGCGCATTCTGCACCCGTTTGTCGGGGTCATTATGTTTGCCTCATTCATCATCATGTTTTTCCGCTACTGGCACCATAACCTAATCAATCGGGATGATATCTTTTGGGCGAAGAATATTCGTAAGATCGTCGTCAACGAGGAAGTGGGTGACACCGGGCGCTATAACTTCGGCCAGAAATGCGTATTCTGGGCGGCGATTATTTTCCTGGTTCTGCTGCTGGTAAGCGGTGTGATCATCTGGCGTCCGTATTTTGCGCCTGCGTTCTCAATCCCGGTAATCCGGTTAGCGCTCATGCTGCATTCATTTGCCGCAGTAGCCCTAATTGTGGTTATCATGGTGCATATTTACGCCGCCCTGTGGGTGAAAGGCACCATTACCGCGATGGTGGAAGGCTGGGTTACCAAAACATGGGCGAAGAAACATCACCCCCGCTGGTACCGAGAAGTTCGCCAGAAACAGGAAAATAAGACTGAATGAGTATTCGCATAATCCCGCAAGATGAGCTGGGGTCGAGCGAGAAACGCACGGCGGATTATATTCCGCCGTTGTTATTCCCCAGACTCAAGAACCTCTACAATCGCCGCGCAGAGCGTCTGCGCGAGCTGGCAGAGAACAACCCGCTGGGCGATTTTCTGCGTTTTGCCGCGCTGGTCGCCCACGCGCAGGAAGTGGTGCTCTATGACCACCCGCTGCAAATGGATCTGACCGCGCGCATCAAAGAAGCCAATGCGCAGGGCAAACCGCCGCTGGATATTCACGTCCTGCCGCGCGACAAGCACTGGCACAAGCTGCTGCATTCGCTAATTGCCGAGCTGAAGCCGGAGATGAGCGGTACCGCGCTGGCAGTTATCGAGAATCTGGAAAAATCCTCCGATCTGGAGCTGGAAGAGATGGCAAGCGCGCTGTTCGCTTCCGACTTCGCGCTGGTGAGCAGTGATAAAGCGCCGTTTATCTGGGCTGCCCTGTCGCTCTACTGGGCGCAAATGGCCAGCCTGATCCCAGGCAAAGCCCGCGCAGAATACGGTGAAGCACGCCAGTTCTGCCCGGTATGCGGCTCAATGCCGGTTTCCAGCATGGTGCAAATTGGAACCACCCAGGGGCTGCGCTACCTGCACTGCAACCTGTGTGAAACCGAATGGCACGTGGTGCGCATCAAATGTAGCAACTGCGAACAGACCCGCGATCTCAACTACTGGTCGCTGGAAAATGAAGACGCGGCGGTGAAAGCCGAAAGCTGCGGTGACTGCGGGACTTACCTGAAGATTCTGTATCAGGAAAAAGATCCGAAAGTGGAGGCCGTGGCCGACGATCTCGCCTCGCTGGTGCTGGACGCTCGCATGGAGCAGGAAGGCTTTGCCAGAAGTTCGATTAACCCGTTTATGTTCCCGGGTGAAGGGGAGTAAAACCCCTCGTAGTGCCGGGTAATCCAGATTACCCGGCACTCTCCCCCCGATGCGTAAGCACCTCAGCACAGGAAGGCCTTCGCTTTAGTACGCCCTTCTCCCGTTCCCGACACGCATTTTTGACAAAAAACCCCTTTTCTATCGACTACAATCCAGGCTATAACACTGTATATCCATACAGACTAAAGGAATATAATGATGGCACTGGAACACGGTATCGCCCGGCTGGTTGAGGAGTTTATCGCCGCAGGGCGCCCCTCTTCACGACAGCAGAATATTGATGACCGGAGGGCGGGCTATGTAGCCAGTGCGGTGCTGGCCGGAGAAAGTGAAACGCGTGTGCAGGTGGACGACATCACGCTGGAAGGGATCAATTTTCGCGTGGTATCGCCGCAGAATGCTGCCGGTCCGCTGCCAACCGTTATCTACTATCACGGCGGCTGTTTTGTCAGCGGCGGCTTCGCCACCCACGATAAACAATGGCGTCAGCTGGCGTATGACAGCGGCTGCCGGGTGATTGCCGTGCAATACCGGCTGGCACCCGAGCAGACGTTTCCTGCCGCGCACGATGACGCGGAACGGGGAGCGCAGATTATCCGCCGCCACGCAGAAGCGCTTGGGGTGGATACCTCGCAAATCACCCTTGCGGGCGATAGCGCGGGGGGAAATCTGGCTCTCATCACCGCGCTACGGCTGAAAGCCGCGGGTGCCTGGCTGCCCGCGCAGCTGATTCTGATTTATCCCATGCTGGATGCTACCGCGGCGTCGGCAAGCTACATCAGCAACGGAGAGGATTACATTATCACCCGGGATACGCTCCTGAGCGGTTATGAAATGTACCTGCCCTCGACGGAGTCTGCACACCCGGAGGCCAGCCCGCTCTGGCGTGATGACTTCAACGGCCTGCCCCCCGTGCATATCCTCACCGCCGAATATGATCCGCTGCGTGATGAAGGCGAAGCGCTGTATCAGCGAATGGTTGAGCAAAACGTGGCCTGTACCTGTCAGCGCTATGCTGGGGTGATTCACGGTTTCTTTCAGCTGGGTGGCATCAGTCTGGCGGCGCGCCATGCCATGGGAGATGTCGCCTGGCGAATCCGTTCACCAGGTCGGTCGCGATAATCACTGCGACGGGAATTACTCTTCTTCGTTCCCGCCCTCTTCATACGAACCAAACGGCTTCGCGGGCAGAACGATGTAAATACCTTCAAAAATGGCGCCCAGACTCTCACCGCCAAACAACTCAACCTGCAGCTGCACGCGGGCTTTACGTCCGCGCGCCAGGCGGTCGAGATCGCCGCTGAGCGACCCCAGATCGGCCACTGCGCTCGGGCGGCCGCTGATCGGCTGGCTGTAACGGATATGGGCATCGGCGAGAATAATCGTGCCGCCCAAATGCCGCTCGCGCAGCATCAGCCAGATCAGCCCCCAGCCGGTCAACGTCGCCAGGGAAAACAGACTTCCGGCAAACAGCGTATGGTGCGGATTCTGGTTTCCGGCTTCGGGCATGGTGGTGATGAAATTTTTGCCGGTGTACTGCTGAATGCGCACGCCCATTTTTTCGCTGAGCGGAATGTGCTGATACCAGGCCTGCTGCAGCTGCCCGCACCAGTCGCCGCGATGCAGAATATCGTCCAGCGAGGCGATCGGTTTAATCATCAGGAAGTGGCGGATAGGTGTGGTGGTTGGCGTGGTAATCTCGCCCTGGTTAACAAAACCGAGCTTGGCAAAGAAATCCATCGCGTCTTCGCGAGCGCTACAGGTCACGCGCTTAACGCCTTCCTGACGAGCGACGGACTCCAGCGTCATCGCCATCAGCGTCCCCAACCCTTTATCCTGCACCGACGGGTGTACGGCCATAAAACGAATAGAGGCTTCGTTCTCCGCGTTTATATATAGCCGCCCGACGGCAACCAGGTTGCCTTCTTCATCCACTACCATCTGGTGATGCGCCATCGCATCCCAGGCGTCACGCTCCGATCCTTTGGGCTGATGAAGCGGCTTGCGCAACATCTCCCAACGGAACTGATAGTAGCTCTCGAGTTCGTCTTCTGTTTGCGGTACACGAAGGTGATACATAGCTGTACTCTCTTTTGTTACCCGCAGCCGGCCCGGAAGCTGGCTCATACCTGTAACCAAAAGGTCACAGGACCATCATTTACCAGTGATACCTGCATATCCGCAGCGAATCTCCCGGTTTGTGTGTTCATCTCCTGCTGGCGACAGCGCGCGACAAAATAGTCATACAGCGCTTCTGCTCTGTCAGGAGCGGCCCCTTTGGAAAAACCCGGGCGCATGCCCCGTTCGGTATCCGCTGCCAGCGTGAACTGTGAGACGACCAGCACGCTGCCGCCGGACTGCTGCACATTCAGGTTCATTTTTCCTTCGGCGTCGCTGAAGATACGATAGCCAAGCACGCGTTCGCACAGGCGATTCGCTTTTTGCTCATCATCGTCTTTCTCGACGCCCAACAACACCAGAAGCCCCGGGCCGATTTCACCCGTCACTTCGCCCTCCACGGTTACGCTTGCACGGGATACGCGCTGAATTAATGCAATCATAGTTATTCTGTTTCTTCTTTTTTAAGTTTGCGGTATTCCTCGAGAGTGACAGTAATTTCTGCCCCAAGCAAGACGATACACCACGTCCAGTACACCCAGACAAACAAAATAGGCACCACGGCTATGACGCCGTAAATCAGCTGATACGACGGAAACGCCGTGATATATAAGGCAAATGCTTTTTTACCCGCCTCAAATAACAGCGCCGCCACCAGCGCTCCAATAATCGCATCGCGATTGCGTACCTGGGTCGTCGGTACAATGCTATAAAGCAGCCAAAACGCCGTCCACGATAAAATCAGCGGGAAGAGACGCAGCACATCATCAATCACGCTGTTCAGTTCGCTTGCCCAGCGCAACGACAGCAGATAAGAGCTGATGGCCAGGCTCGCCCCCGCCAGCAGCGGCCCCAGCGTCAGAATCATCCAGTAAACGGCAAACGAGTAAATTTTGGACCGGGTGCGGGTGCTGCGCCAGATGGTGTTCAGCGCGCTATCAATAGAATACATCAGCAGCAGTGACGTCACGATCAGCCCGAAGGCGCCGACGGCCGTCATCCGGCTGGAGTTCGCAACAAACTGTTCGATGTATCCCTGGATGACATCCCCGGTCGCCGGGATGAAGTTAGCGAAGATAAAATGGCGAATCTGCCCGCTGACCTCAGAGAACATCGGAAATGCCGAGAACAGCGCAAAGACAACGGCGATCAGCGGCACCAGAGAGAGTAACGACACGTAGGCGAGATTCCCCGCCAGCGTCGTCATATGGTCTTCATCAATGCGCCGCCACAGCAGTTTTATCCAGGCCATCAGGGGCCGGACGCGATGCTTTGCTTTTTGATGAACGGTTTTGAGCATAGTTATTTCGCAAAGTAGGCGGGAATGGTCTCCTTTCCGGTCACCAGAATACTGGTGATCCCCAACTGGTTAGCCCCCGCTATATTATCGGCGTTATCGTCAAAAAAGACCGTATCTTCAGCAGAAAAACCTTCAGACTGCAGAACACTTTGATAGATCCGCGCCTCGGGCTTACGCATTCCCATCTCCTGGGAAAGATAGATATGGTCGGCGGCGGCCCGCACCTGCGGATATTCATCCGGCCAGAAGGTGGTATGCAGGCGGTTGGTATTCGACAGGACAACCACGCGGTGTCCCTGCTCACGCAGTTTTTGCATAATCGCGGTCACTTCCGGGCGCAGAGAGACAAAAACGGCCTGCCAGCCGTGGGAAAACTGCTCATAGCTCAGCGGCATATTCATTTCATGGCACATCGCTTCGGCAAAGGCCTCATCGCTAATTTCGCCGCGTTCGTGCTGATGGAACGCCTCGCCCATGGTGAAATGCTGCTTGAGCGTCGCGAGTGGGATGCGGCTCAAATCGCTCCATGTCCCGAGCACCCGGTTGAAGTCGATGTCGACAATCACATTACCTAAATCAAAGATATAGAGCATTTTTGTCTCCTTGCGCGCCATGAAAGATTAACTGTAGCGGGAAAGGCGGTATTTGACTATGTATGGTTTTTAAACCGAGGTTCAGAACGATTTATGCCCGTCGGATAAAGCAAAGCCGCAGAAATCTGCGGCTTTGAGCGAACGAGGTGAGGGCAGATAACCGGCTCTAGGCCTCCGCGGTCTCTAAGACTCGTTTTCTTTGGTTAATACGTTTCACCAGCAATACTGAGGCGACGGCGCCGCAGAACGCAAAGCAGGCCATGATACCAAAGACAATTTTATACCCCAGAATGCCCGGGTTAAGATCCAGAATATAGCCGTAGAGGCTGAAACAGAACATGGCAGGGGCATAGCCGATAAAGCTACCGAGCGCCATGGCGGCACCGGTCTGGCTTTCCGCAATCTTTGCCTCGCCGATGGGGGCAAAGAAGACCGCACGCTGAGTAAAGACGATTGCCCCAAAGCCCAATGTGCAGGCCATTCCCAGATAAACCGGCATACTTTCATGCGGCAGCAGAATTAAGACCACCAGCGCAGCCGTACTGATACAAAAGGTGTAGAACAAATATTTACTCGGGGATTTCAGTATCTTATCCGAAATAATCCCGCCAACGGGGCCCCCGATCATCTTCAGGCAATACTGGTTAATAATGCCGTAAGCCCCCACCAGCGCGACAGGCAGCATATAAATATTTTTCAGGAACGGAATAAAGAATGTTAACCCGCAATAGACGGCATAGACAAAAAAGACGTTGAACGCAATCAGCCATATTGTCTTATCTTTCAGTACGGAGGACATACTGGTGTTTTTCTTTTCTTCCTGTGGGCTATCAACGGCTGCCGTTTTCACCTCATCATCATCCTGGTTCAGAACGAAGAAGATAATGACCCCAACGCTAATAACGATAATAGAATAAAACCAGATCCCTGCTTTAAACCCTAACAGGCCGCTGCCAAACCAGGCAAAGACCGCCAGCGCAGAAAAAGCGACAATGGTATCGACAATACCCCGTCCGGTTTCAAAGAAACCAAACAACCGCCCCTGCTGCTCGCTATTCCCCAGACGACTAACCGACTTTAATAATACCGGCCAGTTCATCATATCGCAGGTGACACCAAATAGTGCCCAGACAAAGAGAATCCCCCAGTATCCCGGCATGGTTGTCAGATAGATACCTAACAGCCCGGTGGCAATAAGCGAAAGGGACATGGTATATTTGCGCGGTAGTTTATCGGCAAAATAGATTGAAAGAAAGAAACCAATTGTCGTAACAAACGAGTTCACAGACATCGCATTGCCAATTTGACCATTGGTCAAATGAAAATACTCCTGCATCGGTATATAGAAAGCATCCTTTAGCGAGGGCAGTTTATAAATCGTACCGCCACACAGTGTCAATAAGCTAAAGAGTGCCCATTTCTTTTTTGTGAGCATATAATTCCTTAATGATTTTACAATCATTTAGTTTTAAAAGGAAAAAGAACCCTGACCACGCCTGACGGGTGGCATATCAAAAAAATAAAAATCAGAGATTAAAATTAAGAGTTAATAATGCGACTGGCCTCACTTTTTATTTCCTGCAGCGTTGTTCTGACAAATGCCAACTGTTGAAGAGCATCCGCTTTTTCTTTCAATAACCGGGTTTCCAGCTGTGAGGCATCGGGTAACGGTGTTTCGCTCATTTCCCGCCACGGGATCCACGGGTTGTCGCCTTCATCGGCAAAGCGAAATGCCGGGGCATAGTAGTCCACCTCTTCTTCCAGGCCGTAGGCGACCACCTGGGGGTGCTCGTCGCCCAGGCAAATCAGTCTGGTGAGCAACGCCTTAAACGGCATATCTCCTTGGCCGGAGACGCAGGCCTGATGTCCGAGACCGTTATCCTGCGGCATAATTAACGCATCTTTTATATGAACCTGAGTAATAAACGGAGACATCGCCTCTAATGCATGCAGCGGGTGCTCGTTGGCATTAATCATGTTCGCAAAATCAAAAAGCAGAGAGAGCGAAGACATACCGCTTTGCTCTATTAATGCGGTCAGCTCGTGGCTTTTCAGATCTTCATGCTGCTCAAGAGTAAAAGTCAGCCCGCTATCCTGATAACGCGCCTTCAGATACTGGATATCAAGAGCGATTTTTGACAGAACCTCTTGTAAATGCCCCTCATAGCGAGGGTAAAATCTGACGGAGCTGGCGCCCGTTTTTAATGCGATATGCGTTGCATGGTCGATCGCGTGTTTATCTGAAGCGCTGGTTTCTATATGGACATCAAGCTGTAATCTCCGTGCCTTTTCTGAGAACGCGGCCAGTTCAGCATCACTCATTTTACCTAAGGAGCGCGTTTCACCATCGAGAACATGAATTTTCACCCCGCGCAGATTATTTTCATGGGCGATATCTAATAAATCGCCGGGTAATATACGCTCAAGCCGCATATTAAAATGATATGCATAGGCATGAAGATAAAGAGGAATATTATCGACACGGGCGAGGATTTTTTCTGCATCATATTGAGTTAGCATAACGTACCTACAAGTTAATAAAGAGGTCAACCGCCTCAAACCGCCAATATTCAATATCTATCTGAATGATATTGCCATCACTGTCAGCCCGGTGTTTTTCAATAAGAATGGCCGGCATACCTGAAGATCCGCCAATGAATTTACTGATATCGCCAGACATTCTGACCGGTTTAAACACCAGTTTTTTAGTTACGACGTCCTTTTGATACTCATTTTTCCAGACCGAGGAGAAGGATTGGTTTTCAAGCTGTTCAATAAATCCCGGAGCGACATTCGGGTTAATAAAGGTTTCGTGATAAAACACTTTATGCCCTTCCAGCGCCCCCCAACCGGTGATGAGGTACAGCTCATCAGATGCCGCTGTCGCAAGAAGCGGTCGCGCGGCCTCGGGGTAATTTGCCGTGCGGCTTTTTTCAATAAATCCCCAGGAGGGTTCCCGACCTTGTTCAAGCGCGGCGCGCTGAAAGCTGGCGGAGAGCTCCGGGCTATAGTTAAAACGAGGCTGGGTGACGAACCAGCCCTTCCGATCTTTACGGAAGATTCTCGATTCAGCCTCCAGGCTCAGGAGCGCCTGCCGCAGGGTCATACGCTTTATACCCAGCAGTTCGCCTAATTCTCGTTCGGAGGGGAGTTTACCGCCGGGCGCGGTGAGCCCTTCCCTCAGCCAGTGATCTAATTTTTCTTTCGCATTTTCGACGGTAGACAGATTTGTTGTCATTGTTTAACCCAATTGGTTTAAACCAGTTCCTGAATCTTACTCCGACGTGCAAAAAAAAAACAATATCTCCGTTATTCTTTGGGGATAAATGTGACCGGCCTCTCTTCGGAAAGCGCGTAACTATCTGCTGACTGACGGGCGGCTATCGCGCCAGGGCAAAAAAAAACCCCGCCATCAAGGCGGGGTTCTGATATCGACAAGAAGCGGAAATTAATCTTCTTTCGCACCGCGCATTGCGCGTTTACGGTCGTTCTCGGTCAGATGACGTTTACGGATACGGACGGAAGTTGGAGTCACTTCTACCAGTTCGTCGTCATCGATGAACTCCAGAGCCTGCTCCAGGGTCATCTTAACTGGCGGAACCAGAACCGTTGCTTCGTCGGTACCGGAAGCACGCATGTTGGTCAGTTTCTTACCGGTCAGGCAGTTTACAGTCAGGTCGTTAGAACGACTGTGAATACCGATGATCTGGCCTTCGTAAACTTCAGCACCGTGACCCAGGAACAGCTTACCGCGGTCCTGCAGGCTGAACAGTGCAAACGCAACCGCTTTACCCTGACCGTTGGAGATCAGTACGCCGTTCTGACGCTGACCTACATCGCCCGCACGAACGTCGTCGTAGTGGCTGAAGGTGGAGTACAGCAGACCGGTACCGGAGGTCATGGTCATGAACTCAGAACGGAAGCCAATCAGGCCACGGCTTGGGATCACGTAGTCGAGACGTACGCGGCCTTTGCCATCTGGATTCATGTTTTTCAGGTCGCCTTTACGCTCACCCAGAGCCTGCATGACAGAACCCTGATGCTGCTCTTCAACGTCCAGCGTTACGTTCTCGAACGGCTCTTGTTTACGGCCGTCGATTTCGCGGAAGATAACTTTCGGACGGGAAACCGCCATTTCGAAACCTTCACGACGCATGTTTTCGATCAGAACTGACAGGTGCAGTTCACCACGACCGGAAACGCGGAATGCATCAGCATCCGGAGTTTCTTCAACGCGCAGCGCCACGTTATGCACCAGCTCTTTGTTCAGACGGTCAAGAATCTGACGAGAGGTAACGTACTTACCTTCTTTACCACAGAACGGAGAGGTGTTAACGCAGAAGAACATGGATACGGTTGGCTCATCGACTGACAGCGCCGGCAGCGCTTCAACATTCTGCGGATCGCAGATGGTGTCAGAGATGTTCAGTTCGCCCAGACCGGTGATCGCGATGATATCGCCCGCTTCAGCAATATCGCTGTCGATACGCTCCAGACCCAGGTGGGTCAGAACTTTACCCACTTTACCGTTACGGGTTTTGCCTTCGCTATCAACGATAGTGACCTGCTGGTTTGGCTTCACTTTACCGCGTTTGATGCGGCCGATGCCAATGACGCCAACGTAGTTGTTGTAATCCAGCTGGGAGATTTGCATCTGCAGCGGACCGTCAAGGTCAACGTTCGGTGCCGGAACACGATCGACGATGGTCTGATACAGCGGAGTCATATCTTCAGCCATATCTTCGTGATCCAGACCCGCAATACCGTTCAGCGCAGAAGCGTAAACGATCGGGAAGTCCAGCTGTTCGTCGGTCGCGTCGAGGTTAACGAACAGGTCGAATACCTGATCGACAACCCAGTCAGGACGCGCGCCAGGACGGTCAACTTTGTTGATGACAACAATGGGCTTCAGGCCATGAGCAAATGCCTTCTTGGTTACGAAGCGCGTCTGCGGCATTGGGCCATCCATTGCGTCAACAACCAGCAGAACGGAATCAACCATGGACATTACACGCTCAACTTCACCACCGAAGTCGGCGTGCCCAGGGGTATCAACGATGTTGATACGGTAGTCATTCCATTTAATGGCGGTGTTTTTCGCGAGGATGGTAATCCCACGCTCTTTCTCCAAATCGTTGGAGTCCATCACTCGCTCTTGAGTTTCGGCACGCGCGTCGAACGTACCGGATTGCTGCAGCAGCTTATCAACCAGGGTAGTTTTACCATGGTCAACGTGCGCGATGATGGCGATATTACGCAAATTTTCGATCACAACTTTGCCTCAGGCATTAGAAATAGCGCGTTATTGTACACGGATTAATCGCAGTACAAAACAGGATCACAAACATCCTCCACAAACAAGTATTGCAGAGTTTCTTTGTGATCGCTTTCACGGAGCGTTAAAAGGGTTATTCAAGGTCAATTGCACCAAATTAGTGCCCAATGTTCACACAATTGCACTATATTAGTGCAATGCATTCATAATGGTGCAGCCCTTTTGCACGATGGAGTGCATGATAACGCCTTTTGGGGGCAATTTAAAAGTTGGCACAGATTTCGCTTTATCTTTTTTAAGGCAACAACGCCACATTAAGCAGTTAAAAAGTTTTCGTTACCACGACGACAATGACCAATCCGGGAGAGTTTAAGTATGTCCGCTGAACACGTTTTGACGATGCTGAACGAGCACGAAGTGAAGTTTGTCGATCTGCGCTTCACCGATACCAAAGGTAAAGAACAGCACGTCACAATTCCTTCTCATCAGGTAAATGCCGAATTCTTCGAAGAAGGCAAAATGTTTGATGGCTCCTCGATTGGTGGCTGGAAAGGTATTAACGAATCTGACATGGTTCTGATGCCGGATGCGACCACTGCGCTGATCGACCCGTTCTATGAAGAACCGACGCTGATCATCCGCTGTGATATCCTGGAACCAGGCACGCTGCAGGGCTACGACCGTGACCCGCGCTCCATCGCCAAACGCGCGGAAGAATACCTGCGCTCTACCGGTCTGGCGGACACCGTTCTGTTCGGGCCAGAACCAGAGTTCTTCCTGTTCGACGATATCCGTTTCGGTGCCTCTATTTCTGGCTCCCACGTTGCTATCGACGACATCGAAGGCGCATGGAACTCCTCCACCAAATACGAAGGTGGTAACAAAGGCCACCGCCCAGGCGTGAAAGGCGGTTACTTCCCGGTTCCGCCGGTTGACTCCTCTCAGGACATCCGTTCTACCATGTGTATGATCATGGAAGAGATGGGCCTGGTTGTTGAAGCTCACCACCACGAAGTGGCTACCGCGGGTCAGAACGAAATCGCGACCCGTTTCAACACCATGACCAAAAAAGCGGACGAAATTCAGATCTACAAATACGTTGTGCACAACGTTGCGCACCGTTTCGGTAAAACCGCGACCTTCATGCCGAAGCCAATGTTCGGTGACAACGGTTCCGGTATGCACTGCCACATGTCTCTGTCCAAGAACGGCGTTAACCTGTTCTCTGGCGACAAGTATGCAGGCCTGTCTGAACAAGCGCTGTACTACATCGGCGGCGTTATCAAGCACGCTAAAGCGATCAACGCCCTGGCAAACCCGACCACCAACTCGTACAAGCGTCTGGTCCCGGGTTACGAAGCACCGGTCATGCTGGCTTACTCTGCCCGTAACCGTTCCGCTTCCATCCGTATCCCGGTAGTCACCTCGCCGAAAGCACGCCGTATCGAAGTGCGCTTCCCGGACCCGGCGGCTAACCCGTACCTGTGCTTCGCAGCACTGCTGATGGCAGGCCTTGACGGTATCAAGAACAAAATCCATCCGGGCGAAGCGATGGACAAAAACCTGTACGACCTGCCGCCGGAAGAAGCGAAAGAGATCCCACAGGTTGCAGGCTCTCTGGAAGAAGCACTGAACGCGCTGGACGCTGACCGTGAGTTCCTGACCGCTGGCGGCGTGTTCACCAACGACGCTATCGATGCTTACATCGCCCTGCGTATTGAAGAAAACGACCGCGTACGTATGACTCCGCACCCGGTTGAATTCGAACTGTACTACAGCGTCTGATTTTGCTGTAAATCCCCGGTATTCCGTGTTGTGGCGTGGGGTACCGTGGATATTTTGTTGCCGTGGAAACTTTCAGCCCATCTCAGGATGGGCTTTTTTCTCCACCAACACTCTGATCTCATGCGCTTTTTACCTATAAAAAGCTATACTGCACTAAAATAGTGCACTCTTTTCAGGAGACTGTCAGATGGCAACAGGCACTCAGCCCGATGCTGGGCAGATCCTTAACTCTTTAATCAACAGTATCTTACTGGTCGATGACGACCTGGCGGTGCATTACGCGAACCCGGCCGCGCAGCAGCTGCTGGCGCAAAGTTCACGTAAGCTCTTTGGCACGCCGCTTCCGGAACTGTTGAGCTACTTTTCACTGAATATCGGCCTGATGCAGGAAAGCCTGCTGGCGGGCCAGGGCTTTACCGACAACGAAGTGACGCTGGTTATCGATGGCCGCTCGCATATCCTGTCTCTGACGGCACAGCGCCTGCCTGAAGGCTATATCCTGCTGGAGATGGCTCCGATGGATAACCAGCGACGCCTGAGCCAGGAGCAACTGCAGCACGCCCAGCAAATCGCGGCGCGGGATTTGGTTCGCGGGCTGGCCCATGAGATCAAGAACCCTTTAGGCGGCTTGAGAGGCGCTGCGCAATTGCTGAGTAAAGCGCTGCCTGACCCGGCATTGATGGAATACACCAACGTTATTATTGAACAGGCCGATCGCTTAAGAAATCTGGTCGACCGCCTGCTGGGGCCGCAGCATCCAGGGATGCACGTGACCGAAAGCATCCATAAGGTCGCCGAACGGGTTGTGAAGCTGGTCTCGATGGAACTGCCGGATAACGTCAAACTGGTCCGCGATTACGATCCGAGCCTGCCGGAACTTCCTCATGACCCGGACCAGATCGAACAGGTTCTGCTGAATGTCGTACGCAACGCGCTGCAGGCGCTGGGGCCAGAAGGTGGCGAGATCATCCTGCGTACCCGAACCGCCTTTCAGCTGACGCTGCACGGCGTACGTTACCGCCTTACCGCGCGGATTGACGTTGAGGACAACGGCCCGGGAATTCCGTCCCACTTACAGGATACGCTGTTCTATCCCATGGTTAGCGGTCGCGAAGGCGGTACCGGTCTGGGGCTCTCCATTGCCCGCAGTCTTATCGATCAGCACTCCGGCAAAATTGAATTTACCAGTTGGCCAGGACATACCGAATTCTCGGTGTACCTGCCTATTCGGAAGTAGAGGTGTTTATGCAACGAGGGATAGCCTGGATCGTTGATGACGATAGCTCCATCCGTTGGGTGCTTGAACGCGCGCTCACCGGAGCAGGCTTAAGTTGTACAACGTTTGAAAGCGGCAACGAGGTGCTTGAGGCACTCACCACCAAAACCCCGGATGTACTGTTATCTGATATCCGGATGCCGGGAATGGATGGGTTGGCGTTACTGAAACAAATTAAACAGCGTCACCCAATGCTTCCGGTCATCATAATGACCGCGCATTCGGATCTGGACGCCGCGGTCAGCGCCTATCAGCAAGGTGCCTTTGACTATCTGCCCAAACCTTTTGATATTGATGAAGCGGTCGCTCTGGTCGATCGCGCTATCAGCCACTATCAGGAGCAGCAGCAGCCGCGCAATATCACGATAACCAGCCCGACGGCCGATATCATCGGCGAAGCGCCGGCGATGCAGGACGTCTTTCGCATCATCGGGCGCCTGTCGCGTTCATCAATCAGCGTATTGATCAACGGTGAATCCGGTACCGGTAAAGAGCTGGTTGCGCACGCCCTGCACCGTCATAGCCCGCGGGCAAAAGCGCCGTTTATCGCACTGAATATGGCTGCTATCCCAAAAGACCTGATCGAATCTGAGCTTTTCGGTCACGAAAAAGGGGCATTTACCGGCGCCAATACCGTGCGTCAGGGACGTTTTGAGCAGGCTGACGGCGGGACTTTGTTCCTCGATGAGATCGGCGATATGCCGCTCGATGTGCAGACGCGCCTGCTGCGCGTTCTGGCCGATGGCCAGTTCTATCGCGTTGGCGGCTATGCGCCGGTGAAGGTAGACGTGCGAATTATTGCGGCAACCCACCAGAACCTTGAGCAGCGTGTGCAGGAAGGAAAGTTCCGTGAGGATCTGTTCCACCGCCTGAACGTGATTCGCGTTCATCTCCCGCCGCTGCGCGAGCGCCGGGAAGATATTCCCCGCCTGGCGCGGCACTTCCTGCAAATTGCCGCCCGCGAACTGGGGGTCGAAGCCAAGCAGCTGCATCCGGAGACGGAAACCGCGCTCACCCGTTTAGCCTGGCCTGGTAACGTCCGCCAGCTGGAGAACACCTGCCGCTGGCTGACGGTGATGGCAGCAGGCCAGGAGGTTCTGACGCAGGATCTTCCCAGCGAACTGTTTGAAACCGCAATTCCCGATAGCCCGACGCATATGCAGCCGGACAGCTGGGCAACGTTACTGGGGCAGTGGGCCGACCGCGCTCTGCGTTCCGGTCATCAAAACCTGCTTTCTGAAGCGCAGCCGGAGATGGAGCGGACGCTGCTGACTACTGCCCTGCGTCATACGCAAGGGCATAAGCAGGAAGCCGCGCGACTGCTAGGATGGGGACGTAATACGCTAACGCGCAAGCTGAAAGAGTTAGGAATGGAGTAAATGTCATGCCCGGTGGCACTATGCTTACCGGGCCTACAGAATCCGTCGGCCGGGCAAACGAAGTGCCGCCCGGCATTGCAGAGTTAAATGACGCGAGAGAACTGCTGCATCCGCGCTTTCTGACGCAGATAGGCATCAAAGCACATGCAGATGTTGCGAATCAGCAGACGGCCTTTCGCCGTCACCTGAATGCTCTTGTCATCCACATCCACCAGCCCATCTTTTGCCAGCGGTGCCAGCAGCGCCAGATCGTCGGCAAAATAACGCTGGAAATCCAGTTCCCACCGCGTTTCTACCGCAGAGAAATCGAGATGGAACTGGCAAATCAGCGCCTTAATAACGTCACGACGAATACAGTCATCGCGGGTCAGCGCGATGCCGCGCCAGAGCGCATCTCCGGTTTCATCCACCTGTTGATAGTAAAGCTTCAGCTCTTTCTGGTTCTGCGCGTAGCAGTCGCCAATCATGCTGATCGCCGACACCCCCATCCCCAGCAGGTCGGTATCGCCCTGGGTGGTATAACCCTGGAAATTGCGGTGCAGGACGCCGTCGCGCTGAGCAATGGCCAGCTCGTCATCCGGACGGGCAAAGTGATCCATACCGATAAACTGATAGCCGGCGTCGGTGAGGGAGGCAATGGTCTCCTGCAGGATATCGAGCTTCTGTTCCGCCGAAGGCAGGTCGGCCTCTTTGATTTTACGCTGAGCGGCAAAGAGCGTCGGCAGATGCGCATAGTTGAATACGCTCAGACGATCGGGGTTGAGCTCGGCCACTTTTTGCAGCGTAAAGGCAAAACTCTCCGGCGTTTGTTTCGGCAGGCCGTAAATCAGATCGATATTCGTCGAGGTAAAACCAATCTCACGCGCGTGGTTGAGCAGGGCAAAGATAAACGCCTCATCCTGCTCGCGGTTAACCAGCCGCTGAACCTCTTTATTGAAGTCCTGCACGCCCATGCTCAGCCGGTTGAAGCCTTCCGATCGGAGATGATCCAGGACATCCAGTTCAATTTCGCGCGGATCGACTTCAATCGAGATCTCTGCATCGGCGTTAAAATTGAAATGGCTGCGCAGCAACTGCATTAAGCGGCTGATTTGCGCTTTATTCAGGTAGGTGGGGGTACCGCCGCCCCAGTGCAGCTGGTTCACCTGACGCCCGGCAAAGAGCGGCGCGCGATGAATAATTTCCTGCTCCAGCACATCCAGATACTGGTCGGCTTTATGCTGCTGGCGAGTCACAATCTTGTTGCAGCCGCAGAAATAGCAGAGCTTGTGACAAAACGGAATATGCACATACAGCGATAGCGGACGCTGCGGGTAGCGAGCTACCGCCTCGTCAAATTCTGCCGCACCAAACTCAGGTGAAAACTCCAGTGCGGTGGGGTATGAGGTATAACGCGGCCCCGAATAGTTATATTTCTGGATCAGGGCCAGATCCCAGTCGATTAACTGCACAGACATGCTCACTCCTTCCGATGGTGCCGTCGGCGGGTACGCCGCCCCGGCCCAACCGCACCTCGGGTGATGAGCCGGTTGCGCAGCCATTTCTGACGCCGCGACAACCGTCGTAGTTTAACGAATAACCACAGCAGATAACATACAACCAAAAGGGTTATAAGCAGGACCGGGAATCCGATTGAGTGCAAACGTTAGTTTCCACCCTTCAGCAGACGCATCATATCTTCCTGACGCTCTTCTTCTTCCTCATCCTCGTCATCATCGTAGGACAGGCCAAGCTGCTGCATCAGCTCATCAATACGATCGAGTTTGGCATCGACCCACGACTGCTCTTCAGCATTCAGGGTGCCCCCCTCTTCCAGACGTTCCAGCAGCGCGTCCAGGCGCTCATCGTTTTCCAGCAAATCCAGCTCAGCCTGTGGTGAAAGCATAGGTTTCTCGCTCTTCGGTTTGTGCTGCTTAGTAGCCGGGGTGCTTTCAGTCACGCCCAGCGGAATCGGTTTTTTACTCCCAATACGCGGATCTTGCTGCTGGCTCTGTTTTTTGCCGGATGACGCGGCATCACCGCCGGTTGCGCGACTTCCTGCCGCGTGACCACGATGTTTCTTCTGGCGTTTGCGATCGCGGGATTCCTGATTCATTTCTTCACGTGTCTTGCGATGCGTTTTGCCACGGGGTACGGATGTCGGTTTTTTCATATAGGTAATCTTCAGATTCGTTTTCTTCAGTATAGAATTGAGGCGGAATCTAGCAGAAAGCAAGCAAAGAAAAAAGGCGACAGATTACTCTGCCGCCTTTTTCCTCACTGATAACCCTTAGCGGGTTTCCACTTTCCCTGTTAGCTCACGACGCACCCTGTCTTTCCTTTAGCCAATAACAGTCCCTGTTATGTCCTTTTCCTTGTTAAAACGTCTCCAGACGTTGGTCATCCTGACATTAATCCCGGGTCTTCGCCCCCCTGGCGCTCCTGACAACTCATCCTGAGTCACTATCCTGTCGGCTTCCTTGCCTGTGCCCCTTACTTTACCGTTTTAATCCCATCCTACAACCAACCCTCAGAGTAAAAATGGCTATTTAAGATTGTTCTATAGTGTTAATTGTATGATTTTTAATGTGTTAACACGACCAACCCCCGTTGTTTCTCATCGATTGCCTCGACATTGAATGGACAATGTCTCACAAAGAGAGGGGTTTTTACTTACGACAGAGGATGCGGTAAAAACAGCCTTTTTCTGCTGTTCAGGTATAATCCCCGCCATAGCCTTATTTAACGGAGACGACAGTCTTGACTAACTGGAACTATCAACAGACGCATTTTGTCACCAGCGCACCCGATATCCGCCATCTTCCATCCGATACGGGTATCGAAGTTGCCTTTGCTGGTCGCTCAAATGCGGGGAAATCCAGCGCCCTGAATACGCTCACCAACCAGAAAAGCCTGGCGCGTACTTCTAAGACCCCTGGCCGCACCCAGCTAATCAACCTGTTTGAAGTCGCCGAAGGCAAACGCCTGGTCGACCTGCCGGGTTACGGCTACGCTCAGGTCCCGGAGGAGATGAAGATCAAATGGCAGCGCGCGCTGGGTGAATACCTGGAGAAACGTCTGTGCCTGAAAGGACTGGTGGTGCTGATGGATATCCGTCATCCGCTGAAAGACCTCGATCAGCAAATGATCGAATGGGCGGTAGAAAGCGATATCCAGGTTCTGGTTCTGCTCACCAAAGCCGATAAGCTGGCCAGCGGCGCACGTAAAGCGCAGGTGAATATGGTGCGTGAAGCGGTTCTTGCCTTTAACGGCGATGTGCAGGTTGAACCCTTCTCTTCGCTGAAAAAAACAGGCGTGGATAAGCTGCGTCAGAAGCTCGACAGCTGGTTTAATGAGATCCCTCCTCAGGAAGAGATCGCCGACGGAGAGTAATTGCCGTTGTTTTCCCGGATAGCGGCGCCTGACGCCTTATCCGGGCTGCATCATCAGCCCACCGCAGTCCGCCAAAATTTTCTTTCGCGCAATAAAAAACGCCCCGGTCATAAATGACCGGGGCGGCTAAAATATTCAGCCAAATCCGATTACGTGAAGTAAAAGGTCTGAAAGATAGAACATCTTACCTCTGTACCCTACGTCATTAACTCTACTCTTCTTTCGGTTACGGAGAAAGCACTTTTTGTAGTTTTTTTTCACTCTTTACATAGCAAATTCAAATGATCATCACAAAACGCTATAAGTTATGTTGCTTACTTACAGAAAATCACCTTATCCACTGAATACTTAGTGCGCTTGATCCCAGTTTTCTCCGCTTCCTACTTCCACCAGCAGCGGTACCGCCAGCGTGGTGCTGTTCTCCATCAGTTCGTGCACCTTTTTCGCCACGGCATCAAGGTCATCTTTGTGCACTTCAAAGACCAGTTCATCGTGCACCTGCATGATCATCCGCACCCGCGGCTTCTCGGACAGCAGCCATTCATCAACGGCGATCATTGCGCGCTTGATAATGTCAGCCGCCGTCCCCTGCATCGGGGCGTTGATCGCCGCACGTTCGGCGCCGGCACGACGGGCGCCGTTGCTGGATTTGATGTCCGGAAGGTAAAGGCGACGGCCATCCAGCGTTTCGACATAGCCCTGCTCTTTTGCCTGTGCCCGGGTACGCTCCATGTAATCAAGGACGCCCGGATAGCGCTCAAAATAGAGGTCCATATATTTCTGCGCTTCTTTGCGCGGAATATTGAGCTGCCGTGCGAGGCCAAATGCGCTCATGCCATAAATCAGACCAAAGTTAATCGCCTTGGCACTGCGACGCTGCTCGCTGCTTACACTCTCCAGCGGCAGGCCAAAGACCTCTGCCGCCGTTGCGCGGTGGATATCTTTACCTTCCGCAAACGCGGTCAGCAGCCCCTTGTCACGCGACAGATGCGCCATAATGCGCAACTCAATTTGCGAGTAGTCGGCAGAGACGATGAGGTAATCCGGCGGCGCGATAAATGCCTGACGAATACGACGCCCCTCTTCGTTACGCACCGGAATGTTCTGCAGGTTAGGATCGGTGGAGGAGAGACGCCCCGTCGCCGTTACCGCCTGGTGATAAGAGGTATGCACGCGGCCGGTTTTGGGGTTAATCATCAGCGGTAGCTTGTCGGTATATGTCGACTTCAGCTTCGCCAGTCCGCGATATTCGAGAATAACTTTCGGTAGCGGATAGTCCAGCGCCAGTTCTTCGAGCACTTCCTCGGAGGTTGAAGGCGCGCCGCCCGGTGTTTTCTTCAGCGGTTTAATGCCTTGTTTTTCAAACAAAATAGTTTGAAGCTGTTTGGGTGAAGAGAGATTGAACTCTTCACCAGCGATCTCGTAGGCTTTCTGTTCCAGTTCGATCAGGCGCCTGGCGATCTCCTGCGAATGAGCGTGCAGTACAGCCGGATCAATGTTGACGCCGTTACGTTCCACGCGAGAGAGCACCGGTACCAGCGGCATCTCAATATGCTTAAAGATATTCAGCGGACCTTCATGCTGCTGCAGCTTCGGCCACATCTTCAGGTGCAGCTGCAGAGTGACGTCGGCATCTTCCGCCGCGTAGCGGCCGGCTTCTTCCAGCGCGATCTGGTTAAAGGTGAGCTGATTTTTACCTTTGCCTGCAATCTCTTCAAAGGTAATCGTTTTATGCTTCAGCCAGCGGTCGGCAAGGCTGTCCATATCATGGCGGCCCGCCACGCTATCAAGAATGTAGGATTCCAGCATGGTGTCAAAAGCGATGCCGCGTAGCTCAATATCATAGTTCGCCAGAATTCCGCGGTCATATTTCAGGTTTTGCCCGACCTTCAGCAGATTCTCGTCTTCCAGCAGAGGTTTCAACAACGTCAGTACGCGTTCGCGGGAGATCTGATCCGGTGCATCGAGATAATCATGCGCAACCGGTACATAGGCTGCAACGCCGGGCTCAATGGCAAACGACAGGCCGACCATATTGGCGGAGATATTATCCAGGCTGTCCGTTTCGGTATCAAACGCAAACAGCGGCGCTTTTTTCAGCTTCTCGATCCATTCGATCAGCGTCTGCTCATCAAGAATAGTGACGTAGTTTTCCGCAGACAGTGTCGCTACCACCTCGGCTTCTTCTTCCGCTACTGCCGCCGCTTCAGCCGGTTTTGCAGCTGGCTTAACGCCTTTTGACTGCATCCATTTGCCGGATTCAACATCGGTGATCCAGCGCTTAAATTCATATTTTTTGAACAGAGCCAACAGGTCATCCGCCGCCGGCGGCAGCACGTGCAGCTCTTCACAGCTCAGATCCAGCTCGACGTCGGTTTTAATCGTCGCCAGCTGATACGAGAGGTAGGCCACCTCTTTATTCTGCTCCAGTTTTGCCGCCATCGTTTTGGCGCCGCGGAAAGTCAAACCGGCAATTTTTTCTGGCTCAGCGTACAACGTATCCAGCCCACCCAGCCCCTGCAGCAGCGCCTGGGCCGTTTTCTCGCCCACGCCGGGTACGCCTGGAATGTTATCGGAGGAGTCGCCCATCAGCGCCAGGAAGTCAATAATCAGCTCTGGCGGAACGCCGTACTTCGTCACTACTTCTTCCGGGCCAAGAATGGTATTGGTCATGGTATTAATCAGGGTAATTCCCGGCGTGACCAGCTGCGCCATATCTTTATCACCGGTACTGATGAGCACCGGGCGGCCCACTTTTTCTGCTTCGCGCGCCAGAGTTCCGATCACATCGTCCGCTTCGACGCCAGGCACAGCCATCAGCGGCAGCCCCATCGCTTTCACCATAGTATGCAGCGGTTCGATCTGCGCCCGCAGATCGTCCGGCATCGGCGGACGATGGGATTTGTAATGCTCAAACAGTTCGTCACGGAAAGTTTTCCCTTTGGCATCAAAAACCACAACGGCGTGCGTGGGTTGATACTGGAGGATCAGGCTTCGCAGCATATTCAGCACGCCATACATAGCGCCTGTCGGTTCTCCGGCGCTGTTAGTCAGCGGCGGGAAAGCGTGATACGCCCGGTAGAGGTAAGAGGAGCCGTCAACGAGGATAAGTGGGTTTTCTGGGATCTGAACCATAATTTCCGTGCCTGTTTATCAGATTATGGGTAAAGGATGCCACAGACAGGCCTGAAAACCTGAATTTTTCCCGCATTTCACCAAAAAGATTCGTTGATCCGGTCGATCGTGCGGCAGTAATATCTGTGGATAACTTTGTGCATAGTTTTATAAGGATAGCTGTCTGGTCTGAAATAAAATAACAAAAAACATAATTTAAGTTTATTTATCATAAAGTTAATGATTGATCCTTGCTTTTAATACCTTTCTAATGACTCAATGTTCCATGTGGATATAAGATCCGCCGTTTTTTCAGTTCTGGTAAGACCCGTCATTTGCTGCGTTTTCTGGTAAAATCAGCCTCTTGCACGGTTTAACTGCGCTCTTTATCAGCCTAACTTTCTGAATAAACTAACTATGTCGAGATTACTCGCTGCAATAACACTTCCGCTGAGTATCGCCCTTACCATCTTAGTCACCATTATCTGTTCCGTACCGATAATCATCGCCGGGCTGATTAAACTTCTTGTCCCCATCCCCGCGGTATGGCGTGCGATTTCCCGTTTCTGCAATTTCATGATGTATTGCTGGTGCGAAGGGTTGGCACTGCTGCTCTATCTGAATCCCAGACTGACGTGGGACGTGCAAGGTCTTGAAGGGCTGAGCAAGAAAAACTGGTATCTGCTTATCAGCAATCATCACAGCTGGGCGGATATCGTGGTGCTCTGCGTGTTGTTTCGCAAGCATATCCCTATGAATAAGTACTTCCTTAAGCAACAGCTGGCGTGGGTACCTTTTATCGGGCTTGCCTGCTGGGCGCTGGATATGCCCTTTATGCGTCGCTACTCGCGAGGCTATTTAATTCGCCATCCTGAGCGTCGCGGTAAAGATGTTGAAACCACTCGCCGCTCCTGCGAGAAATTTCGCTCGCATCCGACGACCATCGTCAATTTTGTAGAAGGTTCGCGTTTTACCGAAGATAAGCAGCGGCAAACTCGTTCACCTTATCGCAATTTATTGCCACCGAAGGCCGCAGGTATCGCGATGGCGTTGAACGTGCTCGGTGCTCAGTTCGATAAGCTGTTGAACGTCACGCTTTGCTATCCGGAGAACAACCAGAGGCCATTTTACGATATGTTAAGCGGTCGACTGACGCGTATTGTTGTTCGCGTTAATCTCATTCCCGTGGCGGAAGATCTGCACGGCGACTACGTGAATGACAAAAACTTTAAGCGCCGTTTCCAGCGTTGGTTGAATGAACTGTGGGAAGAGAAAGACTGTCAGCTGACGGAAATCATGCGGACAAAAGGACGCGAAGAGCATTGAACCTGATAACCATGCCACCTCCACAGGCGGTTTAAGAGAGATATGAAAAAAGCCGGTCAGTGACCGGCTTTTTTTTTACTTCTTCTCAACCAGCTGCTTAACGCTATCCGCATACTGGGCGACAAAGGCGTCCATATTGCTGGTATCCATTCCCTGCGGGTTCAGCTGATATTTGCCGTCGACGTACATTGCCGGTACGCCCTGCAGCTGGAAGTCAGCAGCCGCTTTTTCCTGCTGAGCAACCAGGGATTTCACGACAAAGCTGTTCCATGCCGCATCGTAGTCTTCGCCTTTCACGCCAGCGTCAACGAAGACTTTACGAATATCCGCCACGGTCTGCACGGTCTGGGTCTTCTGTACCGCTTCAAACATCGGCACGGTGATCTTATCTTCAACGCCCAGCGCCATCGCGACGGCCCATGCCTGGGTTAAGTCTTTACCCAAAGGTCCGAGGAATTCAACGTGGTACTTGGTCATTTTGGCGCCTTCCGGCAGCTTTTTCTTCACGTTATCAGAAACGTGCAGCACTTCCTCAAACTGATAGCAGTGCGGGCAGTAGAACGAGAAGAACTCAAGAACCTGAGGCGCGCCGGCTACGGGCTTATCAAGGGTGATGTACTGCTTACCGTCGGTGATCTGGGCCGCAGAAGCACTAAAAGCCAGAATCATACCAGCCAGCGCCAGCCAAATTTTTTTCATGTTTACGTCTCTCCTGGAAATATCTGATTAATACATTGGCGTTAACTGAAGAGGGGGTTCTTGCAGAACCTTCACCTGCTCAAGAAAAGTTGCTGTCTGCCCCCGCCAGTAATCTTCCCCGGTAAGCCAGGGGAAATTAATAGGGAAAGCAGGATCGTCCCAGCGCCTGAGCAACCATGCCAGATAATAAACTAACCGCATGGCGCGTAAAGGTTCGATAAGGGCGATTTCGTCTGAATTGAACGGACTGAATTCTTCATAAGCTTCAACGATCATCTCCAGCTGCATTCGCTGCTCGGCTTTATCACCGTTCAGCAGCATCCACAGATCCTGGATGGCCGGACCGTTGCGGGCATCATCTAAATCAACAAAAAGCGGACCATCGCGCCAGAGAATATTACCGGCATGACAATCGCCGTGCAGACGCAGAATGTCCGCGTTGCCGTGCCATTGAGCGATAACGGCAGCAATCAGCTTATCTGCGGCGCGGAGGAAGTCCTTCTTCAGAGCTGAGGGGATCAGCGTTGAGTGTTCAAAAACGTCCCGCGGCGCGAACAAATACTCATTCACGCCTATCTCAGGGCGCGCGACAAAACGCGCTTTGCGCCCGGTCTGGTGCAAGCGCCCCAGATAACGGCCGACGGACTCCATTTGATCGAGGTTATCCGATTCAAACTGGCGCCCACCTAAGCTGGGGAACACGGCAAAATAGAAGCCCTGATGCTGATGAAGAGTACTGTCATTGAAAAATAATGGCGCAGCAACAGGAACATCATCCTGCTTGAGCTGAAGGGTAAACTGGTGTTCCTCGAGGATCTGTTCGGCAGACCAACGTTCAGGACGATAGAACTTCACCACATAGCGATGGCGGTCTTCGTCCTGAAACTGGTAAACGCGGTTTTCATAGCTGTTAAGCGGAGTGAGCCCGGAGTCCACTCGCATCCCCAGATCGAATAGCCCATCGATGATGGTATCCGGGTTTAGCGTCTGAAAATTAAAAGCCTTATCGTGCATCCTGACATCCGATAATCTTAGGAATAGTTCAGGATATCATCTCATAACTCGTTCCGCGGCAGCACTTACAACCTTTTACTCTTTAATCACACCGCGAGCGCGCAATAAGGCCGTTTTGAAATCCTCTTCGTAATCTTTCTGAATACCAGGAATAACGGCTTCTTTTGCCGAATCACGCATTTTCAGATGATAAATCAGGATATCGTCGGAAAGATCGACCAGCTCGCCGTCGTAACCGGCCTCTTTTGCGAGTTTCTGCAAAAATTGCATCAGGTTCAGCTCCGGCTCTTTCTGCCAGGCTGGCTGGAGGAGTTCAATTACTTCATTCAGACGTTTACATTTCATGGTCATGCTCCTTACTCTTGATAGCGACAACTTAACAGGGTCAATCCCACAATGAAAGAGGCGATATTGATATGCAAGGCGAGGTCATAACCGGCGTTATATTAGCAGGCGGAAGGGCCACGCGGATGGGAGGTGCGGATAAGGGATTGCAGCTACTCGATGGTAAGCCATTATGGCGCCATGTTGCAGATGCGTTATCTCCTCAGGTGACCCACCTGGTTATCAGTGCCAACCGTAATCTGGAACGCTGGTATGAAAGCGGGTATCCGGTGTATTCCGACAGTCTCTCTGACTTCCCGGGGCCATTAGCCGGTATGCTATCCGTGATGCAGCAGACACAGAGCGAATGGTTCCTCTTCTGCCCCTGCGATACCCCCTTTATCCCCTCATTCCTGGCTGAGCGCTTTATACAGCAGAAACAGACCGCTCCCGTCGTCTGGGTTTACGACGGAGAACGCGATCATCCCGCTATTACCCTGATGCATCGATGTTTAATGCCCGATCTGGCGGCATATCTTGCCGCAGGCGAACGACGCGTGATGGCTTTTATGCGCAACAGCGGCGGACATCGCGTTGATTTCAGCGATGTCCGCCCGGCCTTTATTAACGTCAATACCCTTGATGACTTGCAGGGCATACAGGAGCAATCATGATCCCCGTTCTCGCCATTTCCGCCTGGAGTGGTACCGGTAAAACAACGCTGTTAAAAAAATTAATCCCCGCATTGTGTGCTGCTGGCCTGCGTCCGGGTTTGATCAAGCATACCCATCATAATATGGATGTCGATCTGCCGGGTAAGGACAGCTATGAATTGCGTAAAGCCGGGGCAGCTCAAACGATTGTCGCCAGTTCACAACGCTGGGCGCTAATGACTGAAACGCCGGATGAAGAAGAGGTGGATTTAGCCTGGCTGGTTAGCAGGATGGATGCATCAACGCTGGATTTGGTTCTGGTTGAAGGGTTTAAGCATGAGCCGGTAGCGAAGCTCCTGCTTTTTCGGCAACAGGGTGGGCATCGTGTCGAGGAGCTCGTCCTGGATGAGCATGTGATTGCGGTAGTCAGCGATACTCCATTAGAGACATCACTCCCGCAGTTAGATTTAAACGATATTCCGCAGATCGCGGCGTTTATTCTACGCTGGTTGGCAGAAGCGCAATGGCAGTGAGTATTTCAGCAATGGGCGTAATATAGCGCCCGTTCTGCGTTATTCCTGCGAGATTAGGCGTTGCGGATAAATAACGATAAAAACGCAAAAAGCCCATCCGTCAGGATGGGCTTTTTACTGATTTGATGCCTGGCAGTTCCCTACTCTCACATGGGGAGACCCCACACTACCATCGGCGCTACGGCGTTTCA
>OENY01000030.1_pt1 | contig 112633 bp, 106 predicted proteins | sample 1539391 | NCBI WGS metagenome assembly OENY01 (sample SAMN03777356, study PRJEB22549) | human gut metagenome | biome: gut; feature: infant; material: feces | host: Homo sapiens | collected 2013-11-24 | reverse complement strand
CCGCCATCAAGAGCGGCAAAACACACAGGTGTTGCAACCACCACTAAAATCCGCCCGACACGATACGCATGTGAAAACGCCACGGCCTCTCCCGCGAGCGCCAGGGCGTGTGTGGCGTATCATCCGTCCGTTGCTTCGCTGGTTCTGTTCCATGGGCAGAATCCGCCGGCGTAATGCACGTTTTTCTGGAACAGTGCGACCGCGTCCGGTGACAGCGATTCCAGATAGTTGTAGTTGACTATCCTGGCGACGCAGTATATCGATACTTGCTCGGCTCCGGCGGTTTTCAGGCATGCGGCGACCGATTGGACGTTCGCCCCGGTCACCCATGAGTCGTCGAGGAGCAGGACGTTCCCATTCAAGTCGGGTGCGGATTCGATGTGGAACCTCTCCGGGTCGAAGCGTCTTTTCTCACCTTCCGACGCGGTGATTTCCACCTCGGGCAGACCTCCCATGACTGATGTGGCTATCTCATGGAACGGGTGCGGTTTCCCGTATCGCGGTGATTGCCTGGTCGATGGTACCATCGCCCAGGCAACTGGCGATCCTCCGGCGACCGCGTTCAGGCAATCCCCGTGTCCGACTATGCCCAATGCCAGAATCGCCCTGACGAGCGTGCGGTAGTCGGGTGACGCCGGATGCTCGTCCTTGTACCCGTACATCATCTTCAACGACTGGCTTCTTGGTTCCGGGGCGTAGACGCCGAATGCGAGCCGGTCGGCGAGGAGATGCCCGGCACCAATGGCGGATGCACTGCCGTGGATGAGTGAGCAGCCGCGGCACATCCAATAACCGGCGCCTTTGAACCCTCCGCATTCGGGGCACAGGTATCCGTGGACCGACTTGTACCTCACGGTTTTCAGGTAGCTGCCGGCCATGCTGTCTATGGCGCGGTCAAGCGCTAATCCGTATCTACTGATCATTCGACCTCGATGCGCCTGCCGACAACAGCATGTCCACGGATTCCTCGAGCGCACGTCCCATTCCCAGAAGGTCATGCAATCTCGCCTTTACGTCGTCGACAGTGGACGCCACACACACGCCCGGCCTGGACGCCAGCTTCCTTCCCCATTCAGTCCCGTCGGCGACGGTGTCCCTGAGTATCACGGGACGACCATGCTGCTGGGCCTGACGGGCCTGGATCCTGGTCCCGGAATGCTCGGACGCCTGCACGACGACGGTGGCCACACCGTATCCGCTCATCGACGCGTTCCGCATCGGGAACGTGTACTTGGTCGGCCCCTGGTCCGGCCAGAACTGCGAAAGCACAAGCCCGTCGCGTCCGATGCGGTCCTGCAGCGTTCCGTTCTCCCTGGGATACCGTTTGGTGATCCCGGTGCCGATGAACGCGACCGTGCGCCCGCCTTCCTCCAAAGCCCTGACATGAGCCGCAGTGTCTATGCCGGAGGCGAGTCCGGCGATGACGGCGAACCCACATGACACCAGCATGGAAGCCGTGTCCTGCGCGAATTTCAGCGATTCGGCGTCGGCCTTCCGGGAACCGACCACACTGACGCCAAGCTCGTCCTGTACCATGCGGCCTTCCGCGAAAAGGAACGGTGGCATGTCCACGACCTGGCGGAGCCTGTTCGGATACCGGTCATCGAGGACGGAAACGAAGTCGAGACCACGACGCTCCCACGAGTCCACTTCGTCCAGCGCCGCGTCGAAGGCGGACTCAAGTTCCGCAGCCCTTGCCCGCGAAACAGGTATGTCCCGGTCATCGAACAGGGTCGGCTCCCCGTTCTCGAAATCATCCGGATCCTCGTCGTCATATAACGGGTTGTTACGCGGGTCGATCTCGTGCATGAGCACCTTCAGGGCGCTTCCGTTGCGCTCGACGGTCTCGGCTATGGACGACCACGAATCGCGCTTCCGGTCGATCGTGTTAAGCAACACCACCAGTGCGGCGTTCTCCCGCATCAAACCCTCATCGTCAGACATCTGCCACGCTCCCATGCATCTCACCGGTCTCCCCATTCTAATATCGGAACGTTACATCCCGCGTCATGAGGCATCCGTCCGCGAACACGGCTGTCTTCTATCCGCGTGCCGGCGTCGCGTCGATGATCTCGATCCCGTCGTGCAGGTCGGGTATCGCGGCGGCCATCAGCCGCCCCAACGATGCGGCGTCCCTGTGGGTGTAGTGCATGGTCATCTGCAGGCTGACGTGGCCCATGATGCTGACGCGCGCGTCCTCGGGCATGCCGGCGCGCGCGGTCATCGACGCCATCCAGTGCCGGGCGGAGTGGATCCGCACCTGCGGCAGGCCCGCGGCCTCCAACGCCTTCAGCCAATGGTGTCGTTCCGTGGCCTCGCGGACCGGATGGCCCAGCTGGTTCGTGAACACGAGCTCACGCGGGCCGACATGCAGGCGTCGGATGCGCGCCCACAGCCGGTCCCACAATCCCTGCGGGATGGGCACGAACCGCGTGGCGGCGCGTGTCTTGGGCGTGGTCAGCCACAGAATCCCGTACAGGTGCTCCGCGTCGAGCCATTTGGGGATCACCGCATCGCCGGGACGACCGTACTCCTGGATCTGCTGCTGCACGAATATGCCGGGCACGCCGTCGCGCAGTTCCAGCTCGTATGGCATGAGCGCGTACCGTTCGCCGGCGCGCATGCCGGACGTGAACGCCAGTTCGAACAGGAGCGCCCACACCTCCACGCTGTCGTCCATGTCCACCGGCCCGCGCCTTGATTCCGGCATCGACCCGACGGCGGCTATCATCCTTTTCGGCTGGCCGGGCGCGAGGATCCGCACCGGTGTCGGCTCCACGCGCGGCGGCCGCACCTTCCTGCACGGATCCACCGGTATCAGCTCCTCCAGTTCGGCGTCGTCCAGCACCATCTTCAGGCTGACGAAATGATCCTTCAGCGTGGAGGGGGCGAGCCGCTTCCCCAGCACGCGCATGCACCGGCGGACATGCTCCGGAGCCAGATCCGCGAGGCGCACGTGGCCGATGACCTGACAGCAGGCGCGCAGGCGGCCGGCCCGCGTCCGATAGGTGGTGGGCTTGACGCGAAGCCGGTAGTCCTCCAGCCAGCGTTCCACGTAATCGTTGAGGTACGGGGATTTGGCGCCGGGCATGAGGCCGGTGCGTTCGAGCTCGGCGATTTTGGCGTCGAACCGTTCTCTGGCCTCGGCCTTGGTGCGTCCCTTGGCTTCGACGTAGCGGCGTTTGCCGGTGGCGGGGTCGGCCCCGAGGTCCTTGCGGAACCTCCATGTGCCGTCCTTGCCGTGGATGATGCTGCCGGCTCCCTTGGTGCGGCGTTTCCGTGTGGCCATGATGGTCTCCCTTTCCGTGTTCGGGAGAGCACCCTAAGCGTGTCCACGCGTGGTCTCGGAGCCGTTGTGATCGTTGCCCTCCGAGGTCTCCCAAAGGGCACACTATCCGCACACTATCGGTGTCACAAACGGCCCGATACGTGGCAGAAACCGCCATTTTCTCCGCATTCAAAAACGGCGCGATTCCAACGTTCCGCATCCGGAAACCGTTGGAATCACGCCGTTTTCGCCATGCTCAACAAGCTCAGTGGCTTATATTGAACTTGAACTCGGCGTCTTACCGGTCTTCTTCGTCCCGCCTTGCCGCGGATATTCAATCGCATTGCAGGGGTGACTTCCTCGATCATTTGACAGACCGACCGACGGTCTGTATGCTTGACGGGGACATGAACGAAAGGCAGGCCATCCGCATGGCGCACGATATACATTCCGGAGACACCGAACGACGAATCCTCGATTCCGCCCGCAGGCTCTTCGCTGAAAAGGGCTACGAGAAGACGTCCATCCAGGACATCCTGAACGACCTGGGACTGTCCAAGGGCGGGCTCTACCACCACTTCAAATCGAAGGAGGCGATTCTCGACCGGCTGAACGCCGACGAGTGGGCCGCAACCGCGCGTCTTCTCGACAAACTCATCGAGCGCAAGGACATGAGTGCGCTTGAGAAGCTGCGCGCGCTCATCGTTTCCGCTGTGGACGCCCCCGATCATCTGGACCTGGTCCGTTCCCAGCTGGCGCTGCTCAAGGATCCTGCGTTCTTTACGGCGAACATGCGCTTCTGGTCGACGAGACTGCCGGAGTCCTTCCGCTCGCTCATCGATATGGGCGTGCAGGACGGCTCCATTCCCACGGCATACCCCGAGGAGGCGGCGCAACTGCTCTCGCTCCTCGGCAACTACTGGCTCATGCCCTGCTTCTACCCCGCCGATCATGCCGGCATGGAACACCGCATCCGCTGCCTCGCCACGATGCTCGACGCCATCGGCGCGCCAGTGTTCGACGAGACGCTCATCCTGCGGACGACCGAAAGGCTCACGGCCCTGACACCGGAAGAGGATACAGCGTCCGCATAGGAGACGCGCCCGGGTGCGCCGCATCTTGCATATCCTGACGTCACAGATGTCGAAGCGCTTCCGCGCCTTTTTCCTTGGGCGTATTGTTATCACAATAACAGACCGACGGTCGGTTTGTATAAATGGCCGTGGCCAATCACAAGAAAGGAATCCACGATGACGAACGCATACGAATGCACGACCCAACCACAAAGAAGCCAAGCGGCTGATCCTCTTCGCACACGCGACTTCCGCCTGCTCGTCGCGGGTCTCGGCATATCGCTCTTCGCCAACCTTATGCTGCGGTTTGCCATGTCCATGTGGGTGCTTGACGAGACCGGCTCGGCGGCGGCGTTCGCCTCCATTCTTACTGCAAGCATTCTGCCCACGATTCTGCTCTCGCCCCTTGGCGGCGTGATGGCGGATCGTACGAACCGTCGGACCGTCATGGTGGCGCTTGACGCGCTTTCCGCCGTGACGGTGCTCGTCTGCGCGGCGATCTTTTCGGCCGCCGGTTTCAATCTGGCGGCGATAGCCGTGATGCAGGTGGTGCTCGCCGTGCTTGACGCGATGGAGACGCCTACGGTGCAGGCGGCGCTGCCGCAGATGTTCCGCTCCCATGGCGAGGATGTGATGCGTCGCGCGATGGCCGTGGTGAACGTAGTGAACCAGACGAGCACGCTCGTTCCCGCCGTGCTCGGCGGCGTGCTGTACGCGGCGGTTGGTGCGATGCCCATGATGGGCCTCACGATCGTGGGGTTCGGTGCGGCCGCCGTCGTGGAGTGTTTCATCCGGCTCGGCGCTCCCGACCGCGGCGACGCCGGCCGCGTCACCGCGGTCGACGACCTGCGCGCGGCCGGACGTTTCCTCACCCGCGAACGTCCTCATGTGCTGCATCTGGTGTTGATCTGCGCCGCGCTCAACTTCCTGGTGACGGGGTATGCGGAGGTCGGCTTCCCCTACATGGTGCGGACCGTACTGGGGTTCGGCTCCACGGCGTACGGCCTTGCATATGGTCTCGTGGGAGCATCCGGACTGCTCGGCGCGCTCGTCGGTGGGCGGGTCGCGAGGTCGCTGTCCATGCGGCGATTCCCGATGGCGATCGCCGCCTTCTCGCTCACCATCCTGCCCCAAGCGCTTGTCATGACGATTCCCGCAGGTGGAGTGATGCGACTCGCGGTGCTCACGGCGAGCACCTGCGGAACCATGATCGCCATCACCCTCGCGAACCTCATCGCCGTGCCGGCGATCCAGATGGGCTGCCCCGAGGACATGACCGGCAAGGTGATGTCGCTCGCGCTCTCCGCGAGCATGTGCGCTCAGCCCCTCGGACAGATCGCATACGGCTGGGCGTACAGCGTCTACCCGGCGGGCGCGGTCCTGGCGGTGACGTTCGCCCTGGCCACCGCGATGCTGCCGCCAGTCGCGCACGTAACGCGGCGGTTCTAGGACGGGATTCCATCACCTTCGCTCTGGACAGCTGAGACATCAAAGCCATGTGCGGATATGCAAACGGCCGCCATCAATCATGGTGATGTTGGCCGTTCACGTCATCCCCGTACCGTAGATATGAAAATGACCACTGTAATCGCACATACGACGATGGTGGTCATTGGATCAATCGCCCCGGCGTCAGGCCTGCACGAGCGGGCGGATGTCGTCCAAGGTGCTGGGGTCGAAGGTCAGCAGATCGTGGTCGGCCTGAAGGTTCGCCCAGAACTCGGGCGTGGTGTCGAGCGCCTTGCCGAGCCGCCATGCCGAGCCGCCATGCCATGGGGTGGTGATGCGCCGCCTGCCATTGACGATCTCGCCGATCGGCGACATCGGCGTGCTTTGCCGTACCCGTCGAGGTGGGTGTGGACCTGCCAGACGTCCCAGATATGATATGCGCCGATGAGCGAAGCAATCGGACTTTGATTCGGAAACGGCCTTCATACCGCACTTGTCCATCACACAACTGGACTGGAACATGAACAGGCACGCAGTCACGGTTGCATAATAGGATTCAAGTCAATAGCAGCCTTCCACGCCTCCTCACAGTGCGCAACCCGGAAGGTCCTTTTTATTGGCGAACTCGACCGGTTTGGCCTATCGCAACAGTCGTTCGTTGAGGATGACAGGAGCGTGTTCGATTGACGGCTGCAACGCATCGAGCTGGTCGGACAGCTTCGACTCGTCGACCACCGGCAGTTCGAGCAGGGATCGTGCGGCCGCGTGCAGGTAGTCGTTCAACGCCTCGATGCGGCCCGGCTCCAGCGGGTAAGCCGGGTCGTTCTCCAAGGTGACGTCCAACGTTTTGCGCAACATCTCATGCTGCGCGCTGCCCATGATGGCCGCGCACTGGTCGCGGAACGTCATACGAGAATTTGCCGGCTGACGTTCGGACAGTACCTGCGGAATCCACGCGCCGCCCTCCCAGTCGGCGCGCATGTCGTTCTTGAACAGCGACATGTTATGGTCGAACAACGGCGCCGGACCCAGAATCCGGCCGGTACGGTTGTCGCGCAGGAACCCGTGGTTGTTGGCGTGACGGTCCTGATTGACGATGAGCGCGTCGAACACTAGCATCGTGCGCATCGCCTCGAACGATTCCTCGGACACGGCGCGTGCGGCGGCGAGGATCTCCGGGAACGACGCCAGCTGCGTCGCCGCATAGAACGGCACGAACGACACGTCCTTTGAGTTCATCGAACCGCACACCGACGCGAGCTTGCCCTTCCAACGGGCGATGCGGTAGTCGACCGCGTTCACACCGAGCCTGCGCGCCAGCTGCGAGGCGAGATACTCGGAATACGGTTCCAAACCGGCGTTCGCATACCCTTCGGAACCCGCCTTCCACAGTTCCAGCCCACGTTCCGTATGCCGCCATGCCTTCGGGAACTGGCCGTCCGTCGTCCACTCGCTCGACAGGCCGATCGCATGCTTCTCGCTCGACGTATACCCCGTGTAGGCCACGATGGCGAGCGTCTCGTCCAATGGATTGTCATACAGGTTGATGTCCGCGAACTTGAGGTTCTCACCGTCGCGTTCCGCCCAGAACGAATCGTTGACCGACAGCCCCTTGCACAGGTCGATGATCCCCAGCGTATCCGCAATGTTCAACCCCGCCTGCGCGAGAACCTGCGTGGCGAACTCACGATTCTTCGGAATCGTGCGCCGCTCCAGCCACGTCGTCAGCTTCGCATTATCCGGCTCCGGAGCCAACGGAAATGGCAGCAACGCGCGCTTCGACTCATCGAACCAGCGGACATGCGCCTCGATCTTGCCCGCCAGCAGGCCCTCGCCATACGACGCATCGAACCGGAGCAGCGGATCATCATAGAGCCGCAGCACGTAACTCGTCATATCCGGCCCCTCCAATCAAGCCCGCTCCAAAGTCATATCGGGCGATTCACATATGAAGAACAACTGTCTACAGTATAGACGAGGGCCTTGGAACGCGGGGGCTTCACTCTGAAGTCAAGTATTTGATACAATTTGGTGCAAAAAGATAGCAAATAGCAATAAGGAGTGGCTATGAGCATGCAGATTGCCACGCGAGTTGATGACGAGCAGGCTGCGTTGTTTAAGGAGACGACCCGACAGCTGGGTACCACCCCGGCCGATGCCCTGCGTATGTTCATCAGCGCGTTCAATGATTACCGTGGGTTCCCCTATGAGGTGCGTTTGCCACGAAATGACGTGGAGCCGTTTGCGTCCGAGCGGGACGCTACTGAGTATGCCAGTCGTCTCGCCTTGAGGATGTCCGATGAAACGAGGTGAGATTTGGACGTTGCAGGCCGATGGCTACGCCAGCAAGCCACGGCCGGTTGTCATCGTGCAGAGCGATGCCGTCGATCGGTTCGATTCCGTCATCACTTGTCTGCTGACCTCATACGATTCCTCCGACATCGACACGCGGGTCCGATTGGAACCAAGTCCGGAGAACGGCCTGAACAAAGTGAGTTACGTGATGACGGACAAGATCGTCACCGTCGACCGCAAACTGCTGGGATACCAAGTCGGCGTGGTTGATGATGCAGCCATGGCGAATATCGGCCGTCAGCTCATGCGGGTTCTAGGTTTGCTGTGACGTTTGGGATGGCTGGCGGGCGTGCGTCTACTTGTGACATCGTTTATGCACCCTTGAGGCCGTATGATGATGGCGTCGAATTCAAGCTCTCCCCAACGTCTAAGAAATGGCTTCCTTCATATTACGGTCATACGACCAACACCATATGAAGGAAGCCATCATGAATGGTCTAACGGCAATCAGCTTCTCATACGTGATTGCCAGTCATTCACCGAATCAACCGCGGTTGTCGAACATCTGCAGCAGCATCTTGCTGGGTTCGACGGCATAGACGGTGTGCGGCAGACGGGCGCTCAGGTAGACGATGCCGCCGGCCGTAAGCTCGACTTCACGGCCTTCGCCGCCGACGCGCAGCTTGCCTTCCAGCACCTGGATGATCACGGGCATGGCCGCGGTGTGCTCGCTCAGTGCCTGGTCCTTGTCGAAGCCGAACAGCACGGCGCGCAGGCCGTCCTCGCGCAGCACCGTACGGGAGACAGTGGCCTCCTCCTGAATATCGATCAACGAGGCCAAGTCTTCGATGAATCCAAGATGCGGCTCGGTCGAAATGGCGTGGCCTTCGGCGTCGTGGGCGTCGTGCTTGCAGGCGCAGTGCTTGGCCTCACCCGCTTCAGCGGCCGCGACTTCGCCATGCTTGCAGTGGCACTCCTTCTTCGCGCCCGGCTCCGCGGCCGCGCCCTCGGCGTGCTCGTGCTTGCAGGCGCAGTGGTGTTCGCCGTTGGCGGCAGCCGCCTCGGCTGCCGCGGCGGCTTCCCTACGCTGCTTGCACTTGCAATGCTGCTCGTCGCGTCCTGCCTTGCATGCGGTCTGCTGCTCGTTCTCATCGGCCATGATGTTCTCCTATTCGTCGCGCGTACCTCACATACGCGTCATCGCTTTTGGTCGTTTTCCATTATCCGGCCATCGTGGGCCGGCACACCGCTGTTACGCTTCGGGCTTGCGTACCACGAACGCGATACCGGTAAGTTCGTTGCTGTACTTGTCGAAGGTGTGCTTCATGTTGAGCACGCGGGCGCGGATGTCCTTGTTGCCCAGAACGTTGCGCAGGATGCGCAGCACACCGCCGATACCTTCATCGGCGATATTGCGCTTCATGTCCAGCAAGGCCATCGGCTCCTTGCCTCTCCACAGCACCTCGAAGCCTTCGGCTTCCAGCAGCTCGCGCCATTCCTGCTCGGTGAGCGGGCGCGCGTTCACCTTGATGCTGCGAGCCAGGGCCTTGCGCACCTCATCCTTGACGGATTCGTCCAGGTTGTCCGGCTGCAGGCCGAGTTCGTGAATCGAGTAGGTGCCGCCGGCGCGCAGTAGTCGGAAGGCCTCGCCGATAATCGCCTGCTTGCCACGCTCGGTCTGCATGGTAAGCATGGCTTCGCCGATCACCACGTCGGCGCTGTTGGATTCCAGACCGGTGTCGGCGGCGTCGCGCTGCACGCAGCTTGCCGGAATCGTGGCCTTCTCACTGGTGAGTTTGGAGATGATGTCCACGACCTGCGGATCGCGGTCCACGCCACGGTAGCTCTTGGGGTCGCGCTCGAGAATCGCCCTAGTGGTCAGGCCCAGTCCCGGGGCGAATTCGACGACATCCTTGCCGGCGATGTCCGCGTTGGCGAGCATGCGTTCGGTGAGTTTCTTGCCGCCAGGGCGCAGCACGTGCTTACCGATGCGGGCCAGAAGCCAATGGCCCTGCAGGTGCGCGGGGTCTCGGTCGGACTGCGGCAGGGGCAGCTCGCGGTTGGTGGCGGGTTTGGTGGCAGTGGACTGAAATGCCTGAGAAGGCTGCGGTGTAGTGGTCATGTGTCGTGATGCTATAGTCCACAGCCCGCCCGCACAAGGGTTTTTCGCTAGAAATCAGCCGAATGTGAGAATGCTCACCCGAGTAGGCGCCTGAGCATGCGGCTCAGGGACGATTCAGGGGATGCTCAGGGGTCCCGTCACCGATTCCCCACATATCGCCCGCGTTCGCCTAATAGAATGGAATCCAGCATTCGATTCGGTATCCGGCGCAATGCCGGCAAACGTGAGGAACTTACGATGAGGGTCATCGGCAATATTCTGTGGATCATTCTGGGCGGACTGGCAATCGCCATCAGCTGGACACTGATCGGACTGTTTCTGTGCATCACCATTATCGGTATTCCACTAGGAGTTCAGGCGTTCAAAATGGCGGGCCTTACCTTGACACCGTTCGGCAAAACCGTGCAATACGGTGGCGGCGTTGGCTCCACGCTGGTCAATATCCTCTGGGTGGTGCTGGTCGGCTGGTGGATGGCACTCGGCTATCTGGGTGCAGGCGTGCTCAACTGCATCACCATCATCGGCATTCCGTTCGGCATCCAGTCGTTCAAAATGGCCAAGCTTGCGCTCTGGCCGTTCGGCGCACAGATCTACAGTCTGTAACAATTGTTTCTGCAGTAGGTCCGGTGCAGCGCATTATCATCGTGCGTTGCACCGGACTTTTTATATACAACGGGCATTTCACACACCGCGTGATTTGACGGATTCGGACGTAAGACCTTATGGTGCGCGAACCATGATCAACACATCGCATTCAGCAGCGACGGCGTGAACGAACACGCCATCTGACCAGTACACCTCTCATTGACGCATAGCTGAATCATTGCCGGTGATATCGAGCCGACCCGTTCGCACCATGCCCCATAAACGTACCTATACGAGTATGCGTTCTTGGCATCGTCGCAACGCAATGCACCGCGGCAAAACCCATTGCATACCATCACATATTCAGAAAGAACAACAGATCATGAAGTATTTCACTACTGACACGCATTTCGGGCACTACCATATGTCACTCACATGCAGTCATGCGCACAACTATATTTTTGTATTATCCATGATTTTATAGTTGTTTATTGACTCATTTCCTTCTCTATCTTATACTTTCTATAATCAAGGATGCTCTTTGGGAAGTGAGTCTCTCATGGATATGAAGTATAGAAGTTTGGCAAGGCTGTTCCATGCCGACAGGTCAGTCGATTCCTTCAATAACCATGCGGCACTCGCACGGCAGCGGCTTGAGGCAGATTCCACATTCAGGACCGGGGTCATCACGCCATTGGGCGAACTGTTCTCCGCCACGCCGCGCGAGACGACCCTGCTCATGGAAAATATACTTCTCGCCGAAAGGCGCATATCACGGCTATGGAACCTGATTCCCGGCGTCATGCGCTGGGACTACATACGGCATTCCATCAGTGAGGAACTGTTCGCCACCAACGAGATGGAAGGCGTGCGCAGCACCCGCAAGGAAACCCAGGACGCCGTGGACGCGGCCGACAAGGCAAGGCGGGACGGCGACGACTCCAAGGCGCGGTTCAGCGAATTTGCCAAGCTGTACCTGAACCTCACGGACAAGGACTCCGCGTTGCCGACAGGCATCGCCGACATCCGCGACATCTATGACAAGGTCGTGCTCGACGAAATCGATGAGAGCAATCAGCCGGACGGCGACCTGTTCCGGAAAGGCGATGTGGAAATACAGGGGCCGCACGGCCTCGCGATCCATAACGGAGTCAAAGGCGAAGGCAACATCGGCGCGCTCCTCACCGACATGATCCATCTCGCGACCTCCGACGAGATTCCCCGGCTGCAGTCGGCCATCATGTCGCACTTCCTGTTCGAATACGTCCACCCGTTCTACGACGGCAACGGCAGAACCGGCCGGTATCTCCTGGCCCTGTACCTGAACCATGACCTGACTATGCCCACCGTGCTATCCCTGTCCCGCACCATCGCGGAGAACAAGAACGCCTACTACAAAGCATTCATGGAAGCGGAAGACAAGCTGAACTGCGGCGAACTCACGCTCTTCGTGAACACCATCCTCGGATTCATCCAACAAGCCCAGGATGAGCTGATTGACGAACTCAGTATCAAGGTCGATCAGCTCGACAAAGGTCGGATACTCTGTACACAGCTTGAAAAGAGGCATGGCCTATCGCGCAATGCCGTCTCGGTGCTCTATGGCGTGATTCAGGAAGAGCTGTTCGACTCGTCCAAATCCATGTCGTTGGACGAAGTGGCCCATCACATCGGACTGTCCAAACAGAGCGCAAGGAAATACGTGGAAGAGCTCTTGGCCGCGGGGCTGGTCGTACAGACCGGAAAACGCCCGCTGAAAATACAGGTATCGAAATCATTGAGGAATGTTCTCGTCACAGGAGTCGACGAGAACGCGGAAGCCTAAATGAAGAAAGGTGGACGCAAACATCTCAACGAGGCCCATACTACGTGGAAAGGCCCAGGCAGCCAACACTGCTCGGACCTCTCTTTCATCGCTTTCCTCAGTCGCCTTCAGCGATAACTTCCCTCGCCGAGGGGAAGCCACGGAAAAAAACTTTCTTTCTGAACATCATCACTACGACGACGGCATACATCATCCATTGCATTGGGAATAAGCCGTCACCGAATACAGAATCTAATGAGCTCGGATCACTCATTCACGAGCACCAGAATTCGTTTCATGAATTACCACGTTTGTGTCTTTGAAAGGCATGCGGCCGAATCCAATTCGAATCGCAACTCGGGAATATACAGGCGGCGGCACCGATGCCTCTCACATCACCGGGAAACGATGACGACACCGGGAAAACCATCAGCCCACACTGCGGAAAAACACTGCCGAACCCGCCCAACAAATATTGAAGCAGTACACACCACGTGCAGGCCAACATCCTCGAACTGACCGGCAGGCGGCCCCGCCTGGAGGCCGGCAGACGGCTGCGCGCGATTGCCGCCGCCCGGCACGCGTCAAGGACCGGGACTCCGCCACGGCGTGGCTCGTCTCCTACAGCCGGTGGGAGCAGGACTTTGCCTCGTTCCTCGACGAGAAGAGCGAATACGCCGACGGCAGCGTGAACGGCATGCACCAAAGGCTCGTCAAGGCGCGGCGCATGATCCCAGGCGCATCCGGGAGGGCCAGCCGTTCGCGTTCCTCGACGAGGGGCTCGCGGCCAACGCGATGACCGACGAACGACTCGAGCGCCGGACACACATTTTGACCTATAACCCTTAATTTTCTAATCAGGAGCAGGGAAAACAGGAATTCGCCTATGAAATACTGGATGCACGCAGACAGTCCGCTGTCAGTGTCTTTGCATTTTGAAGCATCTCCTCCGGTGTCCCTGTAAATACCACTTCTCCCCCGTTCTTCCCTCCATCGGGGCCGATGTCAATAATCCAGTCCGCCTGCTTCATCACGTCCAGGTTATGCTCAATCACTACCAGCGTATTTCCGCTGGATACAATCCCATCAAACAGCTTCAACAGATTATCTACATCGGACCTGTGAAGGCCTGTGGTCGGCTCATCCATGACAATGATGCTACCGCTCTTCCCCAGGTTCTTTGCCAGCTTAATCCGCTGCCGCTCTCCCCCGGACAGGGTACTAAGGGGCTGCCCCAGCGTCAGATAGGATAATCCCACCTGCTGCATTACGCTCAGGCGTTTCCTGATCCTGGTATCCTCAAATAATTCCAGTGCCTGGGAAGCGGTAAGCCCCAGCAATTGGACAATATTCCTCCCCTTGTAGGTACAGGCAAGGGCCTCCCTGTTATACCGCACACCGCCGCATGCCTCGCATTCTGTAACAATCGGGTCCATAAAGGCAAGTTCCGTAACGAGAACACCTTTGCCGCCGCAGATTGGGCAGGCTCCGGCGGAATTAAAACTGAACAGGCTTTCCGGCTGATTGTTCTCCCTTGCCAGAAGTTTTCGTATCTCATCAAAGAAGCCCAGGTAGGAAGCTGGTGTAGAGCGGCTGGTAGCTGTAATCGGCCCCTGGTCCACCATCACCACTTCATTCTCATACGCTCTCGCAAATACCTGGGAAATGAGGGTACTCTTTCCCGAACCAGCCACACCAGTCACCACCGTCATGACCCCCAGAGGGATATCCACATCCACATGCTTTAGGTTATGAAGGCAGGCATCCCTTACCGGCAGGCTGCCTGTGGCTTTACGTGGCGTCTGTTTTATGGGGAACAACTTTTGCATGGATTTTCCCGTCAGGGTATCTGTCCTAAGTAGTTCCGGATAGCTTCCCTCAAACACGATTTCACCGCCGTTTTGTCCTGCCGCAGGCCCCACGTCAATGACATGGTCTGCGATGGAGATTACGTCTTTATCGTGTTCCACCACAAGGACTGTATTTCCTTTATCCCGAAGCTTCTTGAGAAGATGATTCATACGGTAGACATCCCGTGGATGCATCCCGGCACTGGGTTCGTCAAAGATATAGGTCATCCCGGTCAGACTGCTTCCCATATACCGGACCAGCTTCAGCCTCTGGGCCTCCCCGCCGGACAGGGAGGGTGTTTCCCGGTTCAGATGCAGATAAGGGAGTCCAATCTCGATCATCCGGTCCAATCCCTCCAGGATGGTATGAACCAGCAGACCCACTGTCTGGTCCGTGATCTGTGTCAGGACTTCCCGCAGGAGAGTCAGCTCCATCTCGCACATGTCTGCAATAGAATACCCGTTTATTCTACAGTTCAAAGCCGCCTCATTCAGCCTTCTTCCATGACAGTCACTACATTCTATTTCCGTAATCAGCTTTTTTGACTTCTCTTTGGTGTGTCTGCTTTTGCTGCTGATATCCCGGTTTAAGAGGGCCTTCGTATACTTATGGTACAGTCCAGTTACTTTCGGGTTCTCCGGCTCTCCCTTACCATCACGGGCACCATAGACAAGAAGGTTGTATTCTTCTTTTGTGTAATCCCGGATGGGTTTATCAAGGTCGAACAGCCCTGACTCAGCATACTGCTTCCAATACCAGGATCCCGGACGGTACAGGGAATCCTTCACACAGCCCTGGTTCCAGGATTTATTCCGGTCCAGGACTGCTTCCATATCCACTTTTGTAACTTTTCCGAGACCGGAACAGGTCTTGCACATCCCGTTGGGGTCATTAAAAGAGAAATAGGACGCAGTTCCCACAAAGGGCTGCCCAATCCTGGAAAACAACAGCCGCAGGCTGGCATACAGTCCGCTGATGGTCCCTACTGTGGAGCGTGCATTTCCCCCTAAGGAGGACTGGTCCACCACAACGGACGGTGTCAGATTGTCAATGCGCTCCACTGCCGGTCTGGGGTATTTGGGAAGCCTGGACCGTACAAATGCCGGGTAGGTTAAGTTCATCTGCCGCTGGGATTCCGCTGCAATCGTGTCAAAGACAATACTGGATTTCCCGGACCCGGACACCCCGGTAAATACTGTGATTTTTTCCTTCGGGATTCTGGATGTAACGTGTTTCAAGTTATTCTGGGTAAGCCCATACACCATAATGTCTGCCATCTGATCACACTCCTTTTCTCTTTTTCCTGCTGTCATATCCAACCAAACCTGCTGCAATCAGAGCCGTAAGGATGTCTGCGGTGGGACCTGCGTACAGAATCCCGTCCATTCCCCAGATACCCGAGAAAATATGGATGAGCGGTACCATCAGCAGAAGTGGCCGGAGGATGGAAAGCAGCATCGCTTTCACTGCCTGTCCGGCTGCCAGATAATACTGGGCTGACACCACCTGAAATCCAGTAAACGCCAGTCCGAACAGGGAAATGCGCATACACTTGATACCAAATGCCATAGATGCTGGCTCATTCATCCCAAAAATCTGCAGAATCTCCGCCGGGAATAACTCACAGATAAGCCAGCCAATCACAGAAACCACCGTAGCTGCGCCAACCGCCTTTTTATAGGTTTCTTTGACCCGGTGTTCGAAACCAGCGCCTTTGTTAAATCCGATGATGGGCTGCATCCCAAGTGCAATCCCCACACAGATAGCAACCACTACAGAACTGATCCGAAGCACAATCCCAAGACTGCTAAGTGCCGCTTCGCTGCCAACGCCTGCCATTTCACAGCTCACCACCGCTTTGTTCAGTTCAATCTGCAGAATTGTTACCGCCACCTGAATCATGCAGGATGGAAGCCCAAACGCAAATATCTGACCGCAGATGGGTAATGTAGGGCAGATATTTTTTCTTCTTAACCGGATATGCCCTTTCTTTAAAAAGTAAACCAACAGTATGACCGCGGACATGATCTGCGAGGTTACGGTAGCGATTGCTGCACCTTTCACTCCCCAGTTAAAAACAAATATATAGATTGGATCCAAAACCAGGTTGATTACCGCTCCGACCAGGAAGCATCCCATAGCCAGGATGGGGCTGCCACACGCTCTGGCCATACTGGACAGGGCAATAGCTGCCATACTAAAGGGTGCACCAAGTAAAATGATGGGGACATAATCCAACACATAGGACAATGAGCCCTGCGCCCCCTTCGTAGCCCCAAAAGCTAGTGCCAGCGGTTTCAGGAAAGTAAGGCATATAACGGTAAAAAGAATACCTATGGCAACAGACAGAGTGAATACCGTTCCAAGGGTTTTTTCGGCTTCTGCTTCTTTTCCTGCCCCTAAGTTCATGGACGTATAGACACTGCCGCCAATCCCCAGCAGGGTGGCGATGGATAAAAGAATCGTGACGAAAGGAAAAGTAACCGTGGTTGCAGCAATGCCAAGATATCCCACCCCACGCCCAATGAATATCTGGTCTACGATGTTGTAAAGTGCATCCACCAGCATGGATAAGACAGATGGGATTGCAAATTTTATGAGCAGCCTGCCGAGAGGTTCGGCTGCAAGAGGGTTTCCCCTCACTGTTTTAATAGTCTTGTCCATCTCTTTTTCTCCTTTGGTTTTTTCATCATTTACGCTGGATTAGCGTATCAAAGGAGCGCAAACCATTCATGATACTTTTTGCGGTTTTTTCATCCGAAGGCCTGACGGCAAACCATGCCTCCTGAATCGGCGTCTCCATGCCCCCGCCTTCTATAGGGTATACCTCGATATCCGGCAGCTCTGCATAAAAAAGGCCTGATGATGGCAGAACTTCTAAATGCAGATACCGGAACATATTATCGGAAGTCACATGGCAGCATGGATCTGCTGTTACCATGCACCAGGTGGCTTCAGATATCCGAAACTCTTCCATTCCTGGGGGCATTGTTTGGTTTAAATAGAACTGATATAATGTGGATAGGAAAACTGTGAACATCTGGGAGGCAATATGAAGAATTTATCGGAATTACCTAACATAGGAAACGCTGTAGCTAATCAATTAAAACAAGTTGGTATTTTAGATGAAGACGATTTGAAATCCATAGGAGCAGAACAAGCATGGCTGAAAATACAGCAAATTGATAAAACAGCGTGTATCAATAAACTCTACGCATTAGAGGGTGCAATCTTAGGCATAAAAAAAACTTTATTGCCAAACGAAAGAAAAGAAGCATTAAGAGAATTTTATAACAGATATAAAAAGTAATAGTAAAAACGGATGGAGGTGCCTGTTTGAAACGATATCCCCCTTTAGAAAGGGCCATTACCTATATCGAAGCACATCTAAATGAATATATCGGTCTGAATGAAGTATCAAGAGAAACCGGCTACTCCTACTACTACATGACCCGCCTGTTTTCTTCTGTTTTAGGTGAATCCGTGGGACACTATATCAACCGTCGGAGGCTTTACAATGCGTCCGAAAAACTGATTCATTCCGACCAGAAGGTCATTGATATTGCACTTGACTGTGGTTATGAATCGTCAGAGGCGTTCAGCAGGGCCTTTAAAGCTGTTTTTGGATACAGTCCTGTAGCTTACCGGAAAGCCGGACTTGATTTGGTGATAAAAGCAAAAAAAGAACTGGCGCCGGAAGATGTGTGCCATATTGCCAATCATATTTCACACGCTCCCAAGATCATCCTGCTAGGTGAGACAGAAGTAGCTGGGCTTCGGGGGACCACTTCCCTGTCCGACAATCAGCTGCCCGGACTGTGGGAACAGTTCCATGGTCTTAACAAAGATTTTTTCACCACATCTGCGGGATATGGCATCTGTGAAACGCAGAAGACGGCTTATACAAAAGACGGCGACGCGTTATATTCCGTCATGATCGGCGGTCCGGTGAAGGATTTTGATTGCCTGCCGCTGGAACTGGCAAAAAAGACGCTGCGTGCAGGAAGATACGCTGTTTTCACCCACCGGGGCACACTTGGAAACTTATATAAAACATATCAGTATATCTTCGGAACATGGTTGCAGACCACAAGGGAAGAACTGGATGACAGGGAAGATTTTGAAGTTTATGAGCATGAAATTCTATCCTTTGATGATCCAGATAATGAAGTTAAAATTTTTATTCCTATCAAATGACAGGACACCATTTTGCGCACGGGCGCTGACGGTGTTTTACATATCACCGGGTATTTAGGGTGTGTTTACACTATCTAGGTTTTGTGTGATAATTATCGTGTGTGTACGCCAGATATCACACAAAACCTAGATAATGTAAACACACCCTAGAATTCCCAGATTTTCAGCACTACCAAACGGTCACTTCTTAGACGTTGGGGAGAACTTGAACTCCACAATATCTCCGTCGGCCATGACGTAGTCGCGGCCCTCCTGACGGAGCTTGCCTTCCTCCTTGATCTTGGCCATGGAGCCGTCGGCGGCCACGAAATCGTCGTAGGAGACGATGTCAGCCTTGATGAAGCCCTTTTCGAAGTCGGTGTGAATCACGCCGGCGGCCTGCGGGGCGGTCCAGCCCTTGTGGATCTGCCAAGCACGCACCTCCTTGACGCCTGCAGTCAGGAAGGTCTGCAGTCCGAGGATGTCGAAGCCCACGCGGGCCAGTTGGTCGAGACCGGACTCGCTCAAGCCAGCGTCGGCCAGCATTTCGCGGGCGTCCGCCTCGTCGAGCTCGGTCAGGTCCGCCTCGAACTGAGCGTTGAGGAACACGGCCGGAGCCGGGGCCACGGATGCGGCGAGCTTTGCCTGCAGGTTCTTGTTGGCCAGCTCGTTGTCGTCCACGTTGAACACGTAGATGAACGGCTTGGCGGTCATCAGATGCAGGTCGTAGACGGAATCCTTGTCGAAGCGGCCTTCGCGTGCGGCCTTGTCGAGCGTCTCGCCGGCTTCAAGGATGGTCTTTGCCTGCTTGACAGCGTCCATGTAGGCCGGCTCGATCTTCTTGCCGCGCAGATCCTTCTCCAGCTTGGGCAGCGCGTTTTCGATGGTCTGCAGGTCGGCAAGAATGAGCTCGGTGTTGATGGTGTCGATGTCGTCGGCCGGATCCACCTTGCCGTTGACATGCACAATGTCATCGTCTTCAAAAGCACGCACGACTTCGCAGATCGCGTCGGCCTCGCGGATGTTGGCCAGGAACTTGTTGCCCAGGCCTTCGCCCTCGGAGGCGCCCTTGACGATGCCGGCGATGTCCACGAAGGTCACCGTGGCAGGCACGACCTTCTCGGTGTGAACCAGCTTGGCCAGCACCGGCAGACGATCGTCCGGCAGCGGCACGATACCGGTGTTCGGCTCGATGGTGGCGAACGGATAGTTTTCGGCCAGCACGTTGTTGCGGGTCAGGGCATTGAACATGGTGGACTTGCCGACATTGGGCAGTCCGACGATTCCGATAGTAAGAGACATGCCTTTAAGTCTAAAGAGCCAAGCGACAAGCGCACGGGAACCGCGAAATGCTCGACTCGCACAATATGAACATCCCCATTTCGGAGTATCCGATAGCAGGGTATAAACGGCGTTCATAACGCAAAACCCGGCCGGCACATCATCAATGCATATTGCGAAGCTCATCAATCACATGCCATCGGTTGCGACTACTGGGTTTTGCGCATCAGCCGGCTGCGAGTTCGAGCAACGGCTCTTGCAATACACCACCCCGACCTCCAAGTCAATACCTTTATCCGCACTCGTCGAACGTTCTTTTCTTGGCGAAATACACCCCCGCCACCCGTTATCCTTATGGGGTAGCACACGGAGCCGCTACGTTTTACCCCATACATGCGGCCCGCAACCATTGAGAGAGACCATGCAACAAGCATTACTACGTATACGGAAGGAGGGCCGGCTGTGAACTGGGAAGTCATCCAAGCAAGTCTTCCACTGTTCGGGAAGGCGTTCGTCTTGACGTTACGTCTTTCCGCAATCAGCATGGTGCTGGCTACCCTTCTGGGATTGGTGCTGGCATTGCTGCGCGAATACCGCGTGCCTGTGCTCGCCCAAATCAGTACCGTATTCGAGGAGCTGTTCCGCAACACCCCTTTACTGATTCAATTGTTCTTCCTGTATTACGGATTCCCGTCCATCGGCATCAAATGGAGCGCCGAGATCTGCGCTGTCGTCGGTATGTCCATTCTGGGCTCCGCATACATGTCCGGCGCATTCCAAGGCGGCTTCAGCGGTATTCCGCAGGTGCAGAACGAGTCCGCACGCGCGCTGGGACTCTCGCCTTTGCAGATGATTCGTCACGTGACCCTGCCGCAGGGACTCACGCGCAGCGTGCCGGCCGTCGCCGCGAACGTGATTTTCATGGTCAAGGAGACCTCCGTGTTCACCGTTATCGCGGTACCGGAACTGACCAACACCGCACGCGACCTGATCGGCATGTACTACCGCAGCGACGAATACCTGCTGGAGCTGGTCATCGCCTACGCAATCATTCTTATCCCGTTGTCCGTCATCCTCACACTGCTGGAAAGGAGGGTCCGTCGTGGTACTTTCGGCGATAACTGAGGCCTCCGGCGCCAGCGTGCTGTTCACCGGCGACAACTTCACCCGTCTGCTGGGCGGACTCGGCACCTCCATCACGGTGGCCGGACTGGCCCTGCTGGTGGGCATTCCCCTGGGCATCATCCTCGGCGCACTGCGTATCCTGCGCAATCCGGTACTGCGCGCGGTGCTGAGGCTGTACCTCGAGTTCTTCCGCATCGTGCCCACGCTGGTACTGCTGTTCCTCACCTATTACATCCTGCCGCGCGAACTTGGCGTGCAGGTCGACGGCGTGACCGTGGCAGTCGTGACGTTCGGCCTATGGGTCGCGGCCGAAATCAGCGATATCGTACGAGGCTCGTTGATTTCCGTATCCGATCATCAGGTCGATGCCGGCAAGGCGCTGGGCATGAACGGACTGCAGGTGCTGTGGTACGTGCGTATCCCCCAGTCCATCAACCTGATGGTTCCGGCCACCATCAATCTGGCGGCGCGCGTCATCATGACCACGTCCCTGCTGCTGCTCATCAGCGTGATCGACGTGATCACGGTGGGCCAGCAGATCATGGAGGCCAACCGTATGACCCACCCGGACGCCGCATTCTGGGTGTACGGATTCATTTTCCTGCTGTATTTCATCATTTGCTGGCCGCTGGCGATGATCGCCAAGGCCCTGGAGAAGCGAGCCAAGGAGCGTAACAATGGCTGATTCAGAAGAAGTGTCCGTGTCCAACGACTCCGAACCGCTGCTGTCCGTCCGTCATCTGCGCAAATCCTATGGCGATCACGAAGTGCTCAAGGATGTCAGTTTCGACGTCAAGCGCGGCCAGGTGCTGGTGCTGCTCGGTCCCTCAGGTTCCGGCAAGTCCACACTGATTCGTTGCCTGAACGGTTTGGAGACCATTCAGGGCGGTGAAATCTGGTTCAAGGGCCAGAAGATCGCGAATAACAGCGAGAAGACCTGGCGCAAGCTGCGCGCCGAAATCGGCATGGTGTTCCAGAGCTACGACCTGTTTCCGAATCTGACCGTGGCCAAGAACATCGAACTGGGCCCCACCAAGGTGCAGAAGCGCCCGAAGGCCGAGGTCGCCAAGCAGATGGATCAGCTGCTGGCCGACGTGCAGCTCACCGAATACAAGAACTCGTACCCGCGCGAACTGTCAGGAGGCCAGAAACAGCGCATCGCCGTTGTGCGTGCGCTTGCAATGAACCCCGAGCTCATGCTGTTCGACGAAGTCACCGCATCACTCGATCCGGAAATGGTGCGTGAGGTGCTGGAGCTTATGCTTCGTCTCGCCAAGCGCCATATGACGATGATCGTGGTGACCCATGAGATGGAGTTCGCCCGGCGCGTGGCCGACACGGTGATGTTCCTGGAGAACGGCGTGATCCTGGAACGTCAGCCCGGCGACGAGTTCTTCACGAATCCCGAAACCGACCGTGCCAGGAACTTCCTAGAGAGCATGGCTCCGGTCGGCGATGAGGCATGAGTACTCCGTTCATGCCGAATCATCAAGATTTGCAATAACCAACAAGAAAAGGATAAAGGGGAAAGAATTATGTTCAATGTCAAGAAAGCTTTGGCCGGTGTGCTCGCCGGCGTCACGCTAATTTCCGTCGCGGCTTGCGGCAATGGCCCGGATCCGGCTGCCGGCGGCGGCTCCTCCTCTCAGCAGGGCCAGACCGTCGAGCAGATCAAGAAGACCGGCAAGATTCGTATCGCCACCTTCGGCGACCTGCCGCCCTACGGCTATGTGAAGAACGACGGCACCCGCGCCGGCTATGACGTGGCGCTCGGCAACCAGATCGGTAAGGACCTTGGCGTCAAAGTCGACTGGGTGCAGGTGAACGCCGATGGCCGTGTGGACTCGCTGAAGTCCGACAAGGTCGACCTGGTGCTGGCCAACTTCACCGTGACCGACGAGCGCAAGCAGGTGGTCGACTTCGCCGATCCGTACATGAAGGTGTCCATCGGCGTGGTCTCCCCCGACAGCGCCAAGATCACCAGCGCCGATCAGCTCAAGGGCAAGCAGCTGGCCGTGACCAAGGGCACGACCGCCGAGGCCTTCTTCACTGAGAAGTACCCGGATGTTCAGCTGCAGAAGTTCGATTCCAAGACCCAGCAGTTCCAGGCCTTCAAGGATGGCCGTGTGGCCGCCCTCGCCGACGACAACACCTACCTGTACGCGTGGGCCAAGGACAACCCGGGCTACACCGTGGGTATCAAGACCATCGGTGACGAGTCCACCATCGCCCCGGCCGTGAAGAAGGGCAACAAGAGCCTGCTCGAATGGACCAACAAGGAGATCAAGACCCTGACCTCCAACGGCTTCTTCAAGGACGCCTACCAGAGCGAGCTCGCCCCGAGCTTCACCTCCGACATCAAGCCGGAAGACGTGATCATCGAGTAGTTTCGTCTGCTTCATACTGCTCCCGCTGGCGGGGGCTGTCATGCGAAGCATGACTGGGGGTGGTCCTGTGATTCGGGAGACCCCCAGTCGGCTTCCGCCGACAGCCCCCGCCGGCGGGGGCAATTTTTTTGCCGAGTGCAGTCAGCCGACGATGGCGTCGACGGCGTCAATGACCGCGCCACGGAAGCCGTCTTTTTCGAGCTGGGCGACGCCCTTGATAGTGGTGCCGCCAGGCGAGCAGACAGCATCCTTCATGGCACCAGGGTGGGTTTCGGTGGCCATGTACAGCGCTCCGACGCCCTCGACCATCTTGGCCGCCAAGCGGTAGGCGGTGGCGCGTTGCAGACCGTACTGCACACCGGCATCGCCCAGTGCCTCAATGTACATGTCGGTGAATGCGGGCGCGCAGCCGGCCACCACCATGGCGATGTTCATGTGTGCGGTATCCACGCGCTCAATGAGGCTGATGGGCGCGAACACCTGCTCGAAGGTCTCGGTCTCCTCATCGGTCAGGGTGTTGACGGATTCGGTGACGAGCACGCCCTCACCCACAGCCATCGGCGTATTCGGAATCGTGCATTGAATGTGGATGTCCGGAGAGTCGACGGATTCGCCGTCTTCGGTGGTGAACAGATCCTGATATTTCTTGAGATTCCAGCCGGCCGCAATGGAGACGACGATTTTGCCAGGCTTGGCGAGTTCGCTGGCGAGCGGCTTAACGACGGCGTCAATCTGATAAGGCTTGATGGCGATGATGACCACGTCGGCGGCCACCACCACTTCCAGCGGATTGTGCAACGGGCGCACGCCGAGCTCGGCAGTGGTCTTCTCGAGTTTGTCATAGCGGGCGGCGCAAGCGACCATCTGGCCGCCGGTGACCACGCCCGCGTCGACAAGGCCTCGGGCGATGGCCTGAGCCATGTTGCCGTATCCGATGAATCCAATGGTGAGATTCCGGGTCATAAGATTTCCTTTCGTCCGTACTTGGGCTCCCCTCTCTCTAAGGGGCTGTCAGCGGAGCTGACTGAGGGATGTTTTCCGCACTTGACATACTCCCCTCAGTCTCGCTCCGCGAGCCAGCTCCCCTCCAAGAGGGGAGCCAAAGAGGTTAGAACAGTTCTTCGAGGTCGCCTCGGTTGAGGGCTTCGTCGTAGAGGTGCTTGAACACCACCGAACCGTGCAGTCCGTCGTGCTCGAACTCGTTGGTGGTCCAATAATGGCTGTTGCCCACGCGGCTCAATGTGTCGAGTTGCATGCCTGAGTCGACGTACATGTCGTCGAAGTAGACACCGGCCTGCAGCGGCACTTCGTTGCGTGCCAGCTGGTCCTCGTCATAGATCACGCCGAAGCTCGTGTCTTCCATCAGCAGGTCCATGGCGGGCTTGAACGGGCGCAGCGCGGCCTCCTGCTCGAACATCCACGGGAACATGGCCTCACCGGTGAAATTGAGCGGGCGTACATCGGCACCGAACTCGGACTTGTCGTCGCGCACACGCTGGGCGGCCCAGCGAATCGGCTGGTCCATCTCGCCGTTGGCGTAGATGAATTCCTGCAACGGCCAGTACAGCGGACGCGATGAGGTGGCGTTCATCACCCTGGTCAGGAATTCGTCGGACAACGGCGATGCGGCGGAAGCGGAGCCGTCGCCATCGAGGAAGGCGCTGTCGAGGATCCAATGCACTCGCTCGAAACTCGGCTTCTTACCGAAGTCGGAGCCAAGGCACTGCAGACGTTCCACGGTGAGCGGGTCGCCGTTGGGCATGATCGGGAAACCGTGGGCCGCCATGCCGGCGATCACGCCGAGACGATGTTCGACTTCGGTTCCCGCCATCGGGTTCAGTACGGAATCGGTCAGCTTGCCCACGAACTCGGAGACTTCCGCGGCGGTCGGCAGCTTCTCCACAATGGCCGCCACACGCTCCTTGTCCTGCGGATAACGCTCGTAGAACTGGGCGGTCTTGCGAATCACACGCGGGAAGGTGTGCTCATAGACCTCGGTGGCGCAGGCGGGCACGTGTGGAATGCCGCCGGTGGTGAAGCTGGCGATTACACCGGACGGGAACAGGGACAGCGTGGTCAGGGTCAGGAAGCCGCCATAGCTTTGGCCCATTGTCACCCACTTGCGCCCGCCGAACTCGGTCAGACGCAGATGTTCGAAGTCTCGCACGATGGAATCGGCGAGGAACTTCTTCAGGTAATCGGCCTGGGCGCGAGCGCCGACTGCGACATCACCTTCATGGGCGGCGGCAATACGGGCCATGGCGTGCGTATCCACGCGCGAGGACCGGCCAGTACCACGCTGGTCGGGCAGAATCACACGAAAATGCTTGGTGGCCTCTTCAATCCAGCCATCGGAGGTGGGACTGTTCAGACGCGGGCCCTCACCGCCGGGACCTCCCTGCAGGAAGATCAGCAGCGGCAGGTCATCGTGCACGTGTTCGGGCGTGGTGACCACACGGTAGAACAGTTTGATGGTTTCGCCGTCGAATGCTTGGCCTAGCTCATGGCCGGACCAAGCGAGAGGAACGTCAATGGAATGGTCCTCGATGGCGAGGCCCGGTACATAGTATTTGCTCAGCAATGTCATGGCTCAAACTCTAGCCCACAAATCCGTCTGAAGGGTGATGTCGGCTTGTTAACGGACACGCTAGCCTTGGGACGTATGGAAATGGTCGCGCACGTGAGGGCATGGTTCGCTCGGAAGCCGAGTCACACCCTGCTATGGGACACCCTGCTCGCCGCAGTACTGACATTCGGACTCATCCCGCTCATCAGTTCCACCAGTTCCTCTTCGACTCCTGGACTATTATTCGTATCGAACAATTATTCATTGTTGTTCTGGTCGCTACCGACGTTTGTTCCGCTGATGCTGCGACGATACCAGCCGGAGATCGCCGCTTGGTTGTTCGTGGCTCTGACCGCCGCCCATCTCGTCTTCGGCCCGTCGATGACCTACGGCGACTTCTACACGCTTATCATCCTGTATTCGGTGCTCGTGTACGGCAATCCCAAGCATTCCTTGCGATTCATTATCACCGCCTTTGCCATGGGATTGGCCGCGGCTGCGGTCTGGGCGGTGTCAATGAACGTCGGCCCGCTGTTCAAAAGCGGTTCCTCCAATGCTTGGACCGCCTGGATCAGCTGGCTGCCCACCGCTGCGACCATGCCCATATGCCCGGCCTCTCCCGGTCTCATCAGCGAGCCGAGCGTATCCAACTGCGGAATCAAAATGCTGCGGGATACGGGCGTGCTGGCGCTGTGCATGGAAATCAGCGTGCTGAGCATTATCATCATGGCGTTATGGCAGCGTGCGCGCAAGGCCACGCTCACGGCCATGCGCGAACGCAATGCTTCCATAGTGGCCCGCGAAGCGGAGGAGACACATATCGCGGCGCTGGCCGAACGCGCGCGCATTGCCCGTGATATGCATGATGTGGTGGCCCATACGCTGTCGACGATTATCGTGCAGTCGGATGGCGGCCGATATGCGGGCACGCATGATCTGGCCGTCGCCAAGCATACGATGAGCACGATTCGCCATGAAGCGGAACGCGCGCAGCATGATATGCAGCGACTGTTCGGCGTGTTCGGCACGGATGATGATGCCGGGTATGCGGACATCGATTCTCTGTTCGACGGTCATCTGGTCGTATCCCGGCGTGTGACAGGCAAGTCACGGCCGGATCGTTTGACCTCCGATGCGGATGCCGCCGTGTTCCGCTTGGTACAGGAGGCGCTGACCAATACGCGCAAGCATGCGGGCGAGGGCGCGAAGGCCACCATCGATGAGGTGTGGTCGGATGACGGGCTTGCGATTACCGTGTCCGACAACGGCCAGGGAGCGGCATCCGCCGCCGACGGGCACGCACCCGGCTATGGTCTGATGGGCATGCACGAGCGCATCGAATCGTTGGGCGGCAGCATCCATGCCGGCCCTGGACCGAACGGCGGGTTCATCGTGGCGGCTACGATTCCCCTCTCCCCCGAAATCGCGCAAACCGACGCCGAGCCGTCTGACGCTTTGCCCGTCACCATCACACGACTACGGAAACTCCTGGATTCGATACGCTCCAAACCGCTCAACCAGGGAGATATCGGTGAGTCGAATTGGGTGGCCCGCTTCGCACAATGGACCGAACGGCATTATCTGCTGGCGGATATTCTCATCACCGTGGCGCTGATCGCGATGTTCAGTTCCGCGACACGCAACGAGCTGCAGATGATGACGGTCAGCAATGACCCAGTTCAACCCAACACTGTGCTGACCATGGCACTGACCATCATCATGCTTGCCCCTCTGGCTTTCCGACGTCGGTTCCCGGAGGGCAGCGCACTGGTCATGGCGATTCTGTCCGCCGTGCAGCTGCTGTTTTTGCCATCCATCCTGACCGTCAACATGTTTGCATTGGTGTCCGTACACGCCGCCGCACTGTATGGACGGGAACAGGCATGGAAATGGGTCAGTGTGGCGCTGGTCGCGGATTCGTGGCTGGCCGGCATCAAGGCAATGTCCGGCTGGAACGGATATGACATGCTGATTCAGATGCTGCTGCCCCTCAACGGCGAATCGGCGATGTCCCGCTGGCTACTGGTGCTTTCCGGCCTGATACCGGGTGGCGTGGTGATGCTGTTTGGCTTTGCGTGCATTGCGATGGCCCGGTGGAGCCGTTCACGTGGCTCGAACGCGCTGGTGCTCATGCAACGCGAGGAGGCGCTCAAGGCCGAGCAGGAGCGGCAGAAGGTGCTGGCCGCCAATCTGGAGCGCAATCGCATCGGCACGGCCATGCAGGCCGAGGTATTGAATACGTTGGAATCGGTGATCACGCAAGCCGATGATGGGCTGGCCATGCTGAACTCCGAACCGGTTCCCGATAGCGAGCAGATCATCGCCGCGTTCACGGTCATCGGGGAACGCGGGCGTGCGGCTCTGGCGCACATGCGGCAATTGCTGACGGTGCTGCGTGAAACCGGATTCAGCGACGAGATGCATGAAGGCGCACAACCCGACATGCAACTGCGACCGGCTGCTCCTCTGTCCAGCCAGATGAGGCAGGCGGAATCCACATCTCAGACGGATTCGTCCACGAACATGAACTCAGGGAACAATCAGGGTGTCCATGGAGCGGCACTCGAATAGGAATCGGATACAGTGGAGAGCATGAACGAGAGCAGAAGCATTCGCGTGATCATTGCGGACGACCAGGAGCTGGTGAGGGCCGGCTTCGCCATGGTAATCGGCTCGCAGCAAGATATGGAAGTGGTCGCTCAGGCGTCCGATGGCGCCGAGGCCGTGACGATGGCGGAGACCCTGCACCCCGATGTGGTGTTGATGGACGTGCGCATGCCGGGCATGGATGGCATCGAAGCCACCCGCCGTATTACTTCGCTGACCGCCGGCACGGATGGCACGCAGCCGACCCGTGTGATCATCCTGACCACATTCGATTTGGATGAATATGTGATGGCCGCCATCAATGCCGGCGCTTCGGGTTTTCTGCTCAAAGACACCGAACCGGAGACGCTGCTCAATTCGATTCGCACCGTGTTCCAGGGCAATGCGATCATCGCGCCTTCGGCCACCAAGCGTCTCATCGAGAAAATGATGCAGGACGGCTATGCGCAGCATGGGTCGTTGAGTGGCGGCGTTTCGAACGCAAGTTTCAATGGCAATGCTGGCGGCGTCGCCGACACTACTGGAACGGTCGGAGCTACGGGTGCCGATTCGACGAACGGCATTGGCACCGCACGCCCCACATATACCGATCCCGAGCTGAAACTGCTCACAGATCGCGAACGTGAGGTGCTGGTGGAAATCGCCCATGGCCTGAGCAATCAGGAGATCGCGGACAAGCTCTTCATCTCCTTGCCCACGGTCAAAACCCATGTAGCGCATATTCTGGCCAAAATCAATGCCCGAGACCGCGTCCAGGCTGTGGTCTTTGCGTACGACAACGGGTTGGTGTGACCTCCCCAAAACGCACGATACGGCAGAACAAGTGGCATCCGCCTCGAAAGAGGTACATTCGCCTTTCTGCAGAAAGCTATCTGCTTTCAGAGAGGTACCCGAGGCCTGATAATGCGAGTACAATCATTGCGATTCCAACGGTTGTACTCGCGTTTTCGTATATCCGGTACCCCTTTGAAAGCAGATAGCTTTCTGTAAAGGAACGAATGTACCTCTTTCAAGGCAGATAGGTCTATTCGCAGCATACGAATAGACCTATCTCTTCGCTCTTAGACTATGACCGGGCCACTAGGCCTCAGCCAAAGCCTCGACGGGCGGCGTCTTGACGGCTCTGCGGGCGGGGGCAACACTGGCGAGCAGCGCGGCAAGCGCCGCCACGCCAAGCACGGCACCGTTGGTAGTCCACTCGAACGGGAATACAGTGTCACCATACAGGCTGAACACCATATAGGACCCAAGCCAGCCGAACAGGGTGCCCAGCACCACACCCACCACGCCGGAGACGAGCGACAGCAGTAAAGCCTCCACTGCCAGCGAACACCGCAGCTGGCCGCGCGTCATACCGATGGCACGCAGGGTGGCGGATTCGCGGGTGCGTTCGATCACCGATAGACTCAGCGTGTTCGCCACACCGACCAGTGCGATAAGCACAGCCACCGCAATCAAGCCGACAAGCAACGCCATCATGCCGTTGATCATGGTCTCCCACTGCGTGCGTCCGGCCACCGGACCAGACACGTCAATGTCTGCACTGGCGGAGAATGCATTCTGCACGTTGGTGAATACGTCGTTCAGCGTGGTGCCCGCGCTTTCGGCGTCGATACGCATAAGCATGATATGTCCGTTCGCTTTTACATCACCGTTGGTGAAGTGACCGGCATCCACGAAGGCGACTGCGGCATAGTTGGCTGAGATGCGACGATAATCCACCTTCTGCGGCGCGAGGGTCAGTGTCTGCACTCCATCGGATTGTCCGCCATCGTTCTCAGTATCACTCGCGGCAGCATCAGCTGTACCAGTCTGCGAGCCGGATACATCACTGGTGAAGGTGACGCTCTTACCTAGCGGAATGTCCTTGCCCGTGGCAGCGGAATACTTGGGCATAAGTACGGAGTCACCGCTGATGGTCACGCCGGACAGGTCGGCACGCACCACTTTGCGCAGCGCGTCAACACCATCCACGCCAACGATGAGTACGTTCAGATCCTTGCCATTGGCATCCTTCATGCTCATCATGCGAGTCGGCGCGTAGATACTATCCTTAATGCCCTTAATCTTGGCGGCCTCATCGGCCTGTTTGCTGGTCATATCAGCACCGGCCGCGATCATGTCGACGCTGTAGCGCGTGGTCAGCGCCTCGTTCATGGTTTGCTTGGCGCTGGCGGCACCGGTGGCGATGGTGGAGACCAGCGTCACGCCGATAAGCAGTGCGGCACCGGTGGCGGCCACGCGGCGCGGATTCTTCTGGATGTTCGCATGCGCCACCTTGGCGGACGGCCCGGCAAACGCAACCAGCGCGCCCACACCGCGCATCAATACCGGCAGCCAGAATGTGGCGGAAAGCACCAGTCCGAGGAAGATCAGCGCGCAGCCGGCGATGGCGGCGAGCAGTACCATCGGATACTGCTTGTCGGCCAGCGAATCATGTCCGGCGATCTTTTCGTTCATCTGCCAGGCGGAGAATGCGGCCAGACCGATGCCGACGAGCACCAACAGACCCGCAAGTATGGCACGGATCTTACCGGCCCGACGGGTATCGTTCAGTTCGATGGGCCGCAGCGCTTCCAGTGGAGTCACGGCGGTGGCGGAACGTGCGGAGCCAAGCGAGGCGATCACGGTCATAGCGATGCCGAACGCAATCGGCACCACGAACGCCGGCCAGGACAACACCAATCGCATGGTCATGCCGGTGGCTTTCATCAGGCCGGATTGGCACAGCGCCGCCATCAGTCCGATGCCGAGGCCCACGCCCAGCATGGAGGCGATGAGTCCCAGCAGACCAGCCTCGAACAGTACGGAGACATACAGCTGGCCTTTGTTCGCGCCGATGGTGCGCAGCAAGGCAAGCGTGCGACGGCGTTGGGCGACGAGCACTTGGAAAGTGTTGGCGATGACGAGCGCCGCGACCAGCATGGCGAGGATGCCGAAGCTCAGCAGGAAGATGGTGGTGATACTCGTATCGCCCTTGCTCACGGATTTGATGGATTCCTCTTCCATCGCTGCGCGGGATTGCACGGTGAAATGTTTTGGCAGCAGCTTGTCGATTTGTTTCACGGTGGCGTCGGCGGACGGCTGATCGGCATCGTCGATATCGAGGTAGACAAGATAGACATTGAGTTTGCCGAAATCGTCGATACCGTTCATCGCGGTGATCACGTTATCGGAAAGCACTGAGGCTCCGCCGTAGTACGCATAGGCGCCGTTCGGGTCTTCGGTGATACCCACTACGCGAACAGTCATACCGGAATCAGCGGCAGTGTCGTTGCCGGCGGAACCGTAGCCCGTCGAAGCTACGGCCTGCGCGGTACGGGAGTTCACGGTCACGCTATCCCCCACCTTGACACCAAGCTGATCGGCCACGGACTTGGTCAATGCTATTTCGTTGCTATCGACCGGCTGGTCGCCTTGAATGATGCTGACCGGTAGCAGATCACGCTGTGCGGCGGTGGTGATGGCATAGCTGCTGGCATGCTTGTCGCCATTGGCCACGGTTACAGAACTCGAGGATTCGACGCGCACATCCTTGACACCTTCTGTGGCGCGGATACGGTCGAGTTGGAAGTCGTTCACCGTGCGAGTGTAGATGCCATTCCGCTCCTGCTCGTTCAGGCTCTCGCTGGAGTCCACGCTGATCACATAGTTCGCGCCGCCAAGCTGCGCGGTGGTCTGACGGGCCAGGGAATCGTTCATGGCGTTACCGAACAGGAATGTGGCCGCAATGAACGCGGTGCCGATCAGGATGGCGATGCCGGCCGGAATCAGCATTCTGGCGCTTTTCTTCATGAGTTTCACTGTGATGGAAAACATGGGTTCGTCCTACTCTCTTGCTTCCCGTGGGTCAGCGGGCGTGGCGTGCGGCGGCACGGGCGTGGCGCAGCGTTCCCTCACACCCAGAGGTGGGAACGGCCGGCGGCAGCGGCGCATCGGTGATGGGCAGATCCGGCACGTTGCGCACGCCTGCCATCTGTGCCATCTGGTCAGCAGGAGTATCGGTAAGAGTGGTGCGGGTGGTGCGCTCTCGCTCGGCCATAAGCAGTTCGTTCATGACTTCGGCGTTGGGATGCTGTTCGTCGGCCACGATCCGTCCGTCGGAGAACACGATGGCACGGTCCGCGTAGGAGGCTGCCACCGCATCATGCGTGACCATGACGATGGTCTGTCCGAGTTCGTTGACCGAACGCTTCAGGAAACCGAGCACTTCGGCGCTGGAAACGGAGTCGAGGTTGCCGGTCGGTTCGTCGGCGAACACCAGCTTCGGCTTGGTAATCAGCGCGCGGGCGATGGCCACGCGCTGCTGCTGGCCACCGGACAGTTCATTCGGTCGGTGGTTCAGGCGCTGCTTCAGTCCCAGGGTTTCGACGAGCAGGTCGAACCAGGCGCGGTCGGGCTTGTCTCCGGCGAGAGTCAGTGGCATGAGGATGTTCTGTTCGGCGGTGAACATGGGCAACAGGTTGAAGCTTTGGAAGATGAAGCCGATCTTGTGGCGGCGTAGCAGGGTGAGCTGCTTGTCGTTCATACGGGTCAGGTCTGCCCCGCCGAACAGGATATGGCCGGAAGTGGCGGAGTCGAGGCCGGCGAGCGTGTGCATAAGCGTGGATTTGCCGGAACCGGACGGGCCCATGATGGCGGTGAATTTGCCGCGTTCGAAACTCACGTTCACGCCGCGCAGGGCGTGAACCATATTGCTGCCGGTGCCGTAGTTCTTGACCAAGTCGATGGCCTGAATAGCGATGCCGCGCGATGCGGACGGGTTCTGCACGTTCATAATGTCTCTCCATATTTGGCCGGGCCTTATGCCCGGACGATGATTCCAACTTATGAAGAAATAACGGCGCGCCCCATCGTGCGCCAGACTGAATTGGGCTAGTGGCCGTGTGCCGGCCCTCATCCTTGAGGATTATGTCGTCTCAGGTCTCACTCTATTCGTGCCTCTGCGCAAACAGTGTGAGGCCGACCGAATATAAAACGGACAACGGCATCCGACAATCGGCGAAATATCGCGGATTGTCAACATGTGCAATTGGGTGATAATGTGCGTTTGCCTCACATACTTTATGGCGGCGGTCATGTCGTGTGAGGCATGCAGACGCAAGAAAGCCCGCACTGCATGACGTCAGTGCGAGCTTTCTACTCCTTGAGTCAAGTTATCGGACGGAAGGTCCCCCATGTGCCTTTGCATTGTGCGGCGCACCCCATAAGCGCCGCTCCCCTTCCTGCCTCAGCGCGCCTTCCTGCCGTCTCACTTGGCCAAGCCGGAAGCGCGAAGGGCTTCGAAGCCGCCCTTCAGATCGTCGAGGATGTCCTCGATGTTCTCGGTGCCGATGGACAGGCGGATGGTGCCCTGGTGGATGCCCTGGTCCTCCAGCTCTTCCAGGGTCTCCTGGGAGTGGGTGGTGGAAGCCGGGTGGATGACCAGCGACTTGGCGTCGGCCACGTTGGCCAGCAGGGAGAACAGGTGCAGGTTGTCGATGAACACGCGAGCCGCGTCCTTGCCACCCTTGATGTCGAAGGTGAAGATGGAGCCGGCTCCGTTCGGGAAGTACTTCTCGTACAGGGCGTGGTCCGGACGGCCCTCGATGGACGGGTGGGAGACGGACTCGACTTCCGGCACGGTCTGCAGGTACTCGACGACCTTCAGCGCGTTCTGAACGTGGCGCTCGACGCGCAGGGACAGGGTCTCGGTGCCCTGCAGCAGCAGGAAGGCAGCGAACGGAGACAGGGTGGCGCCGGTGTCGCGCAGCAGAATGGCGCGGACGCGGGTCACAAAGGCGGCTCCGCCGAGGGCCTCGTAGAAGTTCAGGCCGTGATAGGAGGGATCAGGCTCGGTCAGAGTCGGGAACTTGCCCGGAACGGCGTTCCAGTCGAACTTGCCGCCTTCAACGATCACACCGCCGAGGGTGGTGCCGTGGCCGCCGATGAACTTGGTGGCGGACTCGACCACGACGTCAGCGCCGTGCTCCAGCGGGCGGAACAGGTACGGGGTGGCGAAGGTGTTGTCCACAATCACCGGCAGGTTGTGCTTGTGGGCGATTTCGGAGATGGCTTCGAAGTCCGGCAGGTCGGCGTTCGGGTTGCCGAAGGTCTCGAAGTAGACGAGCTTGGTATTCTCCTGGATGGCGTCCTCGAACTCCTGCGGGTTCTCGGCGGAGACGAAGGTGGTGGTGATGCCGTCGCGCGGCAGGGTGTGGCGCAGCAGGTTGAAGGTACCGCCGTAGATGTTCTTGGCGGCGACGATGTGGTCACCGGACTGGGTGATGTTGCGCACGGCGTATTCGACGGCGGCGGCGCCGGAAGCGACGGCCAGACCGGCGGTGCCACCTTCAAGGGCGGCGATGCGGTCCTCGAAGACGCCCTGGGTGGTGTTGGTCAGACGGCCGTAGATGTTGCCCGGGTCAGCGAGGCCGAAACGGGCCTCGGCGTGGTCGAAGTTGTGGAAGACGTAGCTGGTGGTGGCGTAGATCGGGACCGCGCGGGAGTCGGTGGCCGGGTCGGCCTGCTCCTGACCCACATGCAGCTGCAGGGTCTCAAAACGGTACTTCTTGTTGTTCTCGGCCATGGTATTCTCCTTGGTTGTGCTAGGTCGCGAGGATATTTTCCTTGCCACCCGCCTGCCGTGTTCGGGCGGTTGGCGAGGTGTTGGTTATGAAGTTACGACGCTCAAGGTGCATGTCGCAAGCTGAGCGTTATCGGGGTTGCCTATAGACCCTTATAAACCCTTGGAATCATTGGGATATGAGGCGGTTACGTCGGGCAAAATAGTCATCAAAAATCTCACGACACGCCGAGACACTTCCACGTCTCTTCGCGACAGAAATCCAGGAAATCATCCTCAATTTCCTGAAATTCTGTCACTGAGGTGACGTCAGCGACAGAATTTCAGGACGAATGGGTTTATTCCCGAAATTTCTGTCACTGAGACGGATTCAACGACAGCAATTCAGGGGATCAGGGATGATTTCCGAAATTTCTGTCGCTCAGATGGAACCAGCAACGGAATTTTTGGGGTGGATGGTTTTATTTCCAAGATTTCTGTCGCTAGGAGTTTGAGCGATCTGTTGAATTCGGCGACGGAACCTCACCAGATGAATACCGGTTAGCGTGTCCGTATCCCTACAGACTAGTGTCAACTGTGATTATGTGACATCCGTCTGATTGATTGGAGTTTTCTAGTGTCCGACGTTACGTTGTACGACCGCGATCCGAAGTACATCCCGCGCGTGGCCGCCGTGCATGACATGTGTGGCTATGGCAAGTGCTCGCTGACCGCCGCGATTCCGATTCTTTCGGCAGCCGGCTGCGATGTCTGCCCGGTGCCGACCGCCCTGTTCTCCGCACACACGAAGTACGCGGTGTTCACCTTCCATGACACCACGGATATCCTCTCCGGCTATCTGGATGCCTGGCAGAAGGAAGACGTTGAGCTTGACGGCGTGTACTCGGGATTCCTGGGCTCCCCCGATCAGGTGGCGATTATTCAGCGTCTCTACCGCGAATATCCGAATGCACTACGTTTGGTCGACCCGGTGATGGGCGACGCCGGTGAAATGTATCCCACGTATACGCCGGAACTGTGCGAGGCGATGGGTGCGCTGGCCGACGGCGCCGATGTGCTGATGCCGAACCTGACTGAAGCGAGCATTCTGACCAAGCGCGACTACCCCGGTCAGGATATCGATGAAGCCACGGTTGACGAGCTGTTGGGCGCGCTGCTGGAGCTTGGCGCGAAGAACGTGGTGTTGAAGGGCATCGACCATGGCGACGGCAAGATCATCAACTATGTGGCCAGCGCCTCCACTGGTGTTACCGGCAAGATCGAACTGGCACATGACAAGCTGCCGTACATGATTCACGGCACGGGCGATGCATTCGCTTCCGCCCTGTGCGGTGCGGTGATGGCCGGTCGCGGACTGGCCGAGTCTGCTGAGATTGCCGGCGAGTTCGTGCGTCATGCAATGGAAAGCACGCGCAACCAACCTCACTTCGAGGATCGCGGCGTCAGCTTCGAGCTCAATCTCGGAGAACTCACCAATTTGGTGAAGTGACCCACTTTGGCTCCCGCTGGCGGGAGCTGTCAACGAAGTTGACTGAGGGTGGTCTACTATCTGCACGCACCACCCTCAGTCTAGCGGGAGCATCCCAATCTACCGATTCTTGAAGTACTTGAGCAGGTGGCTTTCCCGCGTGCTGAGTACGGCAACTAACGCCCCAACCAGCACACCAACCACTACGCTTATCGGCACCCGAAGCAGCGTGTCGGTAAGCGCCATTGCCTCTGCATTCCCGTTCTCCAGCCGTACCCATACCAGTAACAGGCTTGATATCAGTATGCCGGCAAGTGCCCACACCCTGAGTTCTAAATAGAAGCGCAACACCCGCTCTATGGTTGGAAGTGTTCAAGTTCATAACCAGAGAGAAAGCGTCGCGCTCGATATGAAAGCCTATTCCCACCTGTCGGCCGAGGAACGCATCCGGATCGACGAGTTGAGGAACCGCGAGGGGCTCGGGGTCCGCCAGATCGCCCTGAGGATCAGCCACGGCAAGCCCACCGTCAGCCGCGAACCGAGGCGCGGCCCGTGGCTCGCGTCCAACGAGAACGAGTCCTACCGCCCCTACCGGCCGAAACGGCTGAAGACGGACGCATCCGCCGCTACCTGCCCAAGAGGACCAGTCTCGACGGCCTGACGGACGAGGACCTGCAGGCCATCGTCCAGGAGATCAACGACACCCCCATGAAGGCCCAGGATTGGGAAACACCCAACGAGGCTTGGTACCGCAAACTCGGCAAGCTAATGTCGAAGACAAGCCACCCACAGACAAACGTTGCACTTACAAATAGATAACGGGTCGCGAATGTCATCCGCTGGATGACATAGCGAAGCACATACTTTCTGAACTAATGGTGGATAACCGCACTTTCATCCACACGCTGTCCACAACACGCCAAGCCGCGTCATGGTATCCACATTTGCCGGTCGCCCTTGCGTCCCGATATCACCAACCCGCACAGTGGAATCATGAATGATGCAGCAACTTCCACGGAACACATCGCAGCCGCAATGGGCGACCGCAATTTGTCACCCAAGCAGTTCGGCGCTCTTGGCGAACGATATGCGGCTGTTTGGTTGGAGAAGAAAGGATGGACCACACTGAGCCATAACTGGCGTACTCGATACGGCGAACTGGATCTTGTGATGCTCAACGACGAGCACACTGTGGTGTTCGTCGAGGTGAAATCGCGCCGCACCATCCAGTACGGCTGCCCGCAGGAGGCCGTGACGCCGGCCAAGCAACAGAATCTCAGGAAAGCTGCTTGCGATTGGCTGCTTGATTGCCGCAACCGTATCTCGCACAAAGCCGTCAGATTCGATGTCATCACCATCGTGTTGCGCGTGGGTAGACCGCTGGTGCATCACATTGAAAACGCGTTTTAGCGAAAGGATCAAGCATGGCCATTGGCAGCGCCCTTTCGGTCGGTCTGATCGGACTCAAGGCCTTCATTGTCCAGGTACAGGCTTTCATCAGTCCCGGCCTGCCATATTTCAGCATCATTGGACTGCCAGATACCTCACTGTCCGAAGCGCGCGAGCGAGTGAAATCGGCATGTCAAGCCAGTGGTTTCTCATGGCCACAAACCCGTGTGACCGTGAATATGAGCCCCGCTTCCCTACCCAAACGCGGCTCATCACATGATCTGGCCATTGCCGCCAGCGTTCTCTGCGCAGCTGGAGCCATTGGCCACGATTGTCTGGAAGACACTATTGTGCTTGGCGAAGTGAATCTTGACGGTTCGGTACTGCCTATCCATGGATTACTGCCAATCATGTTGCATGCGCAGGAACGCGGCATCCGAAAAGTAATCATTCCCTATCGCAATCTTGACGAGGCTTCGATGGTGGAAGACATGGATGCAATCGGCGTAAGACATGTGGGCGAGCTCATCGAGCTCATGGGAGGCAATGCCTCATATACAATCCCCGATCTGCAGCTCGCGGAGGATGCAAGTGCCTCCGAGCAAGCCGAAGTCAGTGAAAACGGATACACAGACATGAATGAGGTGTTGGGCCAGGAACATGCCAAATGGGCGCTGCAGGTAGCGGCCGCCGGAGGCCATAACCTCATCATGACCGGACCTCCCGGCACGGGAAAAACCATGTTGGCTTCACGATTACCCGGCATCATGTGCCCATTGGAAGATACCGAACAGCTGGAAGTCGCTTCGATTCGCTCGCTGTGCGGCACCTTATCGCAATATGGCATCACCGATGTGCCTCCGTTTGAAGCGCCGCATCATACCGCTTCCACAGCATCACTGGTCGGCGGCGGCAGTGGCATAGCAGCACCGGGCGCGATAACCCGCGCTCACCGTGGCATTCTGTTTTTGGACGAAGCACCGGAGTTCAGCGCCCGGGCCTTGCAAACGTTGCGCGAACCATTGGAATCCGGCTATGTGGCTCTCTCCCGCTCCAAAGGAAGCACGTATTACCCAGCTGCATTCCAACTGGTCATGGCGGCAAATCCTTGCCCATGCGGATATTATTACGGCACTGGCGAGCGCTGCAGGTGTCGGGAAAAAGATCGCATGAGGTATTTCTCCCGTTTATCGGGCCCGGTACTTGACCGAGTAGATATTCAGATGACAGTGCCGCCCGTCCCCCGCATCACCGTGCAGCATGAACCGCTCGGCGAATCCAGCGCCACAATTCGTGCACGCGTGATTCGTGCAAGAAACGCCGCCAAAGATAGGTTCCAGCAATTCGGGTGGACATGTAATGCTCAGGCATCCGGCACGTGGCTGCATGCGAACACCTCGCTCAAGGCTATGGAACTGGTCAATCGTGCCTTGTCCTCGCAGCAGCTGACGTTGCGTGGAGCTGATCGTGCCATGCGATTGGCCTGGACCCTCGCCGATCTGGCCGGCCGGATTTCCCCTACCGAACAGGATGTCCATCAAGGTATCGAAATGAGAACGAGAGTGTCATGAGTACCACCAATATGATTGCCGAGCCCGCTTCAGTTCACGGCTCCCCTCACACAATCGGAAAAGCCGAAGCGGCCGCACAGACCGTGCGCTCACGTATTATCGCCGCTCCTTCACTAGATGCCCTATACCGTGCCGCGCTCACGTTCTGCATCGATGGCGCGGATGCGATGATGTACGCCACACTCAAAGGAGCCGAACATGCTGAGGCATTATGGCAGGTCTTGTCACAATGTCACCCTGACCGGCCTTCCGATGTTCGCCAAAAAGCACTGACCTGCATTGATCGCATGTTCATCAATGGTCTGACCCGCTGGGGTCGCAAACCCACACCCAGCGCGATGAACGCTTTTCGCAATGCCCTGTCCGGCTGGCATCAGCGGATGGACGCCCTGCCCTCGCAAGACATCGTTTCCTTGGCCGACTGGTTCACCATGGATGGCACACAATGGATTATCGGCCCGGGACACCCATGCTGGCCTGCGCAATTGACCGACCTATCCATCCGCTCCGACTGGGCACCTCCCTTATGCCTTTGGGTCAAAGGCGATCCGCGGGCCCTGACCAGCTGCGCAAAACCGGTGGGTATTGTCGGCTCCCGAGACGTCAACGAGTACGGACGGTATGTGGCCCATACGGTTGCCGAGCAAGCCGCGGTGGATGGTCATCTGGTAGTTTCAGGAGGCGCGATGGGCACGGACGCGGCCGCTCATTGGGGTGCTCTGAACGCTCTGCACGGCCGCAAACCAGGATGCGTGGGCAGAACCGTCGCCGTATTCGCCGGCGGACTGAACCATATGGGGCCAGCTCGCAATCGCACACTGTTTGAACGCATCGAATCGCAGGGAGGCGCGCTCATCAGCGAACTTTGTCCCGGCACCATTCCCGAGGCGCGCAGATTCCTGCTGCGCAACCGTATTATCGCGGCATTGTCTTCCACACTGGTTGTGGCACAGGCGAGATTGCGCTCAGGCGCACTGAATACTGCGGGCTGGGCCTGCGAGCTGATGCGCGAGGTGTATGCAGTGCCAGGAGACATCAATCAGCCATGCAATGCCGGCTGCAACAAAATGATTGGCGACCATCAGGCCACGATTCTATGCGCCGCCACCTCCACGAAAGACATCTGTCACAAGCGCCATCAGCCGATTATGGAACGATGCCCAGGCATGGCGGACAACGCACAGCGCGATGCCAGTGATCCAGCGCCTTCGTGTACGACCAAGGCGGTCCACAAGAAATCCGAGCAGCCTACGCTATCCCAGGCTGTCATCACGACTCCCTTGCCGTCTCGCACAGACTCCAAGGATTTCTCCTCATCCCACCACATGCCAGATTTGCGCGCCCAGGCATCGTTGCAGCCCGATGCGGAAGCGCAACAGACGATACAGGTCAGCACATTGTCGGAAGCGGAACGCTTGATGGTCGGCCTTATCCGCGAATGCCGTACGCATCGCCTCGCCATCACACCGGACACCCTGCTGCGCGCGGCCAGGAATAACGACCTCGAGGAAATACCGGATATCGCCACCGTACTGGAACTGCTCGGAGCGCTGGAACTGCGAGGAGCGATTCACCGGAAGACCGGAACAGTCACGCTCAGTTGTCGCCTCATCTGAATCATGGAGACGCCAGTCTTACACACCGCTAGAACAAGAATTGTCAGCACCCTCATGACACGATGACGGCGCTGTTCGGCGGGTGTGCAAGAATCGAATCCATGAGTCCGAAACGTTTGGAAGATATGTATGATGCAGTGATCGTCGGTGCCGGTGCGGCTGGTTTGTCGGCGGCATTGGGACTGCTGCGATCCCCCGAAATCGCCGAACTCAAGGAACAAGGCGTGGACCCGAAGATCCTTGTGGTCTCCAAACTACAGCCGCTGCGTTCGCACACCGGTTCGGCTGAAGGGGGCATTGCCGCAAGCCTGGGCAATGTGGAGTCCGATGACTGGCATTGGCATTACTACGACACCATCAAGGGCGGCGACTGGCTTGTTGATCAGGACGCGGCCAAGCTGCTCGCCGAGTATGCGCCGCAGACCGTAATCAATCTGGAGCGTCAGGGCGTGGCCTTCTCCCGTACCGAGGACGGGCATATCGCACAGCGCCGATTCGGCGGCCATACGCGCGAGTTCGGTGGAGCCCCGGTCAAGCGCGCCGCCTATGCGGCCGACCGTATCGGCCACCAGATTCTGCACGCCTTGTGGCAGCAGTGTGTGGCCGCCGGCGTTGAGTTTGCCGAAGAATGGTATGTGACCGATCTGGTGCTCGCCGATGATGGCAAGCAGGCGGCCGGTATTGTGGCTTTTGATACGCATACGGGCAAGATTCAGGCCATTCACGCGCGCAATGTGCTGCTGGCCACCGGAGGCGCGGGCCGACTGTTCCACACCACGTCGAACTCTTGGGACTTGACCGGCGACGGCATGGCGCTGACCCTAGCTGCCGGCCTGCAGCTTGAAGACATCGAATTCGTGCAGTTCCACCCCACCGGTCTCGCGCACACCGGCATCCTGCTTTCCGAAGCGGCACGCGCCGAGGGCGGCATCCTGCGCAATGCCGACGGCGAGCCGTTCATGGAACGTTATGCTCCAGAGCATAAGGATCTGGCCGCGCGCGACGTGGTCTCCCGCTCCATCATGGCGGAGATCGACGCCGGCCGCGGCGTTGCCGACCCGAAGGATCCGGATGGTCCGAAGGACTGCGTCTGGCTGGATATGACCGGCATCGACCCTGAACGTATGAAGGAAGTGCTGCCGCAGGTGGTCGAAACCATCGAACAGTACGCGAACCTCGATCCGGCCAAAGACCTGGTGCCCATCAAGCCCACCGCGCACTACACGATGGGCGGCATCCCCATCACCACCAATGGCGAGGTGTACCGTTGGACGGACGATGCCGTGCAAATCGTCGATGGCTTGTTCGCCGCTGGCGAATGCTCCTGCGTTTCCGTACACGGCGCAAATCGCTTGGGCGGCAATTCGCTGCTTGACGCATGTCTGTTCGGCACGCGCGCCGGCCAAACCATGGCCACGCGTATCGCCGAGAATCCGGTCGACTCCCCCATGGCCGATGATTCGGCCGATGACATGTTGACGACGGCCGCCGATCATGCCGCCGAATCCCGTAAGTCCGAACTTGACGAGCTGCTCGCCGGCCAAGCCGATGATGTCAATGAGGGTTCCACGGCCAATCCTTATCAGCTCATGGCCCAACTTGGATCAGTGATGGAACAGGCTCTGGCTGTACGCTGCACCGCTCAGACCATCGATACGGCTCTGGCCCAGCTCAACAGCGACATCAAGCCGGTTTCCGATATCTTACGGGCACATGACAAAACCGCCGCCTTCAACCAAGAGGTCACCGCCATCTGGGAGGTCCGGCATTTGATTGAGCTGGCCGAGGCCATGTTGCACGCTTCCGAGTCTCGTCAGGAATCTCGTGGGTCCCTGCAGCGTCTTGATTTCCCCGAACGCGATGATGAGCATTTCCTCGCTCACTCGTTGGTCGCCGATGCCGGCCCGGTGAGCTTCAAGCCGGTGCATATCACCGACTACCCGCCCAAGAAGCGTGAATACTAAGCCGCCCAGGGCTTGTGACACAATAGATTGTCGAATAATCGAACTGATATCCACGGTTTCTGGAGGCAGAACATGGTTGAGGCGAACAACACGACGGTTACCCTGCAGGTGCATCGTTTCACGCCGCGCCCCGAGCGCGCCGAACGTGCACGCGGCGGCAGCCCGTTCGCCAAGAAAAGCTCCCCGTTCGGTGGCGGCTCGGATTCAGCGGCACGCCGCCGCCCGCGTGGCAAGCAGTGGGTGCAGGAATACACCATTCCCGCGCGTCCATCGGACACCGTGCTCGACTGTCTGCTGACCATTAAACGCACTATCGACCCGACGCTGGCCTTCCGCTATTCATGCGGTCACGGCATGTGCGGCTCTGATGCCGCAGCCATCAACGGCACACCCACTCTGCTGTGTACGGCCACCGTCCGCGACTGGGCCAAGCAGCCTAGTACAGCTCCGGAAGTCGATGATGAGGGATTCCGACGCACCGGCGACGAAACCGCTAACGAACCCGACGTTCCCGCCGAAAACGTCAAAAACAACATCCCTGAAGGTTCTCTGGGTGTTATCGAACTGGCTTCCTTGCCTGGATTCCCGCCGCAACGTGATCTCATCGCCGACATCGACCCGATGCTCAACCAGATTCGTAAACTCACCCCGTATCTTCAGGCTGATGGCGTGCTTGCCACCACCGCCGAAGGCAAAGTGGACGTTTTCGAATACCTGCAGAACCCCGAACAGCTCGCCAAGTATGAGACGCTGAGCAATTGCATCGCCTGCGGTGTGTGCGAGGGTGCCTGCCCGGTATACGCCGGCGGCGATGCATTCGTTGGCCCGGCCGCATTGATCTGGGCTTCCCGCTTCATCAACGATTCACGTGATACCAAGGCCATGGATCGCATGGATGCCATTGATACCGCTGACGGTGTGGCCGGATGCCAATCGGTGCGTGCCTGCTCCCGCCACTGCCCGCGCGGTATCGATGTGGGCGAGGAAATGTGGCAGATCGTGGCCAAAGTCCGCGAACGCTGAATCATTGCCGGGTAGATACCGGAAAGTCATAGTCTGAGAGAACGAACATCGAAGGAACGGTTATGGACAGAACACAGTACACGAATCTCGCCAAGGCATGGGAATTCACCGAAGAACATGCTCGCGAACTTGAACCGTCCACACTGGCTGATGCCCGTACCGCCGCCGACGAATCCGGACAACTGCAAGGTCCAGCCGCACAAGCCCGACTCCTGGGCCTGCTGGTCCGTTTGACCGGAGCCTCCTCGGTAATCGCCGTGGGCACCGGCTCCTTGGTGGAGACTCTGCAACTCGCCTATGCCTTGGACAACAAGGGACAGTTGACCGCCGTCGATTCCACCGCACAGGGCATCACACTGATTCGCAAGGCGTTTGCCGAACTGCAGGACGAGACCGCTACCACGCTTCGTGCGGTGAATGCCCCGGCCAGTGTGTTTCTGCCCAGGCTCAATGCCAATGATTACGATTTGATTGTGGTGGCCGGCGATGCGGAGAATTATGCCGCCACATTCGCCCAGGCGTCCCGCCTGCTACGTGATCATGGTGCCATCGTATTCACGGACGCATTGGCTTTGGATACGGAGCAGGGCGGTGTGATCAACCCGGCCGACCGCAGCGGCAAGGCCACGGCCATGCGCGAGCTCATCACTACCGTCGAGCAGGATGAGGAATTTGAATCCACACTTACTCCGGATGGTACCGGACTGCTCATCGCATACAAGAAGTAATATTTCTTGGCTTCCCTCGACGGAGGGGAGCCCAATGCCCTCAGACAACCATACTCGTGGCCACGTCCACGGCTTCGTCGGCATCGTCAGTCACGGTAACCAGCTTGGGATCTATCTTCGAAATCATGCCACGCTCGGCGACCGGCCCATCCAACCAGTCGAATAGCCCCTGCCAATAATCCTTGCCGTACAACACCACCGGAATGTTCGCCACCTTGTGGGTCTGAACCAGGGTCAACAGCTCGAACATCTCATCCAACGTGCCGAACCCTCCCGGGCAGACGATCACACCGGAGGAATACTTGACGAACATCGTCTTCCTGACAAAGAAGTACCGGAAGCTCATGCCAAGGTTCACCCACTGGTTCAGCCCCTGTTCAAACGGAAGTTCGATGCCGAGCCCCACCGACTTGCCGCCCGCCAATGCCGCTCCCCTGTTCGCGGCTTCCATAATGCCCGGCCCGCCACCAGTGATGACGGCGATATTGCGCTTGGCGATCTGGCTGCCCATGCGACGAGCCGCCTTGTAGTCCGATTCGGTGCGTTGTGTGCGCGCGGAGCCGAAAATCGATACCGCAGGCCCCAGCTCGGCAAGCGCACCGAAGCCATCCACGAATTCGGATTGGATGCGCAGCACACGCCACGGATCCATATGCAGCCAATCGGTATCCCGATCCGGCTTGAGCAGGTTCGCGGTGGTGTTGTCCGAAGGAATCATCTGGCCGCGCAGAATCACTGGGCCTCGATGATAGGTGTCCCCCAGCGGCGCGGCGTCCTCCAAATCAACCGGATTCATCGGAATTTGTGCGACTTGAATGTTGGCTTGTTCTTCGGCAATTGTTCCGACGTTCGGATTCCCGTCAACACCGGTGTTTGTCGGCTGCTTTATACCGGATGCTTTTTTGCCATCGGCCTTTTGGGATTTTTTCTGCTTCTTCGCCATTTGGTACCTCCATGGGCTCTAGCAGTATCCTAGGCAGATTAACGACGGAAGTCGATTTCAACGCTTTCCGTGCCGTCCGCAAGGGTGATGGAATGCTCCGCCAGCTCGTCGGAATGCGTATTGACGTCGGACTCGGCGTCAGCCTCAGCAGCTGCAACGGCCACAGCCTGTTCAAATCGCTTGGATTGGCGGCTCAACAATACGCCGGAAATCGCGGCGGCGATCAGCGAGGCCACCAGCACACCGAATCGGGCTTCGGCGGACAGCTCCTGGTTCGTATAGGCCAGAGAGGCGATGAGGAACGACACCGTAAAACCGATTCCACAGGCGACGGCAGCGGGAATCATATCGCGAACGCGTAGCCCCTTGGCCATCTTGAGCCCTCCGACATGTGTGGCCAGCCAAGCGGTGATGATGATACCCAACGGCTTGCCGACCACCAGCGCCACAATCAGGGCGATGACCAGTGGCGAGAGCAGCAACAGCGGACTCAAGGATTCAAAATGCACGCCGGTGGCGAACAAGGCGAAAATCGGCAAAGCCAGCAGAGCGGAAAACGGCTTGAGCTTGTCCGCATATCGTTCGGCGCGCGGTGCGTATTCACCGTGCATCACACGTGCCGGGGTCAGCAAACCAACCAATACACCGGCCAACGTGGGATGGATGCCGGCTTCAAACATCATGATCCAGGCAAGGATGCCGACCACGCCCACCGCGATCCATGGCACTTTCTTAAGACGAACCAAATGTGCCCATACCACGGCACACACGGCGATGCCAATGAACCAGTACCAAGCATTGACCGAGGAGAAGAACACCGCTATCAAGATGATGGCCAGCAAATCGTCGACCGTGGCCAAAGTCATCAGGAATGCGCGGATCGAACCGGGCAGCGCCTTGGCAAACAGTGCGAGCACCGCCAACGAGAACGCGATATCCGTGGCTGTGGGCACCGCCCAGCCGTGGGACATCTCGGCGAACGGGATGCTGCTGCCAGTGGTGGCCAGGATCAATGAGCCAGGCTCCCCCGGGCCGAACTGCGAAAACAGTGCAGTGGTGGCCAGAAACAGGATGGGCGGGGTGATCATGCCCCCAACGGCACACAGCATCGGCACAGCGGCCGCCTTGGGATTAGCGAGCGAGCCGGTGGTGAGCTCCTGCTTCAGTTCGAGGCCAACAGTCAGGAAGAAGATAGTGAGCAAACCGTCCTGAGCCCAATGGCCGATCGGCAGATCAAGATTGGTATGCGGAATGAACACATGCGTTTCCGCTACGGCCTCAAATGCATGCGCGGTGAGGGGAAGATTCGCCAGAACCAGACCGGCAAGGGCAAAACCGAGCATAATCAGTCCAGATATGCGATCAGAGGCGGCTATCCGCCTGATCATGGGCCAAATGCCTCGTTTTGCGCCGGTGGTTGTGGCCATCGCGTCTCCTCGCTCGATAATGAATGATCTGCTGCTATGGTACGGAATATCTCAGGACGTTCAGCCCGGGGCGTACCCCCCTACTGACGGTCAGCCAGAGCGGTCTCGATGTTGGCAAGCACCTGTTCAAGCAGCCTGGTCGGACAGGCAAGGTTGACACGCTCGAAGAAGTTTCCAGATTCGCCGAACATCGAGCCTTCATCAAACCACACACGGGCCTCATTGCGCAGAAAATCGCAAAGTTCTTCAGGAGTATCGAAGCCCAAGCCTCGGCAATCGAGCCAAGCCAAGTAAGTGCCTTCCGGTTCAATCAGACGAATGCCGCTTACACGTGCAGTGAAGTCGCGGATGAGCCCGAGATTGCGTTCCAGCACTTCCATCAGTGCGTCCAGCCACGGTTCGGCATGGTTGTAGGCGGCTTGGCATGCGACCATACCGAAATGGTTGACGGTCAGGCCGCCGATATTATCCGCCGCCGCATCGTAACGACGCTTGAGATGCGGGTTCGGGATGATGGTGTTGGAGCACAACAGACCAGCCAGATTGAAGGTTTTGGTAGGCGCGGTGAATTCAAAGACGATATTCGCGTACTCAGCCCCCAACGTGGAGAACATGGTGACCTTATGTCCAGGATAGGAAAAGTCGGCGTGAATCTCGTCGCACAGCAGACGCACACGGCGTTTGATACAGATATCGCCAATGCGCCGCAGTTCTTCAGGCGTCCAGACACGGCCCACCGGGTTGTGCGGATTGCACAGAATCATGGCCGTGCAGCGAGGATCGGCGGCCTTGGATTCGAGATCATCAAAATCAATGCCATAGTGGCCGTTCTCGTCCAGTACCAGCTCGTTGTCGAGAATGGTCAAACCATTGTGCTCGGCGGCAAAGGTGAACGGGTAATAGACAGGCCGCTGGATAATGACCTTATCTCCCGGTCGGGTGACGGATCGCAGGGCCGTGTTGACGGCAGGCATCACGCCGTCGGACAGGCTCACCCATGAAGGGTCGATATGGAAATTATGACGATGCTCCATCCAATTGAGAAAAGCTGTGAAGTAGTCTTCAGTGGCGTAATCGTAACCGAATACGTCATGGGTGGCAGATTGGATGAGAGCCTCGACTACTTCAGGAGCCGGTTTGAATTCCATGTCTGCCACGGACAAGGGCACCACATCTTTGCCGTCCTCACCCATCTGTTCCACGACCTCATGCCATTTGGCGGACGAAGAGCCATGACGCTCAAGAATCGTATCGAAATCGTAAGGGGCATGCTGTGCCAGAATCACTGTTTCTCCTTCTTCACTACCGGCGAAAACAAACCTGACCCATCGTAAAGGAGGTATGTAACGAGAATTGGAAAAGCCTCGAAGGCATTTCGCTTCCGAGGCTTTATCGTGCGCCAGACAGGATTCGAACCTGCGACCTGCTGATCCGTAGTCAGCTGCTCTAATCCGCTGGGCTACTGGCGCATACCACCGTTGTCCCCGTGGTTCGGGAGTGCGCCAGACAGGATTCGAACCTGCGACCTGCTGATCCGTAGTCAGCTGCTCTAATCCGCTGGGCTACTGGCGCATACCACCGTTGTCCCCGTGGTTCGGGAGTGCGCCAGACAGGATTCGAACCTGCGACCTGCTGATCCGTAGTCAGCTGCTCTAATCCGCTGGGCTACTGGCGCATATTGTCTTTCAGACAACTCGATACATATTACTCAAGGTTCGTGTTTGTGCAACCCATTGGTTACTCGGCGTGTCACAGGAACAGCGAGTCACAGTATCCGACAATCATGCTGTACGACGACGCTCCGCGGATTCCTGGATGACCGTTTCACGCAGCAGTTTCGGCGCACTGGTGCCTTCCACGGATGCCTTGTCGACAACCACCTGCTTGACATCCTCAAGACTGGGCAGCTGGAACATCGTGTCTTGCAGGGTGCGTTCGATAATCGAACGCAGACCTCGTGCGCCAATCCCCTGCTTGATAGCCGTATCGGCAATCGCTTGGACGGCCTGGTCGGTGAACTCCAGATCAACGCCGTCGACGGCAAACAGTTTGCGGTACTGCTTAATCAGCGCATTGGCCGGCTGCGTAAGAATCTCCGTCAAATCATCCACCGTCAGCTCCTTGAGCACGCTGGTGACCGGCAGTCGACCGATGAATTCAGGCAGCAGACCGAATTCGGCTAAATCATCGGCATTGACTTGCTTAAGCAGCTCCTCGTCTTTCAGGTCGGCGTCATGCCAATTGGCTCCAAAACCGGTTTCCCGGCGGCCCAGACGCTTGCGCACGATGTCCGTCAATCCTACGAATGCGCCGCCACAGATGAACAGGATGCCACACGTATCCATCTGCACTGTGTCCTGCTCTTTGTGCTTGCGAGTGCCTTCCAGTGGCACGGAAGCAATAGTGCCTTCAAGGATTTTCAATAGTGCCTGCTGCACTCCCTCACCGGATACGTCACGGGTAATCGAGGTGTTCTCGCCGGATTTACGGGCGATTTTATCGATTTCGTCAATATAGATAATGCCGTGCTGGGCTCGGCTGACATCGCCGTCCGCGGCCTGCAGCAGACGCTGGAGCACGGTCTCCACGTCATCGCCCACGTAGCCGGCTTCGGTGAGCGTGGTGGCATCGGTGATGACGAACGGCACGTTCATCACACGGGCCAGTGACTGGGCAAGATAGGTTTTGCCCACACCGGTGGGCCCCAGCAACAGAATGTTCGACTTGGCGACTTCCACATCCGATAGCGGATCATTAGCCCGCTGAGACTTGCGGGCTCGCCCGGCTGATTGGAGCGCGGCATTGCCGTTCGCGCCGTCAAGTTGTTCGGCGGATTCCTGCAACTCCATATTGACGCGCTTGTAATGGTTGTACACGGCCACGGAAAGCGCCCGTTTGGCTTCTTCCTGACCGATGACATATCGATTGAGATAATCGAAAATCTGCGTTGGTTTGGGCAGGCTCAGCGAGTTGACTTCGGCGTCTTTGCTACGCTCCTCGGAGATGATATCCACGCATAGGGCAATGCATTCGTCGCAGATGGAGGCATTGGGACCGGCCACCAGTTTGCGAACCTGACGCTCGGTTTTGCCGCAGAACGTGCAGCGGGGAATGTCCTCGTTGTAGCTCACCACACGCCCCATGAGATCTCCTTTGCCGATGAATACCGCACTGCCTGCTGTGCTTGTCTGTATGTTTACACGACGCACACATTGCCGTCGCCTTTCAACACAATACCCCCGGTCAGACCGACCGAGGGTATTGCAATGCCTAGTGTCCGGACGAATACCACTATTCGTCCACATGTTTGAGACCGTTACTGGCGGTGAGCCAGCACTTCGTCCACGATGCCGTAATCCTTGGCTTCGTCGGCGGTCAGGAAGGTGTCCACCTCGATGTCGCGGCGAATCTTCTCCACGTCCTGACCGGTGTGCTTGGCGAGGGTTTCCTCCAGCCATTCGCGCATGCGGAGCATTTCCTTGGCCTGGATTTCAATCTCCGTGGCCTTGCCGAAGCCCTGATCGATGGCCGGCTGGTGGATGAGCACACGGGCGTTCGGCAGCATCAGACGCTTGCCCTTGGTGCCGGAAGCCAGCAGAATCGCCGCTGCGGAGGCGGCCTGACCGAGGCATACGGTCTGCACATCGGGCTTGATGTACTGCATGGTGTCGTAGATGGCGGTCATGGCCGTCATCGAACCGCCGGGCGAGTTGATGTACATCATCACATCGCGGTTTGGATCCTGGGATTCCAAGACCAGCAGCTGGGCCATCACATCGTCGGCGGAGGCGTCATCCACCTGCACGCCGAGGAAGATGATGCGATCCTCGAACAGGCGGGAGTAGGCGTCCTGGGTCTTCATGCCGTACGGGGTCTTCTCCACAAACTGCGGCATGATGTAGCGGTTGGTTGGGGCCGCGGCCGGCATGAAGCCGGCTACACCCTGGCGGCCGGCCAGTCGGTCGGCGCGGGCGGCAAACTTTGCTTCTTCACTTGCCATAAGTCTCACTCCCCCTGCTGGTTGTTGCCGATGGTGTCCGGCGTGGTCACGAGCTTATCCACGAAGCCATAATCGAGGGCTTCCTGAGCGGTGAACCAGTGATCGTATTCGTTGTCGCGGTAGATTTCCTCGACGGTATGGCCGGTCTGTTCGGCGGTCAGCTCGCTCATGGTCTTCTTCATGTCCATGATGAGCTCGGCGTTGATGCGCACGTCGGTGGCGGTGCCGCCAATGCCGCCGGAGGGCTGGTGCATGAGCACACGGGCGTGCGAGGTCAGGTAACGCTTGCCCTTGGTGCCGGAACTCAGCAGGAACTGGCCCATGGAGGCGCACATGCCCAGACCCACGGTCGCCACGTCGGGCTCGATGAGCTGCATGGTGTCGTAGATGGCCATACCGGCGGTGATGGAGCCGCCCGGCGAATTGATGTACAGCCAGATATCCTTCTTCGGGTCTTCGGCGGCCAGCATTAGCAGCTGAGCGCAGATGCGATTGGCCATATCGTCCTTGACCTCTTCACCCATCCAGATGATGCGGTCTTTGAGCAGACGGTTGAAAATCGGGTCGACGGGGCCGGCCGGGACGTCATCGCCCGCCATGACCGGCAAGGTCGCAAAGGCATTGCTCACCTTGATTCTCCTTCTAAATTACTCGAACATTGTTCAGACTACCGCCTTGAAGCGACTGAAGACGGCTTTTCACGCGCTTTTTGGCGGCCAGCGTAGGATATCTCTCCCTCCGTCTCGATTTCATCGAGCCACCTCCCTCGTCAGAGGGAGGTTATTCGAGAGTATCGAGGACGTCGTCGATGAGCAGACGAGTCTGGGCCGAATCGTCTTTGAGGCGGGGGAACCGGCGCATTGCATTGGCTGGACTCGCCCCGGCGGCACGGGCCACATTCGACTTGCTGGCACCGCGCGAGACGGCCTTTTCCGCGAGTCTGTCAACCAGTGAGTCCGCGACTTGTCTCATCTGTTCGGCCACCCACAACTGGGCCATGTCCGTAGGCAAATCATAGTCTTCGGCCACACCGCTGGCAGCCTCCTGGATGGCGGCCCACAACACCATAAACGGCTTGCGGTAATAGTCGATCTGCTCAGACAATGGCTCGGCAGCAAGCGATTCCAGCGCCGCACGAATCTCAGTGTTTTCAGACATAGCTTATTCTTTCCGCTCCCGCCAGCGGGAGCCAAAACAACTTCCTACTTACGACGGCTCAACATCCACTTCGACACCAGTGACGATGCGGCCACGGCCAACCCGACCAGCATGAAGAACGCACTGGGCGCTTCGGTCAGTTCCATCACCAAACACATGGCCATCAACGGCGCTTGCTGCGATGCCGAAAGCAATGCGGCGGCACCAATCAGCGCACAAGCAGTCACCGAGTCAGCCGGGAACAACAGTATCCAAATGAGCCCCAGCATTGCACCCAGCGTGGATCCCAACGCGATGCCCGGCTGCAATACGCCGCCTGAGGCACCCGAACGAATGGTCATTAGCGTAACCAGCGCTTTGGCAACAAACGTCAGCGCAAGCACACCCAGCAGCATGGCGATATTCGATTGAGACAACTGGAAACCGGCATTAACCGCCGTAGAAGCCGAACCGGAAACGTTGCCGCCGCCCGCCAACAGATTCCAAGGCGAGGCCGCCGCCGAAGAAGCCGATTGCGATGCGCCGGCAGCGGCAGAGCCCTCCGGCACGAATGTACTGAAACCAAGCTGCGCCGCAGCGCGCCCGTTGCCCATCACCTGCGGAACAACAATCGCCGCCAATCCAGTCACCAGACCAGCCAATGGCATCTGCCACAAAATATGCTTGTCATGCGATTGATGGGATTCCGACCATTGCGAGCCTTTGCGAAACCATGCGCCAGCCACACCGCACGCTGCGCCGCACAGCACCGCAAACAGCATCAGGGTAGGCGTGGATTGCGGTTGCATGGCGGTGATGTCATAGAACGTGTGATGGCCCTTAATCGACGCCGCCACGAACGCGGCAATCGCGGACATGCCCAAACCGAAAGCGACCTTCTCAAGGGTCACGTCCACCAGCAGAATCTCCACGGCGAAGAACATGCCGGCAAGAGGGGCATTGTAGACGCCGCCCAAGCCGGCACCTGCTGCCACTGCTACCACCATACGGCGGTCAATGCCGTCGGCCCCTTCGATATGGAACAGGTCGCAGAAACGTTGCGCCAACATGGCGCCGAGTTCACGAGGAGCGACTTCTCGTCCAATGGACGCGCCCGAACCGACGATACCGATCTGCAGCACCACATGCACCAAGGTCTGCCATACAGGCATCCGCTCCCCCGCCACGGCTTTTTTGACCGAGGGCACCTTGGTGGTCTTGTTGCGCAGAAAATACCAGATAATGCCGGCTACGGTGAGACCGATGGTCACCGAAATCGCACGGCGTATAGCGGGCACACCGAATGGACCGGGCAATTCCGAACCCTCGACATAGCCGAGCATCACGTGCTCGACGCCGTAGAGCAGCAGCGTCAGCAGACCTGCGCCCGCGCCGATGATCACGCCAAGGATGATGGTTGTCGCTGCAAGCCAGCCAAGACGTTTGGCGGTAACTACTGGTTGCATGTCGACCTCCGCACTTTATGCAACGAGTATGCCCTTGGGAACTCCCCTCAGTCTCGCTACGCTCGACAGCTCCCTCAAGGAGGGGAGCCAATGGAACAATACTTCTTTAAGAATAGAAAGAGCCCGGAACCATGAAACACGGTTCCGGGCTTAACAGTTACGCTAACGCAAGCAAGCTAGGCTCACTCAGCGTCCTTGTCCTTGGAGGACAGCTCGTCAGCCACGGCAGCGGCGGCGGAAGCGGCCTCGACGGATTCGGACTCCTCTTCCTCAGCGGCTTCACCGAGGAAGTTGGAGAGGTCGACAGCCTCGCCATCGGCGGTGAACTTGACGGCGCGCATGCCGGCGAGCAGGCCCTTGGAACGTCCGACTTCCTGCACGGCGGAGCCGAGCTGGCCGTTCTTGATGATGGCCTGAATGAAGTTGTTCGGATCCATGCCGTACTGCTGGGCGATGGAAGCGAGGAAGTTGAACACGTCGGACTGGGAGACCTGGACGTCCAGCTTCTCAGCCAGAGCGTCGAGCACCATCTGGTCGCGCAGTTCCTTCTCGACGGTTTCCTCAGCCTGAGCCTTCTGCTCCTTGGTGGCCTTCTCCGGATCCGGGGTCATGCCCTTGAGCTGCTCCTCGACCATGTTGGCCTTGACGCCCTTCGGCACCGGAATCTCGAGGCCTTCCTGCAGCTTGGCGATGAAGGCATCGCGAGCCTCGGTGGCCTGACGGCCTTCGGCGTCCTGAGCGGCGGCCTTGCGGATATCGGCCTTGAGCTCGTCCAGGGTGTCGAACTCGGAAGCTTCGGAAGCGAACTCGTCGTCCAGCTCCGGCAGCTCCTCAGCCTTAACGGAGTTGACCTTGACCTTCACAGTGGCCTTCTGACCTTCGTGGTCGCCAGCTTCCAACGTGCCTTCGAAGGTGGTCTCCTCGCCGGCGGACAGGCCATCAAGAGCCTCATCCAGACCGTCGAGCATGGTGTTGGAGCCGAGCTCGTAGCTCACGCCTTCCTGGGAGTCAACGGTCTCGCCGTCGATCTCGGCAGTCAGGTCGATGTTGGCAAAGTCACCCTTGGTGGCCGGGCGATCCACGCCGACCAGAGTGCCGAAGCGCTGGCGCAGCGCCTCAAGGCGCTTGTCGACGTCCTCATCCTTGACTTCCGGCTTGGCGATGGCGATCTCGAGGCCATCGATTTCCGGCAGCTCGATGTCGGGGCGACGCTCGACGGTGGCGGTGAACTTCAGCTTGGTGTCGTCGTTGGCGGCCTGCGGCACGTCCTGCACGTCGAACTCCGGCTGAGCCATCGGGCGAATCTTCTTCTCGTCCAGAGCCTTGGAGTACAGCTCCGGCACGGCGTCGTTCACGGCCTCGCCGGCGACGGCAGCGAAACCGATACGCTGATCGATGATCTTGCCGGGAACGTGGCCCTTACGGAAGCCGGGGACGTTCACCTGCTTGGCGATTTCCTTGCGGGCCGCATCCAGGTACGGGTTGAGCTCTTCCGGTTCAACAGTGACGGTGAGCTTCACCTTGGTGGGCTCGAGGTTACGAACGCTGATCTTCACGCTAATGACTCCTCAAAAGTCGTATTTTCTTACAGTTCTGCCGTAAGGCAACCTCTACATAATAACGCCACTTACGGACGGTGCAATGAGTTTCACCTGCCAGTTTCTTGCGCCCTGCGCGATCAGGAACTCCTCGACGTCCACTTCGGCCGGATTCTCCACCCAGCATAGGTTGCGCAGAATCTGCGGCTTGATAATCATCTCGGCCGGCGTACGCGTATCTTCGGCTATCGAAGTGATCACGCGGCGGACCCTTTGCAGTCGGTCATATCGGTCGGGGTGCCTTTGCTGCCAGAGTCGCATCGAACGCGGCGCATTCACTATGCCGTTCTCGTCCGGCGCGGGTGCCGGCATACTCGGCCATTGGGAGGGGCGCAGCGCCATGGCCCGATCAATGGCCTCTTTCCAAACCTTGGGTTTGACGGCACGCTGGATTGGGGCATAACGTTCAAACATCTTGTCTTGCTCGGTGCCGGTGCGAATGCGCACACGCTCATTGAGCGAGCGCAGAGCCCGAAACTGGGCGGCATTATGCGGCTTGCGCGTCGCAGCCTCGATAATCGAGGAATCAGACAACAGCAGGCTGGGGGCAATGTCATGCTGCCGGGCCAGTTTGTCCCGCTCCTGCCACAGAGACTTGGCGATGGCCAATCCCTGCGGATCACGGCTCAGCTGGGTGATGCGGGAAATGCGCAGCCACGGAACCGGATGGGGTTTGCGAGGGGCGAGTCCTTCGGACAGTGCATGGGTAAATTCCTCTTCAGCCCACTCGTCCTTGCCGGCGGCTCTCAGATCGCGGCGCATCAGGTTTTCGAGCTCGATCAGCACTTCCACGTCAAGCGCCGCATAGTTGCGCCAGTCTCGTGGCAGCGGGCGGTAGGACCAGTCAGCCGCAGAATGTTCCTTGGCCAAAGTGATGCCAAGATAATGTTCGGTGACGGCGGCTAATCCGAATCGATGCAAACCGAGCAGACGCGCGGCGATCTCCGTGTCGAACAGCGCCTTCGGCTGAAGTCCCAGATCAGCGAATCCCGGCAAATCCATCAGAGAATCATGCAAAATCCAAGTGGCATCGCCCACGGCATCATTGAATTCATTCCAGTCGGCACCAGATTGGGTCAAGGCGATGGGGTCGAGTAATGCGATGCCCGCACCTTCTCGTTTGCATTGAATCAGCCAATCCTCGTGGCCATAACGGAATCCAGATGCGCGTTCGGCATCGGCGGCCAAGGAGCCAGAAGCATCAGCCAACGCTTCGCAGACGTGATGATAGCCTTCAATCGTCGAGGTAACATCCGGCACTCCCCCGCGCGGCTCTTTCAGTAACCGTGGTTCGGTGTCATGGATGTCACTCAACTGGCATCATCCTCCTCACGACGGGTAGTTGATCTGATGAATGCGGCCCACGAGTTCACTTGTGCGCCGGCGTCCATAGTACCGTCTGGCCCGGTCCCGTCAAGTGGCGTCCATGAGACACGTATCTCGCAACCGGCGCTGGTGCTGCCGGCCATCAGGCCGAATGTGGTGTTCTGGGTGACGGTGACCGTTCCGGAAATCGAGTCCGGTTCGACTTCGCCAAGATAATCGCACATATCTTCCCAATACATGCCCGGGGCGAGGGAGTCGTTTTCGGAAGGTTCCAGCGGCAGGCGCGCGAACGCCACGCATCGCCAATTGGAATTCCAATCAGGGCGCAGCTCGTACGAATACAACGTCATTACCCATCCGGTGGCAACATGCGGCTCGGAAACACTGTCGACGGCAAAGGGATGGCTATCCATCCGCTTGCCTGCTTCAAGTTCCACGCCGATGCCATAGTCGGCAAGGGTGGAGGGAACGGGAATCTCCCGATAGCGCACGTCATACAGGCGCTTCATGGCGCTCACGGATTCAACGGCCGCCCATACATCATCCGGTACGCCCTGCGGGCGTTCGGGGTGCCCCTCATTGGGCGCACCCGTAGGGAATGCGTAAATATCGGCCATATCTCTAGGGTATGGGCGATTTGGCGCAATCGCGGTATAACGCGCGGCGTGGCGCGAGTTTTAGCCACTTTTAAGGGGAATTTTATGTCCCCTAAGTCGGCTCCGTTCGACAGCTCTCCTCAGAGAGGGGAGCCAGAGAGATATAACTTGGCTCCCCTCTCTGAGGAGAGCTTCATCGAGATTTAGTACACAGTGAAGCCATGATCTTTGAATTGCTTGGCCACACGTTCGCGAGTAGCGGCGTTGGGCCCCTTCTGGTTCTCCAACGGATATGGGATGCGCAGCTCATGCCACTTCGGGCGACCGAGCTGATGGAAGCCCAACACGTCGATATGTTCGACGGAATCACCGAAGGTCTCGCAGATCTTGGCTACGTTCTCCACGTTTTCCTCGGAGTCGGTCAGTCCCGGCACCAGCACGAATCGCACCCAAATCTTCTTGCCGGCCTTGGCGAGCCTCTGGCCGAAATCGATGGTGGGCTGCAACGTGCCGCCGGTCACCTTGTGATAAGTCTCCTCGTCGCCGGACTTGACATCGAGTAGACACAGGTCGATGTCCTCGAGCATCTCGTCAGTGTAGTTGGTGTTGAGGAAGCCGGATGTATCGAGGCAGGTATGTACGCCCATCTCCTTGGCCGCGTGGAACACACGCGAGACGAAGGCGGGCTGCATCATGGATTCGCCGCCGGAGAATGTGATGCCGCCATGCGTGGCCTTGAACAGGTCCTTGTAGCGGTCGACCTTCTTGATCATGGCATCGAGATAGACGGGCTTGCCGTCACGCATCTTCCAGGTGTCAGGGTTCTGGCAGTACTGGCAGCGCAGCGGGCAGCCAGACATGAACACGGTCATGCGGGTGCCCGGACCGTCCACGGAAGTGTTGATATCCCAGGAGTGCACGAAGCCGATATCGCCGGATTTGAGGGCGGAGAGGCGGTCACGTCGGTCGAGTCCGATTGGGGATTCAAAGCCGGAAAGGCCGCCCATCAAAGTCTGTGAGGCATAGGTCTTCGATTCCTTGAGCATATGCCTGGTAGTGGTGCGGAACGTGGGTGTTGCGGGCATCGTCGTCCTCCTGTCCCAAATGATGTGAAAGTCTATGTGGGGAAATAACGAAGGGGTGGAGCTGAGCCCCACCCCTTCGATTAGTCATTGCCGCGTATCGCGGGGTTGGTCATCAGTCGACGACGGCGCCCTGGTGGAAGGTACGGGAGATGACGTCGAGCTGCTGCTCCTTGGTGAGCTTGACGAAGTTCACCGCGTAGCCGGAGACGCGCACGGTCAGGTGCGGGTACTTTTCGGGGTGCTCGACGGCGTCCTCCATGGTCTCCTTGCGCAGAACGTTGATGTTCGCGTGGTAGAGGCCGTGGCCGTTGCCGGCATCCAGGATGCCGACCAGGTTGCCGATACGCTCGTCCTCATCGCGGCCCAGGCCATCAGGGGTGATGGTGTTGGTCAGCGAGATGCCGTCAAGAGCGTCGTTGTAGTCGATCTTGCCGACGGAGAACATGGACGGCAGCATGCCGTGGGAGTCCATGCCGTTCTCCGGGTTGGCGCCCGGAGCGTACGGAGTGCCCTTCTTGTGGCGGGACGGGAAGGAACCGGTGTTCTTGCCGTACTCCACGTTGGAGGTGATGGTCAGGATGGACTGGGTCGGGACGGCGCCACGGTAGACGGGCAGGCGCTTGACCTGGCCCATCACAGTGGAGACAACCCACTTGGCGATGTCATCGGCGCGATCGTCATCGTTGCCGTAGACCGGGAAGTCGCCCTCAGTGCGGTAGCCGACGACCAAATCGTCGTCAGCGCCCTCGACGTACTCGTACTCGTGGCCTTCGAGGTTCTTGGCATCCTTGTTGTAGATCGGGTAGACCTTGGCATACTTGATGGCAGCCAGGGAGTCGGCGGCGATGGACAGACCGGACATACCGCAACCAAGGGTACGGTATACTTCCTTGTCGTGCAGGGCCATCTCGATGGACTCGTAGGCGTACTTATCGTGCATGTAGTGGATGATGTTCAGAGCCTCGACGTAAGTCTCGGACAGCCACTCGAGAGCCTTCTCATAGTTGTCCTTGACCTTCGCGTAGTCCAGAGTGCCATCGGCTTCCGGGGTGATCGGGTCGATGATGCCCTTGTCGATGACCTGCATGCCGGTCATCTCATCGCGGCCGCCGTTGATGGCGTACAGCAGAGCCTTGGCGGAGTTCACACGAGCAGCGAAGAACTGCATCTGCTTGCCCACGCGCATCGGGGAGACGCAGCAGGCGATGGCGGCGTCGTCGCCCCAGTGGGAGCGGATTTCCTTGTCGGACTCGTACTGAATAGCCGAGGTGTCGATGGAGATCTTGGCGCAGAAGCGCTTGTAGCCTTCCGGCAGCTTCGGATCCCAGAAGATGGTGATGTTCGGCTCAGGGCCAGGTCCGAGGTGCTCAAGGGTCAGGGTGTTGAGCAGACGGAAAGAGGTCTTGGTGACCATCGGACGGCCGTCGTCGCCGAAGCCGGCGTCGGACCAGGTCGCCCAGTACGGGTCACCAGAGAAGATGTTGTCGTAATCCTTGGTGCGCAGGAAGCGGACGATGCGCAGCTTCATGACGATGTTGTCGATGAGCTCCTGAGCATCGGTCTCGGTGATCTTGCCGGCCTTGAGGTCGCGCTCGATGAAGACATCGAGGAACGCGGAGTTACGGCCGAAGGACATTGCGGCGCCGTCCTGGGACTTGATGGAGGCCAGGTAGCCCATGTAGGTCCACTGCACGGCTTCCTGGGCGGTCTGAGCCGGGCGGGTCAGATCCAGGCCATACTCGTTGCCGAGGTTGATCAGCTGCTTGAGGGCCTTGATCTGCTCGTCGTGCTCTTCACGGAAGCGGATCCAGTGCTCGATCTCCGGCTCGGTGAAGTCGTTGCGGTACGGGATGGAGTCCTTGTCGCGCTTCTTGAAGGCGATCAGCTTGTTGACACCGTACAGAGCCACACGACGGTAGTCGCCGATGATGCGGCCACGGCCGTAAGCATCCGGCAGACCGGTCAGAATCTTGTTGTGGCGGGCGATCTTGATGTTCTTGGTGTACACACCGAACACGCCGTCATTGTGGGTCTTGCGGTACTTGGTGAAGATCTTCTTGACCTCAGGATCCGGCTCCTTGCCGGCTTCCTTGATGGCCTGCTCGACCATACGCCAGCCGCCGTTCGGCATCATAGCGCGCTTGCAGGGCACGTCGGTCTGCAGACCAACGATCACATTGTCGACTTCCGGGGAGTCGATGTAGCCAGCCGGGAAGGCGTCGATGCCAGCCGGGGTGTGGGTGTCCACGTCGTAGACGCGCTGCTTGCGCTCTACAGCCAGGTAGTTGTCGTCGAGGTACTTCCACAGGTGCTTCGTCTTCTCAGTGGCAGGAGCCAGGAAGCTCTCATCACCCTCGTACGGGGTGTAGTTCTTCTGGATGAAGTCGCGGACGTCGATATCCTTCTGCCAGTTGCCCTCGGTGAAGCCGGCCCACGCCTTGGCGTCGAGCTCCTCTTGGGAGACAGCTGCATTTTCTACTGCGGTCATGTCACTCCTTAATGGGGTTGTAGGTTTCGCATCTTCACGGAACCCTTGCTTCACTAGTGTAGTTTGCGCAGTCTTGAGAAAAGCTGAAATTGGGAGTGAGCTATCTCACATTCTTCTGTGAGCGCTACCAATCCAGCGGCTTCCAGGCATCCGCCGTCCGATTGTCACGGCCGATATTAGACAAAACCGCTCAACTCTCGATGTGAAGTTGAGCGGTGTAGCTATCTGTCATCCGTCATCGGCATGTTCGCCGATCGCGGTGAAAACACATATGGTCAGTCGGTATCCGACGATTTGCCGGCGGACGGTTTGACACCGTAGTTATCCCAGCGGCGGTTTTCCTCATCCCATTTGGCGTTACGGTCCACCACGATATCCCACGCATGTTCGGCGTCTTCTTTGGTCTTGTACGGCCCCATACGCTGTTCTATCGGCGAGATCTTGCCATATTCAGCCCGCTGCTTGACGGTGTTGTAATACCACTGATTCTTTTCATCATCTGCCATTGGTACCTTCTTTTTGTAACTATTCACGGAATGCGTTGGTGATGGGCAGACGACGATCGCGCCCGAAGGCAAGAGCTGTGACCTTGGGACCCAGCGGGTATTGTCGGCGTTTCCACTCTGCGCGATCGACCAAACGCATCACGGTGTCCACCGTGGCCTCATCGAATCCGTCGGCCAACAGGTCTGCACGGCCGTGGGCATGTTCGATATAGGCGGCCAACACCTTGTCAAGCAATGCATATTCAGGCAACGAATCGGAATCCTTCTGGCCTGGGCGCAATTCGGCCGAGGGTGCCTTTTCGATGGACGAGACCGGAATCATCACGCCATTCTTCAAAGGAATGCCCGCATTGCCTTCCTCATTGCCTACAATCTTGAGCCCGCCGATGCCAACGCCCGCAGCTGCGGCCTTGTTGCGCCAACGGCTGATCTCCCAGACACGGGTCTTCAGCAAATCCTTTATTGGCGCATAGCCACCGACCGCATCGCCATAGATGGTCGAATAGCCGCACGCCAGTTCGGATTTGTTGCCGGTGGCCACGGCAAGCAGACCACGTGAATTGGAGCTTGCCATCACGATGACGCCGCGAATGCGAGCCTGCAGGTTTTCTGCGGCCACGCCATCGAGATCAAGCTGCTGCTGGTATGCGACGAACAGCGGCTCAATGGGCTGAACCTCATAGTGCGCACCGATGTTGGCGGCCAGATCTGCAGCATCGTCTTTGGAGCCATCAGAGGAGTACATGGACGGCATGGAGATGCCCCAGACATTCTCACCGCCGCAGGCATCGGCGGCCATAGCGGCCACCAACGCGGAATCGATGCCGCCGGAAAGCCCTAGCGTCACACCGTTGAAATGGTTCTTGGCCATGTAATCCTTGAGGCCAAGCACGCAAGCGGTGTACACCTCTTCGTCCGGGTCAAGTTCGGCCACGATGGTGGATTTGGTCTGATGGTCGGCAGCGGCGTCGAAATCCCAGAACGTGAGGTCTTCCATAAACATCGGGCTGCGCTCGAGCAACGTACCGTCCGCATCTACCACGAAGCTACCGCCGTCGAACACCAAATCATCCTGACCGCCCACCTGATTCAGATAAATAAGCGGAGCGTTGACCTCGGCAGCACGGCGTTGCGCCAGTTCAAAACGAGTGTTGGTCTTGCCTTCCTCATACGGAGAGCCATTAATGGTCAACAGCAAGTCGATGTTTTTGGTGGCGAGTTCAGCCACCGGGCCGCCGTCCTGCCAGATATCCTCGCAAATGGCCACGCCGATAGTGGTGCCATTCACCTCGAGGGTCACGGAACGGTTTCCTGCGGAGAAGATGCGGAACTCATCGAATACGCCGTAGTTGGGCAGGAAGTGCTTGTCATAGCCGGTCCAGACCACGCCCTCATGCAGCACCACCAGACGGTTACGCGGCTTACTGGTCTCCCGATCGGTACCCACAGTGCCGACCACCACGAACAAATGGCCAAGACCTTCGTCCTGAAGCTGACCGGCCAGTTCATTGGCCTTGTCCCACGCAGCCTGGCGGAAGGTGCGGCGCAAAGCCAAATCCTCAATGGGATATCCGGTGAGCGTCATTTCCGGGAATATCGCTACTTGAGCGTCCCCAGCAGCGGCCTTGCGGGAATAGTCGAGCACTTTGGCGGCGTTGGCGTCGAGTGCACCGACGCAAGTGTCAATCTGGGCGAGTGCGAAGCGAAGCTGTGTCATAGCTTCTTAGTGTACTCACCGTTGACCTCCACCTGGCTCCCCTCAGTCGCCTGCGGCGACAGCTCCCCTCAGAGGGGGGAGCCAGAGAAGAATTTACCTCAATTCGTTGAGTACGCGCAGGGCGGTGTTGACATAGAAGTTGACGAACGTGGGGATGGATTCATCCAGACCCACGAAGTGCGGGCTGTGCCAGTCGGCGCAACCCTCTTGGCCGTTTGAGCCCACGAACGCAAACACCGGCAACGTGACTTTTGCAAACTCGCAGAAGTCCTCCCCCGCCATTGACGGACGAATCGGCTCGAGCTGCGCATAATCGTTGACGTCGGCGGCCACGGCCTTGGCGAGGGACGGATTGGAGACCAATGGATCCTGAAAATCGTTCCAGTCCACATCGGCCGTAATACCGTACGCCTCAGCCGTATGTTCAACGACCTCCTTGAATCGACGACCCACCAGATTGCCATCTTCCTTATGGAAGTAACGCACCGTGCCTTGGAAACCGGCTTCGGCGGGCACCACGTTCCACACGTCGCCGCCATGCACTTCCGTGACGGACAGCACCAGCGGATGGAAGGGCGTCACATTGCGGCTCACGATGGTCTGTAGGCTCAAAATCATACTGGCAAGCGCCTCAAGCGGGCCGGTGCCTTTGTACGGGTAGGCGGCATGCGTCCCCTGAGCGTGGAGCGTCACATGGAATTTCACACAGCCAGCCATCATCGGTTCAACACCGATGGCAAGCTGACCAGGGGCATAGTTCGGGTTGTTGTGGGTACCGATGATGGCATCGACGTCATCCACCAAGCCGGCGTCAATCATCGCACGGGCACCCTGCCCCGTCTCCTCACTGGGCTGGAACAGGATCTTGATGGAGCCGGCGAATTTGTCGCGGTGATTGGCAAGCCAGAAGGCGGCTCCGAGCAGACCGGTCATGTGCAGGTCATGGCCGCAGCCGTGCATCACGCCTTTGTTGACGGAGCTGAATTCCAACCCGGAATCCTCCACAATGGGCAAGCCGTCGATGTCCGCGCGCAATCCGATGCGTGGCCCGGGCCCGGCTTCCCCTTGGATAAGACCCACCACACCAGTTTCCATGGAGTTGGGCAGGATTTCGATGCCGTGCGCCTTGAGCTGGTCGGTCAGGTAGATACTAGTGTCGAATTCCTGAAAACTGCGCTCGGGGTGGGCGTGCAGATAGTGACGGATGGCAATGAGTTCGTGGTCGATATCGATATGTTCACTCATGGTTCTCGATTGTAGTAGAACGGACAATATGACGAAGCCCCCGCTTCATATTGGCGAGGGCTCGGCAGACATCATTGATCATTGCTGCCGCTTGAGTAGACGCTTGGCAATGGCGTTGGCGATGCCCTGCACCACCTGCACCAGCACGATCATGATGATCACTGCCGTCCATGTGACGGTCTGGTCGAACTTCTGATAACCGTAAGCGATGGCGAAGTTACCAAGTCCGCCGCCACCGATGTATCCGGCCATGGCAGACATGTCGAGCACGCCGATGAACAGGAACGCATAGGCCAGAATCAACGGGGCCAAGGCCTCGGGAATCAGCACGGTACGGATGATGGTGAATTTGCTGGCGCCCATCGAACGCGCCGCCTCAATGACGCCGGGATCGACCGGAACAAGATTCTGCTCAACCAGACGAGATGTGGCAAAAGTGCACATCACCACCATCGGGAAGATGGCGGCCACGGTACCGATGGAGGTGCCGACCACCACAATGGTCAACGGCTGCATGGCGGCCAGGAAGATGATGAACGGGATCGGGCGGACGATATTGACGATCACGTCGAGAATCCGGTAGACGATGGCGTTCTCAAACAAATTGCCTGGACGCGTGCCATAGAGCACCACACCAAGAATCAATCCAAGAAGTCCTCCTACGACAAGAGTGATAAGCACCATCGTCAGCGTCTGACCGACAGATTCAAACAGGAGCGGGCGCAGCACAGTCCAATCGCTACGGGGGTTGGCAAGGGTAATCATGCGTTGGCTCCTTCATGGCTGGCGGAGATTTCCGCCGACTCATCCTGGCTCACGGATTGCTGGTTGGCTATGGCCGCTTCGGCACCGGCAATATGATTGGCGACCGCATCAGCGTATGCCACTGGTTTCTCGGCGGTGCCGAAATCAATGACATCGCTGTGTTGCGCGAGTTCACGCAAAAACTCGTCCACATGCCATCCAGGGCCGTTGAATTCATAGGTGATTGCGCCGATAGCCGATCCCTTGACCGTATCGATGCCGCCATACAGCAGACTGGATTCCACACCATATTTGGCGATCAGCTCTGAAATGTTCTGCCCTGAGGCATGCAATGTGCGCCCATGGTCATCAGAGACATCCTTTTGCCGGATGAGTACGGTGACAATGCGTCCCGACCACTCGCCATGCAGACGTTCGACACGGCTTTCCTCAGGAAGCCCCGACAAAGCGGTGGCAATGAACCGTTTGGTGACTGGCTGGCGAGGCGCGGCGAATACGTCGTACACGTCACCGGATTCGACCACGCGTCCGGAACTCATAACCGCCACACGGTTGGCAATCTGCTGGACCACGTTCATCTGGTGAGTGATCAGCACGATGGTGATGCCGAATTCCTCATTCACTCGCTTGAGCAACGCCAGTACCTCGGTGGTGGTTTCAGGGTCGAGCGCGCTGGTAGCCTCATCCGCGAGCAGGATTTCCGGATTGGTGGCTAGCGCGCGAGCAATGCCGACACGTTGTTTCTGACCACCGGACAGCTGTGAGGGGTACTTATCCGCATGCTCGGCCAATCCCACGAATTCCAGGAGCTCTTTGACGCGCCGATCCTGATAGTCCTTGCGCCAATGATCAAGCTGAAGCGGATAAGCGATGTTTTGCGACACCGTTTTGGTGGAGAACAGGTTGAACTGCTGGAAAATCATGCCGATTTTCTGCCTGATAGGGCGCAACTTGCTCTCGTTCAGTGCCGTGATGTCGGTACCGAGCACGGTCACCGTGCCGGAAGTGGGACGCTCCAGTGCGTTGATCAGCCTCACCAGAGTGGATTTGCCGGCACCGGAATAGCCGATGATGCCGAAAATGTCGCCACGGTCAATGCTCAGGCTGACATCATTCACGGCTCGCGCGGTCTCGGCCTTTCGTCCTCGTATCTTGAACTCTTTGACCACGTGATCAAAAGTGATGATGGGATCGCTCACTGTTGCTCCAATGTTGTATGGGCTGGAATACCGGCGATTGCGTCCGGTCTAGTTATGCCGTAACGGAGCGGGCCTTATGCAGGCGGCTCGCTCCGTTACGGTTCAGCAGGCTATGCGCATCGAATACTCGCTACTACAGCTCGGTGCGGAAACCAGCCGATGGTTCTCTTACTTCTGGGCCTTGGCGTCCTTCTCGATGTCGGACAGGAAGCCCTGCAGCTGCTTGGCGCTGAACTTGTCGGCAAACACCGCGGTGCCGCCGGAGTTCTCCTGGAGGGCGTCGAGCACGTCCTTCTGCTGGAAGATGGAGACGAGCTTCTTGTAGGTCTCGTTGTTCACGTCCGTCTTGCGGGCCACCCACACATTGATGTATGGGCGGGCTTCCTCGGATTCGACGTCATCCTGATAGATGGCGTCTTTCGGGTTGAGGCCCGCGTCGGCCACGTAATCGTTGTTGATCACACCGGCGGCGATGGTCGGATCCTTGAGGGTGGTGGCCACCTGTTCGGCCTTCAGCGGGGTGACCTTGACCTTGCTCTTGGCTTCATCGATGTCGGCCGGGGTGGAGAAGGCGGTCCAGTCGCCCTTGAGCGTGACGAGACCTGCTGCCTTGAGCACGCCGATGGCGCGGGCCTGGTTGGTCTCATCGTTCGGAATGGTGACGGTGTCGCCCTGCTTGATGTCCTTGATGTCCTTGACCTTGGTGGAGTACACGCCGAGCGGGTAGATGGCGGTGCCGCCGATGGGCTGCAGATCCTTGTTGTTGCTCACGTTGTAGTTGGCGAGGTAGAGCAGGTGCTGGAACTCGTTGAGGTCCAGCTCGCCGGAATCAAGGGCCGGGTTCTCGGAAGTGTAGTCCTGGAAGTCCACGATATCGACATAGATGCCGGCCTTTTCGGCATTCTGCTTGAACTTGACCCATTCCGGGTTGGTGGCACCGACCACACCGATCTTGACCGGGTTGTCTTTGCTACCCTTGGCGCTTGATTCGTTAGCGCCGGCCACCGCGCGGTAGCCGAAGAACGCGGCCACGGCGATGATCGCCACGACCACGATGGTAATGATGATGTTACGGGCGGTGTGGTTCACGCGCACCGGTTCGTTGCTGTTGGGAGCGGCCGGAGTTGTCGGCTGGGTTGCTGCTGTCATGATGAATGATTCCTCTCTCTCATGGAAATTGCTGTTGCATCTTCTTACGGTGATTCGCTTCCCCAAGCGAACCCATCACGTTGATGACAGGTTTCACCGTAGCACCCAAAATCCCAGAAATGGTCAAAAATGGCGGATTGCCGTATAGGTGTCTTTTATGGCGCGCATGCAACACATTGCGTTGCCTGATGTTGATAGCACGCTATAAGCATGTCTGGCGCGTCGAGAGGAGCCTCGAAAATAGAAGCATGACTACCACCGACATTGAAGCTGTGTTTTTCGACATCGACGGCACGCTCACGAGTTTCGTCACGCACAAGGTTCCCGATTCCACCGTTGAGGCTATTCAGCGGCTTCAATCAGCAGGCATCAAGGTGCTTGTCTGCACCGGCCGCGCTCCTTCTCAGATGAAGGTGGTGCTGGACACCATGCCGATCTCATTCGACGGCATTGTGGCGTTCAATGGTCAATATTGTTTTGACGAACAGGGATATCTTGAATCACAGGCCTTGGATCAGTCTGATATCCGCGTGATTTTGGATTGGCTCGACCAGCATCCCGATGTGGTGTGTGATTTTGGTGAAAAGGATTACGTCTACTTCAACCATACCAACGAGACATTGCAGCAGACCTGGAGTGGTCTTGGCAAAACCGCCCCCGTCCAATATTTCGAGAATCCTCGTTTGCGGGCGTTGACGCACGAGACCTTCCAGATCAGCCCGTTCATCAACCCCGAACTGGAAGACGAACTGGTGGGACTGTGCAGCAACATACGCGGCGTGCGCTGGCACCCGGACTTCACCGATCTGATTCCCGCCGATGGTGGCAAACCACGGGGCATTCAGCGTTTTATGAAGCATTATGGCATCACCCGCGAACAGGCCATGGCCTTTGGTGACGGCGGCAACGACACGGACATGCTGGCCTATGCCGGAATCGGGGTCGCCATGGGCAACGCCACGGACGAGCCCAAGGCCGCTGCCGACTATGTCACGGATGATGTGGATCATGACGGCGTATTACACGCCTTGCTGCACTTCGGAGTGCTGCACGACTAAGGTGCACGCCAAATACAGAAGGCCGGTGCATATTGCACCGGCCTTGTTTGTGGAGCTAGGGGGATTCGAACCCCCGACCCTCTCCATGCCATGGAGATGCGCTACCAGCTGCGCTATAGCCCCGTTTTCAATTGTCAGTCCATTTTTGAACCTTGTCTACATTACGACGGGTTCCTGTATCCTGCAAATCGGCGTGTCGCCAAATGACATTGGCGTGATTTGGCGACACCACAATCACCGGCTGTTCAGATCAACGTTCCCGTTCCCACTCGTCGGTATCGGCGACGGCTGGACCGTGGTTATAGTCCATGAGCCGCCAACGAATCGTGTCATCAGGCTCATCCATGGGAACCAAACGCACCCAGTGTGCATTGCGCATGGATATCACCGTCGAAAAAGTGGGATCGACTGCGGTGATGCCTAGCAGCGTCTGAAGCGTCTGTGCAATCCACGCACCATGGGAGAACACAAAGAGATCGGTGTCCGTGCCGGCACGCGTGGACCAGTCACGCAGGGCTTCGACGCCACGCTCCCCCACATGTTCTTTGGCCTCGGCGCCATACTTCATCTCGCCGCCGCGATGCTCCATCCAGGAACGGAAGTCCTCAGGATATCGCTCAGCCAGTTCGGATACGGCGTGACCGTCCCAATCGCCAAAACTGCGTTCGCGTACGCGAGGATCATCGTGCACTTCGGCGCCATCCAGTACATCTGCAAAAGCCTGTGCGGTGGCATGCGCACGGCTCAGATCGGAACACACGATGATGCGTTCGTCGGTTTCCGGCCTGCGATCGACGTATAGGTCCTTCAGCGCTGCAGCAGTCTGACGCACCTGCCATTGGCCTACGGCATCCAGCGGAATGTCGACCTGCCCTTGCAACTTATGGGCCGCGTTATACGACGTACGTCCGTGCCGAACCAAGAATATGGAACGAACATGCTGAGCCGTCATGCCGCCACGCTTTCAGGATGCTCGAGCTGAAGATCGATGCTCTCGCAATCCTTCCACAAACGTTCAAGACCGTAGAATTCACGGGCTTCATCATGCATGACGTGAATCACGAAGTCGCCATAGTCCAGCAATACCCACTGCCCCTCGGTCAGACCTTCGCGCGAACGCGGCTGACGGCCATCGCACTTGAGGAAGAGATCCTTCTCGATTTCCTCGGCCACGGCCAGCACCTGACGCTCGTTCGAGGCACCGGCAATCATCATGATGTCGGTGATGCCAAGCAGGTCGGCAACGTCGAAAGCCACGATATCAGTGGCTTTGATACGGTCTGCCGCCTCGGCGGCCACGCGGATGGCGTTGATGGAATCCTGTACTGCGGGCATGATTCAGCGCTCCCAAGCGGGCTTCCAGCCCTCGACGTTATGCTGCGTGTTTTCGGAGTAGACCATCGTATCGTCGGGAACAGCGTGACGGATCACGGAACCGGCGCCGGAGGTCACATTATTGCCGACTTCGACCGGGGCCACCAGCAGGTTGCCTGCACCGATGTGGCAATCGGAGCCGATCTTGGTACGGTTCTTGTGCACGCCGTCATAGTTGGCGGTGATGGTGCCGCCGCCGACGTTCGTGTGGTCGCCAAGCTGGGCGTCTCCCACATAGCTCAGGTGCGGCACCTTGGTGCCGTTACCGATGTGAGCCTTCTTCATCTCGACGAACGCACCGGCCTTGGCGTCCTCGCCGAATTCGTTGCCCGGACGCAGGTAGGTCCACGGTCCGATGTTCGTGCGCGCGCCGATGTGGGATTCCTGCACGCGGGAACGCTCGACCACGGCACCGTCATCGACCGTCGCATCGATCAATGTGGTGTACGGGCCGACTGTAGCTTCCTGTCCGATGACCGTGTGGCCCTGCAGGAAGGAGCCGGGGAGAATGGTGGCGTCACGGCCAATTTCCACGTCGTCTTCAATCCACGTGGTCTCCGGGTCGAGAATGGTCACGCCATCGCGCATCCAGCGTTCGCAGATGCGGCGGTTATAGGCTTTGGACAGCGCGGCAAGCTGCACGCGGTCGTTCACACCTTCCACGGTGAGCGGATCTGGCGCGGCGAATGCGCCGACCTTGCCTGCGGACTTGGCGGTCTCCAACGCGTCGGTCAGATAGAACTCGCCTTGGGCGTTATTGGATTTGAGGCCGGCGATGGCCTCGACCAGCACGGAGGCCTCGAACACATAGACGGAGGTGTTCACTTCCTGCACGGCCAGTTCGCTGCGGTTGGCGTCTTTCTGCTCGACGATGCGCAGCACGTTGCCCTCACGGTCACGGATGATGCGGCCATAGCCGGTCGGATCATCAAGCATGGTGGTGAGCACGGTGGCGCCGTTTCCGGATGCGGTGTGGAATTCGACCAGTTTGCGCAGCGTCTCACTATCCAGCAGCGGCATGTCCGAGGCGGCGATTAGCACCGGGCCGTCAAGTTCGGACTGGGCGGCGAGCTGGGCCATCGCGCACTGCACGGCACGGCCGGTTCCGGGGATATCGTCCTGGTTCACGATGGTGACGTGCTCGTCGTAGGATCGGGCTGCTTCGCTGACACGCTCGGCTTGGAAGTGCACCACTACTGCAAGAGTGCCGGGGTTCAGCGCGGAGACCGAATTCATGACCCTGTTGAGGAAGGTCTTGCCCGCAAAGGTGTGCAGGACTTTGGGCTTGTTGGAACGCATACGGGTGCCTTCACCGGCAGCGAGAACGATGGCTGCGGATAATGCCATAACTGACGTATTCCCTTCGCTTGGAATGTCTTGAAGTAATCTTCAGTGTTCAGAACACTTCAACACAATAGACGGTTGCCCGGATGTCGGGTGGGAAGCCCCGGCAATCGGGGCAACGAAAAGGGCCCGGGACGAATCCCGAGCCCTTCGTGTTAGCGAACTAACAACACCGAAGTGGTGTCATCACTCGTTGTCGCCAGCGGTGGCGGCAGTGGCGGTGACGGCGCCCTTCTTGTCGGTGTTCACGCCGGAGTACACCCAGTCGGTGTAGTCCGGGTGGTCGTAGCCCTTGTCGACGGCGAACTGGAAGGCCTCGTCACGGAACTTCTCGAGCTCGTCGATCTTGTCGGCGTACTTGTCGGCGTCGATCATGCGCAGAGCCTCGGCGGTCAGCTCGTAGCGGTCGATGCGGTTGACGCGAACCATGTCGTACGGGGTGGTGGTGGAGCCCTCCTCCTCGTAGCCGTGGACGTTGAAGTTGTCGTGGTTCGGACGATCGTAGATCAGACCGCGCACGTCGTGAGCGTAGGAGTGGTATGCGAACAGCACCGGCTTGTCGGCGGTGAAGATGTCAGCGAACTCCTCGTCGCTCAGAGCCTCGTCGTTCTCCTTGGCAGACTGCAGGGAGAGCAGGTCGGCAACGTTCACAACCTTGAACTTGACGCCCAGTTCCTTCAGCTTGTCAGAAGCAGCCATGATCTCCTGGGTCGGGACGTCGCCAGCGGCGGCGAGCACGACCTCGGCCTCATCGTTGTTCTTGGCGGTGGAAGCCCAATCCCAAGCGGCGGCACCCTTGGCGAGCTCGGCACGAGCCTCGTCCAGGGTCAGCCAGGTGGCAGCGGGCTGCTTGCCGGCGATGATGGCGTTGATCTTGTTGGTGGACTTGTAGCACTTCTCGGCGATGGCCAGCAGCATGTTCGCATCGGTGGCGAAGTAGATGCCGATGACGTGGTCGTTGTGGAAGCACTTGTTCAGCAGGACGGAGGTGACACCCGGGTCCTGGTGGGAGAAGCCGTTGTGGTCCTGACGCCAAACGTGGGAGGAGACCAGCAGGTTCATGGAGGCGATCGGCTTGCGCCACGGAATCTCGCGGACGGTAGCCTCAAGCCACTTGGCGTGCTGGTTGAGCATGGAGTCGATCACGTGGACGAAGGACTCGTAGGAGCTCCAGATACCGTGACGACCGGTCAGCAGGTAGGCCTCGAGGAAGCCTTCCATCTGGTGCTCGGACAGCTGCTCGACGACCTGGCCGGAGACGTGCATGTGCTCGTCGACCTCATCGGAGATGTAGCCAGCATCCCACTGCTTGTTGGTGACCTCGTAGGAAGCCTGCAGACGGTTGGAAGCGGTCTCATCCGGTCCGAAGATACGGAAGTCGCGCGGGTTGTTGCGGATGATGTCGCGAGTGTAGGCACCCAGGGTACGGGTGGCCTCGAGCTGGCCCCAGCCGTGGCCGTACTCAGCCACTTCCTTGACCTCGTAGTCCTCGAGGTTCGGCAGCTTCAGGTCGTCGCGAATTACACCACCGTTGGCGTTCGGGTTGGCACCGATACGCAGCTCACCCTTCGGCATGAAGGCAAGGACGTCGTCCTTGACGGCGCCGTTGGCGTCGAACAGCTCTTCCGGCTTGTAGGACTCGAGCCAGTTCTTGAGGACCTCGAAGTGGGCCTCGGTGTCGCGGGCGGAAGCCAGCGGCACCTGGTGAGCGCGCCAGGAGCCCTCGGTCTTCTTGCCGTCGATGTACTTCGGGCAGGTCCAACCCTTCGGGGTGCGGAAGATCAGCATCGGGTAGAACGGACGGTGCACGTTGTCGGTCTGAGCGGCGGCCTTGATGTCGCAGATCTCGTCCCAGATGGTCTCCCACAGCTCGGCGAAGCGGCGGTGGATGGACATGTGATCTTCATCGTCGAAGCCAGCGACGAACTCGTAGGGCTCGTAACCCATGCCGTGGAAGAACTCGTGGAGCTCTTCGTCGGAGATGCGGGACAGGATGGTCGGGTTGGCGATCTTGTAGCCGTTGAGGTGCAGGATCGGCAGCACGATACCGTCGGTGCGCGGGTTCACGAGCTTGTTGGACTGCCAGCCGGTAGCCAGCGGGCCGGTCTCAGCTTCGCCGTCGCCGACGATGGCCGGGACGAACAGGCTCGGGTTGTCCATGATGGCGCCGTAAGCGTGAGACAGAGCGTAGCCCAGCTCACCACCCTCGTGGATGGAGCCCGGGGTCTCCGGAGCGAAGTGGGACGGGATACCGCCCGGGTAGGAGAACTGACGGAAGAACTTCTGCAGACCAGCCTCATCCTTGGTGATCTTCGGGAAGGTCTCGGTATAGGTGCCGTCCAGGTAGGACTGGGAGGTACCAGCCGGGCCACCGTGGCCCGGGCCCATGATGATCACGGTGTTCTGGCCGTGGTCAGCGATGAAGCGGTTGATGTGGCCGATGAGGAAGTTCAGGCCAGGGGTAGTGCCCCAGTGGCCGACCAGACGGTGCTTCACATCTTCGCGGGTGAAGGGAGCCTTCATCAGCGGGTTGGAACGCAGATAAATCTGGCCGATGGAAAGGTAGTTGGCAACGCGCCAGTACTTGTCAACGCCTTCGAGGGACTCCTCGGAAACCGGAGCGTTGAGCTTCTTCCAAGGGGTGCCAATAACAGGACTCGTCATGTGTACTCCTGTACTCCTGCACGTGATCGTGCGATTGATTATTTCCGTTAGGTCGCGGGCCTTGGTTCCTTGCGGCGCCAAGGATTCCCGTTCCCAATCAATCGTCATGGTACGAGGACAACACGACTTTTGAACGATTTCTTGCGGGTGTGTTCGAAATTGTGCCGGAAATTTCAATATTTGTGCGATTCAACCATTGGTTTGTGAGCATTCGGTTTACATGTCAGAAATGCGCAAATGGGCGAGAATAAGCGGAAAACCTATTGTTCATGCCATTGTCGTACGTTCGATTTGCCATGTTCGAAACCGGCGTGTTGTTCCTGTGAAGACCAGAAATTTGTTCGTTTTCCGCACAGAGCCATCGCGTGTCGGGCTTGTCGTATTGACCGGTGATAATCGTTGATGTTCAACCCACGGTGAATCCCAATAAACGTTAGGGGAAAATCAATGGCAAACGGTCCTGTGCTTGTCGTCGACTTCGGCGCCCAGTACGCCCAGCTCATCGCCCGCCGCGTACGCGAGGCCGGCGTCTACTCTGAACTGGTCCCTCATTCCATGCCCGTTGACGAGATCCTGGCCAAGGATCCGAAGGCGATTATTCTGTCCGGTGGCCCGGCCTCCGTATTCGAGCCCGGTGCTCCGACCATAGATACTAAGGTATTCGAGTCCGGTGTTCCGGTGCTCGGCATCTGCTACGGCTTCCAGGTCATGGCCTACGAGCTCGGCGGCAAGGTGGATAAGGCCGCCCTGGGCGAATACGGCAAGACCGAGGCCGCGATTGATGATGCCGAGGGCATTCTTGCCGACTCCCCCGCCGAGCAGACCACGTGGATGAGCCATGGCGTGGCCGTTGAGCAGGCTCCGTCAGGCTTCACGGTGCTCGCGCATACCGAAGGCGCACCTGTTGCCGCCATGGCCGATGAGTCCCGCAAGCTGTATGGCGTGCAGTGGCATCCGGAAGTCAAGCATTCGCCGCTCGGCCAGAAGCTCATCGAGAACTTCCTGCACCGCTGCGCCGCGTTGCCCAACGATTGGGATGCCTCCTCCATTATTGAGGACCAGGTCAAGAAAATCCGCGAGAAGGTCGGCGATGCCGAAGTAATCTGCGGTCTGTCTGGTGGTGTGGATTCTGCCGTTGCCGCCGCTCTGGTACACAAGGCCATTGGAGACCAACTCACCTGCGTGTTCGTGGATCACGGTCTGCTGCGCAAGGGCGAGGTCGAGCAGGTCAAGCATGACTTCGTGGCCGCCACCGGCATCAAGCTCATCACCGTGGACGCGGCCGATGACTTCCTCAAGGCGCTGAAGGGCGTCTCCGAGCCGGAACGTAAGCGCAAGATCATCGGCGAGAAGTTCATTCGCACGTTTGAAAAGGCCCAGCGTCAGGTACTCGAAGAGGCCGGCGCCCGCGGCAAGGAAGTCAAGTTCCTCGTGCAGGGCACGCTCTACCCGGATGTCGTTGAATCCGGCGGTGGCGACGGCGCAGCCAACATCAAGTCTCACCACAATGTCGGCGGCCTGCCCAAAGACATCAAGTTCCAGCTCATCGAGCCGCTACGCACCCTGTTCAAGGACGAGGTGCGCGCCATCGGCACCGAGCTCGGCCTGCCTGACGAGATCGTATGGCGTCAGCCCTTCCCAGGCCCCGGCTTGGGTATCCGTATCATTGGCGAAATCACCAAGGAACGTCTTGATCTGCTGCGTGAAGCCGATGCCATCGCCCGTGAGGAGCTTTCCAAGGCCGGCCTTGACCGTGACATCTGGCAGTGCCCGGTCGTGCTGCTGGCCGATGTCCATTCCGTCGGCGTGCAGGGAGACGAGCGTACATATGGCTCCCCCATCGTGCTGCGTCCGGTGTCTTCCGAAGACGCCATGACCGCTGACTGGTCTCGCGTGCCTTATGACGTGCTGGCCACGATTTCCACGCGCATCACCAACGAGTGCCGCCAGATCAATCGCGTCGTGCTGGATTGCACCTCCAAGCCGCCCGCCACTATTGAGTGGGAATAAAGCGATAGCAATATAGACAGATTGCTTAGAGGGGAACGATGTCATTCGATGTCGTTCCCCTCTACCATGCTTGACCCTGATTCTTTTGTGAGGTTCGAAGAGAAGAGAATCGTGAAATCGCAACAGCAAAGGGATGGAAAACTGTGAAGCGTTTTGTCGGACTTGACGGTATCAAAGGTCTGGCACTTATCGCCATCGTGCTATATCACTGCGTGCAGCAGAAGATGCCAGGCGGATTCTACGGCGTTGACGTATTCTTCACGGTATCCGGCTTCCTTATTGCCATCAGCCTTTTCCGTTCGCTGTCCACCACTGGCTCGTTGAATCTTAGGCGGTATATTCCTCGACGCTTGGTTCGACTGTATCCGGCTTTGCTTTTGCTGATTCCCGTTATCGTCTCCGTCTGCTGGCTGACCGAACGGGATTTGCTGGTTGCCATCCGCAATCAGGTCATCACCGTGCTGTTCGGCTGTTACAACTGGTATGCCATTGCCGGCGGGCAAAGCTACTTCGAGCAGACGAATCCACAAATTCTACGGCACTTGTGGTTCATCGGTGTGCTGACGCAGTTCTATATCATCGTGCCGTTCATTGCATGGGCGATGTGGAGGATTCGCGATACCCGTTTTGCCTCGCTTATTCCTCTGGGTCTTGCTGCCCTCAGCGGCGCTTCCATGTGGCTGATGTACAAGCCGGGCGCAGATCCGACCCGCGTTTATTTCGGCACCGATACCCATAGCGTGGGTCTCATGCTCGGCGTGGCCCTGGCTTGGTGGCTGACTCGCCACAATCAGGCAACGCCGCAAGCTCCCCGAGTCGCCGGAGCGGCAGCGGACTCAGGTTCCGTGCATGTCAATATTCCCGCAATACCCAACAATATTCCCAACAACATTGCCGAAGTCGCAGCGAAAACCACACGGCAACGTCTCTGGGAAACGATTGCACCAGCGATGTCGCTGACAGCGCTGGTGGCACTCATTATCATGACGGTGAACGGGCAGCAAGATGACTTTGCATTCCGCGGCGGCATCATTATTGCCAGCGTGCTGTCTGTGGCACTGATTGCAGGCACCATCAGCGATGACTCGTGGATGCAGGACCTGATGAAGTTCAAGCCACTAGCGGCATTGGGGCGCTACTCATACGGCATCTACCTGTGGCACTGGCCAGTGTGGATTATCGTCCGGTCCACGTTACCTCGCATGATTCAAGGTCCGTCGTACAGCATCATTCTGGCTATCACCGCCATACTAACCGCCCTGGCTGTGGCGTTCTCCTGGCTGATGGTTGAAAAAACGGCCGCTGCTCAATCGGCACTGGAGGTTCTGGTGCCGTACCGTAACCCTGTTGCAAAGCAGATAGTCTGCGCGGTGGTAGTGGATATCGTTTGGACCGTTGCTCTGGTTGGATGTGTGCAGGGCCTTGTGCATGCCCCGGAGAAAACCTCTGTGCAGATTCAGTTGGAGCAGCAAGCTCAGACCCTACAGCAGCAGAAGCAGTCGCAACAGGCAAGTCAGGCGCAGCGGACAGCCAGCGATCTTATGCGATCCCCCACACCCCCGCCAGCCAAGCCACGACATGACATGCCGACCGGTGACCAGATCACCGCAATCGGCGACTCCGTGATGCTGGCTTCCTCGCAGGGATTATCCGCTGTGTTTCCGGGAATTCAGATTGACGCCGCCGTGTCACGCTCTATTATGGTGGCCCCTGGCATGGTGAACAATGACTTGAATGCCGGAACGCTGCGCAGTTGGGTCATTCTCGGGCTTGCCACCAATTCCGCAATAAGCACCGGTCAACTCGATCAGCTGCACAATCAGATTGGCCCTGACCGTGTGCTGGTGCTCGTCAACGGCCATGGCGACCGCAGCTGGATTCCCGTGGCCAACCAAGCGTTGTCCGACTATGCGAACACCCATCAAGACAACGTCGTGCTAGCAGACTGGGACTCCGCCGCACAGGCGAATACGCAGCTGCTGGCCTCCGACGGTATTCATCCTTCCGCAGGAACCGACCTGTACGCGCAAACGGTGAAACAAGCCATAGAGCAATGGGTGCAGACCGGCCACTAAACAGCCGCGATGCAGACAAAGCAAATCCGACCCGCCCTGCAAGGCCGTTAGGTGAACGCCAAGCAACGCAAGGGTGTCTTTACGGTCGTTAAGAACAGCTATGCTGGTGGGTGCATCAGCGAGACCACATGTTGGGAGTAATGGTGAGCGCAATCCTTGAAGGAAAGCCCGATAAGAACCTCATTCTCGTCACGGGAAGGGTTCATCCGAAGTTAGCGCAGGATGTCGCCGATCAGCTCGGTATCGATGTCTTGGAAACCACCACATACGATTTCGCCAACGGCGAGATGTATGTGCGCTACACCGAATCGGTGCGTGGCGCCGACGTGTTCGTGCTGCAGAGCCATTACAAGCCGATTAACAAGGCGATTATGGAACAGCTCATCATGATCGACGCCTTGAAGCGCGCCTCCGCCCGCTCCATTACCGCCGTGTGCCCGCTGCTCGGTTATTCCAGGCAAGACAAAAAGCACCGCGGCCGCGAACCCATCTCCTGCCGTCTGGTCTTCGATTTGCTCAAAACCGCCGGCGCCGACCGCATCATGTCGGTCGATCTGCATGCTGCCCAGTCCCAAGGCTTCTTTGATGGTCCGGTCGACCACCTCATCGCCATGCCGGTACTGGTCGATTACATCCGCGATCGTTTCCAGGGGCATCTTGACAACGTCGCTGTCGTCTCCCCCGATGCCGGACGTATCCGTGTGGCCGAGCAGTGGGCCCAGCGACTCGGCGGCGGTCCTCTTGCCTTCGTGCATAAGACACGTGACATTACCCGTCCGAACCAGGCCGTGGCCAACCGTGTGGTCGGCGACGTGGCTGGCAAGGACTGCGTGCTGGTCGACGATTTGATTGACACCGCCGGCACTATCGCGGGCGCATGCCACGTGCTACAGGAAGCCGGTGCGAAGTCCGTGACCGTGGTCGCCACCCATGGCGTGCTGTCCGGCCCGGCAATCGATCGGCTGAAGGAAAGCGGCGCACGCGAGGTCGTGCTCACCGACACCGTGCCGATTCCGGATGAGAAGCGCTGGGACGGTCTGACCGTACTGTCCATTGCCCCCTTGCTTGCCAGCGCCATTCGCGCGGTATTCGAGGATGGTTCGGTGGCTGAACTGTTCGACACTTACCCCGAACATCACGGTCAAGGATTCCTCTTTGCGTGAGTCCTGTTGCTTCTCATGAAGCGACGCGAACGACATGGTATGGGCTTTCAGTAATTCCAGCCGTGTGGTATAAATGAATACTTGTGGGTGCAAGCCCACTGCTCCCCCATGGTGTAATGGCAGCACACGGGTCTTTGGAACCCTTTGTCTTGGTTCGAGTCCAGGTGGGGGAACCCAATGGCGGTTCCTTGTATGAGGAATTGCCGCAAATCAAGAAGCGCGAGTCGTATCAAGGCTCGCGCTTCTTGTTTTCTCTGTTCACTGCGTTATTGCCGATTTCGTATGGTTTGCTGGATTCGATGGCAATGCTGAGCCTTGTCTTCGGGCATCCCGCCGCGACACAACACCGTGAACGATAACAACGACCACTACAATGAGATATGGTCCCACATATGTTGCACATCAAAGGAGACAGACACAGTGACCGTGACCCGTGTATATATCGCCAGCCCCGAAGGCGCTAATGGCCGCAACGTCGTTGCGTACGGCGTGCTCAATGCATTGACTTCCAAGTACAAGACCATGGTGTTCCGTCCGGCCGTGTCCAACCACGACGACTTCACCCCCATTCTGCTCGCCGCGTCCAATGCTGGCCTTGGCGTGGCTCTGTCTACCGGACTTGACGTGCACAAGGTGCGCACCGACAAGGGCACCGCCCGTGGTGACATCGTCGGTGCCTTCAACGACGCCATGGATGTGTCCCGTGCGGATGCCGCACTGATCGTCGGCACCGACAAGTCGCATGTCAATGATCCGACCAGCTACGAATTCAATGCGAATGTGGCCGCCGACCTGAAGGCCGGCGTGTTCCTGGCCGTGTGCACCATCGACCGCTGGCCGCACGAGCTGGACGAGACCGTGCATCTGTCCATCGAGGGCATGGAAGCCGCCGGCAACAAGGTGCTCGGCATTTTCGTGACCGGCTGTGAACCGCGCCACGCCTTCTCCGTCAAGGAAACCCTCGCCAAGTACGGTCTGCCCGTCTGGACGCTTCCCCAGATTCCGTTCACCGACGAATCCACCAAGGATCTGGCGCTGGCGACCTTCCGCAAGAACGCCCCCACCGATGAAGTGCTCGCAGCGCTCGATGTGGAGAACACCGCACCCATCACCCCGTATGCCTTCCAGTTCGACCTGCTCGGCAAGGCCAAGAGCAACAAGAAGACTATTGTGCTGCCTGAAGGCGAGGAAGACCGCATTATCAAGGCGGCTGACTACCTGCTCGAGCGTGAGATTGTGAATCTCATCATCGTGGGCGATAAGAATGCCATTCTGGCCCGCGGCGAGGAGCTCGGCCTCAAGTTCCTGGACCGCGCCCGTTTCCAGGCCATGGATGACGAGAACGTCTTGAAGCCCATGGTTGCCAAGCTGTGCGAGCTGCGCGCCAAGAAGGGCATGACCGAAGAGCAGGCCCGCAAGCAGCTGGCTGACGCCAGCTACTTCGGCACAATGCTCGTGGTGCTCGGCTACGCCGACGGCCTGGTCTCCGGTTCCATCAATTCCACGGCCAACACCGTGCGTCCGGCCCTGCAGGTCATCAAGACCAAGCCAGGTCAGAAGCTCGTTTCCGGCGCCTTCCTCATGTGCTTCAAGGATCACGTGGCCGTGTTTGCCGACTGTGCCATCAACCTGAACCCGGATGCGGAGCAGCTCTCCGAAATCGCGCTGCAGTCCGCCGAGACTGCACGCGCCTTCGGCATCGACCCGAAGGTCGGCATGCTCTCCTACTCCACGCTCGGCTCCGGCAAGGGCCCGGATGTGGATATTGTCGAGGAAGCCACCAAGCTGCTCAAGGAGAAGGCACCGGACCTGCCGGTGGTTGGTTCCATCCAGTTCGATGCCGCCTGGTCGCCCAACGTGGCCGCCACCAAGGCCAAGGGCAACGATGTGGCCGGACACGTCAACGTGTTCGTGTTCCCGGATTTGTGCGCCGGCAACATCGGCTATAAGGCCGTGCAGCGCTCCTCGGGCGCGCTGGCCATCGGCCCGGTGCTGCAAGGCCTCAACAAGCCGGTGAATGACCTGTCCCGTGGTGCCCTGGTGCAGGACATCATCAACACCATCGCCCTCACCGCCATCGAAGCGCAGTGATTCCGACTCCGGCTCCCCTCTCTGAGGGGAGCCGCTGTAATGCCACATTTTGTAGCAAGCAACGAGTAATCTAATCAACGGTAACCCGTGTATCCACGGGAACATTCAATTCACAATGGAGGATGCCCACAATGGCGAAAACCGTCCTTGTCATCAATTCTGGCTCCAGCTCGATCAAGTACCAGCTGGTTGATCTCGAATCCGGCGAAGGCCTCGCTTCCGGTCTCGTCGAGAAGATCGGTGAGCCGGTCGACGGCCACTACAAGCACGAGTACAACGGCGAGAAGCACGAGCTTGAAGAGCCGATTCACGACCACGAGCAGGGCTTGAAGCGCGTGCTCGGCTTCTTTGAGGAGTACGGCCCCAAGCTGTCCGACGCCGGCATCGTTGCCGTCGGCCACCGTGTGGTGCAGGGCGGTTCCATCTTCCCGAAGCCGGCCCTCGTGACCGACAAGACCATCAACCAGGTCAAGGATCTGGCCGTGCTCGCCCCGCTGCACAACGGCCCGGAGGCCAAGGGCGCCGAAGTCATGCGCTCCCTGTTGCCGGACGTTCCGCAGATCTTCGTCTTCGATTCCTCCTTCTTCTTCCAGCTGCCGAAGGCCGCCAGCACCTACGCGCTGAACAAGGAAATCGCCGATCAGTACCACATCCGCCGCTACGGCGCCCACGGCACCTCCCACGAGTACATCTCCTCCGTGGTGCCGGACGTCATCGGCAAGCCGGCTGAAGGCCTGAAGCAGATCGTGCTGCACATCGGCAATGGTGCTTCCGCCTCCGCTGAAGTCTCCGGCAAGCCGGTTGAGACCTCCATGGGTCTGACCCCGCTCGAGGGCCTCATGATGGGTGGCCGTACCGGTGACATCGACCCGGCTGTGGTCTTCCACCTGATCCGCAACGCCCACATGAACGTGGACGAGCTCGACGCCCTGTTCAACAAGCGTTCCGGCATGATGGGCATGACCGGCTTCGGCGACCTGCGCGAAGTCCACCGTCTGGTGGGCGAAGGCAACGAGGACGCCAAGCTGGCTCTGGACGTCTACGTGCACCGCATCGTCAGCTACATCGGCAACTACACCTACCAGATGGGTGGCTGCGACGTGATCACCTTCACCGCTGGCGTGGGCGAAAACGACGACATCGTGCGCAAGATGGTGTGCGACAAGCTCGCTCCGTTCGGTGTCAAGCTGGACGAGGAGAAGAACGCCACCCGTTCCAAGGAACCGCGCATCATCTCCACTCCGGACTCCTCCGTGATCATCGCCGTGATTCCGACGAACGAAGAGCTGGCCATCGCCCGCAAGTCCGCCGCAATCGCCGAAGCCGGCACCGACACCTACGGCAACACTTTCGCCAAGTGAGTGGCCGCCGTTAGGGCATTAACTAGTCTCTAGTTGCAACATGAGTGTGGGGCTGATTCCAACCGGAATCAGCCCCACACTCATTTGTAATGCCGTGATTTGCCCGATGCGTCGCGCTCCCCTCGGCCGCCTCCGGCGACGGCTCCTCTTAAAGAGGGGCGCCGGACTCTTTAACTTGGCTCCTCCCTGAGGGTAGCTGTCCGCGCAGCGGACTGAAGGGAGCTGAATTATGCCAGCATCCCGTTCCACATACCAACGAAATCAGGCAGGGTCTTGCGCGTGGTGGCCACATTAATGACCTGAATATCGGGAATGCGCAGTCCCAGCATCGCGGCAAACGTGGCCATACGATGGTCGGCGTAGGTTTCCATATTCGCCTCATGCAGTGTCTCAGACGGCACTGGCTCGATGCGCAGTCCGTCGGGCAATTCCTCGGCCACTCCCCCGATGCGGCGAATCTCATTGACCAAGGCTTCCAGACGGTTCGTCTCGTGGCCGCGCAGATGCCCGATACCTACCATATCGGTGGGCTTATCGGCGAATACCAGAATCGCCGCCAGCGAAGGCGCAATCTCTCCCGCTGCGGTCAAATCAAACGAGCCTAGGCCGCGTACAGTTCCATCGCCGGTCACTTCGCAATAGCGCACGCCGTCAATCGTCGGGAACGATACCTTGGCACCCATTTGCTCCAAGTATCCAGGCAGCAGACCGCCCGGCTGGGTGGTGGTTTCCGGCCAATGCGGTACACGGACCGTACCACCGGCAATCAAGGCCGCACCGAGGAATGGCGCCGCATTCGACAAGTCAGGTTCGACAGTCACCTTATCCGACAGCTGTATCGCGCGAGGCTCGACCGTCCATGTGCGGGTGGACTCATCGGCTTCAATTGCACCGCCAGCACCGGTCACATCGACCACGGTCATGCGGATGTGCGGCAGACTCGGGGTCTTTTCTCCTGTGTGCGTCAGTCTCAATCCACCGGGCAGTTTGGAACCAATCAACAGCAAGCCGGAGATGAACTGGGAGGAACCGGACGAATCGATACTGACCCGAGCCTGAGCAGCCGGAAGCTCGGTTGGCGGTGTAATGGTAAACGGCAGTCGTCCGACTTCCCCGTGGTATTCGATCTTGGCACCAAGTTGCTTCAGACCGTCAAGCACCGGCCTCATCGGGCGGGCGTAGGCTTGTTCGTCACCGTCGAAATGCACTGGCCCATCGGCGAACAGTGCCAGTCCCGGTACAAAACGCATCACCGTACCGGCCAAGCCGCAGAACACATCAACGTTGCCATTGAATCGGCCGGATGAAGGCGGTGTGACCGTTACGGTGGTGTCGGTTGTGGTATCGACATCGCATCGCACGCCCAATGCTTCAAGAGCGCCCATCATCAAGTCGGTGTCACGCGAACGCAGCAATCCGACCAAAGTGACGGGTTCATTGCCAAGTGCGGCAAGTATCAGATAACGATTGGATAACGATTTGCTGCCCGGTACCGTCACCGTGGCGTTCAACGGTCGTGTAGCAAGCGGCGCAGGCCAGAGATTCGAGAGTTGTTCAGTCATAAGGCCAAATCTAGCAAATGAATGGGCTCATCGGTCGGCAGCGATGCGAGATTCAATTTGCTGTTCCGGTTCAGCAGCGGGCTGTTCCAGTCCACCTTCGATGGCTTGGGCATGCAAGAGCTGCGCGGCAATACGATCAGCTTCGATGGCAGCGATTTGACGAGAGAACACGATGAACCAACCGAGGAACGCCAGTCCAGCCAGAGCCTCCACATTGGTAAGCGTGTTGTGCCCCATCATCATATTGACCCAGAATGCGGCGCATACGAGTGCAGCCAAATCGGAGGCCACCATCACCGCTTTGGACAGTCGGGGCGCCAGCCATGGCAGGAGGACAAACAGCAGCAACATCACAAACGGCAGGCCTTTGGCGCAGATGTTGTGCAACAGATTGTGCGGTGTATAGCGGAACACGCCAATGCCGATGAACGCCAGGCCGGCCACGGTCAGCAGAATGGACAGGACGACTATACGGAACATGAAATGCGAAATCTCATAACCGCGGTTCGGGTCGGCTTTGGTGTGGTCATGCCACAGGCGCTGCAGCCGTTCGGTGGTCACCAGCTCGGAGATGGCGAAGTAGCTGACGATGATGATGCACGTGCCGGCCAGAATCAGCGTGGAGTTGAACATGCGTGCCGCGAATGTGGTGCGGTCGCCCAGCTGGGAGAAATTGTTGTGATACCAGTACGGATCGTCGGTGGTCATGCCGGCGGTAACCACGCCGGAGATGACGAAGAACGGCAACAGGCTGGCGATGGTTTTGGCATTCATCATCTCCGCCTGCACGAAGGTCATATACCCCACCACGCCGGCGAAGGCCGCGCAGACGCTGGAAAGATAGCCGGAGAACAGTGCCTTGCCCATCATGTCACTGGCCGCGCCGATCAGGGCGAAAGAAGACAGGAAGATGGTCGAGGCGTATACCACCGACAAAGCGATGATTTCGAACATGCGACGAATCGGCGCGAGCCAACCGTGTTTGAGGTTCAGCGAGCGTGACTTGCTGGCGTATCCGATGATGAACGAGATGACACCGCACGCGGCCACGATGCCCGAACACACCATGAAACGGCGTTGGGTCAGCTGCCAGATGGCCGGCGCGAATTGCAGGTACAGGTTCATGGACACCGCGCCGACGACGGCACAAATCAGAAAGGAGATGAGGCCGGAGGTTTCCGCACGTTGGTGACATCCCATGCCGGTCCTCCCCTATCTATTCGATACCGCGTTATCTTTCAACAACAAACAAAGCTCCCCCCGAGGACAACGCTTTACTAGCAAGCCAGCGGGATTTGGCTGTCGCCATTCTACTGAAAATCTGAAACACTACAAAAATCTTGTAATTCCCGTAATGATGTTCAGAATTGCTTGCGACGTAGAATCTTGAGATAGTTCTTGCGGAAGTCTCTCCGGTTCTTGAATATTTTCCGATCAGTAGCAGTTTCCGTGCCTTTATCGAACTTCAACGCAGTCAGTTCGACAGTACACATCAGATCTGCCGCCTGTTCAAGACGATAGTCCTTTGGCTGTGCATCACGGTATACAACGGCCTCCTTAGACAGCGCATAGCTGATAGAAGTCTTCAATGCATTTGCAACAATCTGCTGACCATTGTCGTAATACACTTTGATTATCTCATACGACTGGAATTCGTCCAGATGCGACAGGAAGAAGTCGGCTAAGTCACGTTTGAGCTGAGCCTCAAATCGGATTTTGTTGCCATCAAACATGGTCTTGAGATGCGCGAATGTCACATATCGGAACGAAAGGTTACGAGCGAGCGTGAAGAACGCGAAGAACAACCGCTTACGGTCCGCGAATGAAATGTCTTCGTAACCGTCATGCCCATTAAACAATGGACCAGCATGGAATGGAATATCAGGCAAGCCGGAATCAGCCAGATGGCGTTCATACTTATCAATATGTTCCGCTACAGAATCGGACTGGACGTGAAGCACCAATGTGATGAGATAGCATTCGGACAGCTTACCCCACTCGCCAGATTCGTCCACGAAGATGCTCAATTCGCTCAAATGGGCTCCTGACAACATTGGAGGAAAAGGAATGCCGGGGGAATACCCCCGGCGACTTGGAGCCTCGCCCTTGCGGGCCAAAGCACTGTTTATTATGCCAAAATACGTGACGACTCGCAACATCCTCATGAATGTTGTTACTGAATTTGATAGAAATAGCAGATGCAGATTCAAACCTAGTCGTTGTAGAGCATTATTGTATAAAGATGTCGCTCATACGCTATCAAGAGAATCCGGAACCTTTTTGAATTCATATGCTCGACACGCAATGTATCCAGCGTCGTTTATAATAATTCCTTGTGCCTTAATGGCGTATCGGGCTATAGCGCAGTTTGGTAGCGCGCCTGCTTTGGGAGCAGGATGTTCCCAAAGCGTTGCGCTTGCGACACCCGATAAGCCATACTCCTGCTTGGGTTTTAGGACTTCAACTAAAACTGAAAAATGACCGCCAGTAACACTCAGTAACAATGACCGCAGACCTCCGATTTTCTCGGCCTATCTGAGTGTCAAAAATGAGTCATCTGGAGGCACAGACCGTCTTGAGGTATGTGTAGACTAAAAAAGTTATGCCAAGTGACATAATTACCGGGCCGTAGCGCAGTTTGGTAGCGCGCTTGCTTTGGGAGCAAGATGTCGCGGGTTCAAATCCCGCCGGCCCGACCACAAAAGCCCTACTCCCGCTTGGGAATTAAGGCTTTTTCTTTTGCTTGAAAGGCCGTTTCGGAGGCTGAAAAAGTTTTACTGAGTCTACCGACGCAAATCTTTCCACCTTATACTTGTTAAACAAGTGATTCATGCGCTTTCGACGTCGAAGCGTAAGGATTTAAGGAGTCGATATGGAAGACGAGCCGCTGTACCGCCTGATAATGCCTGACGGGATGCATTTGGCCAATCCTCAAGACGATCCCAGCGTCTATCTGGGAGCCTTCTTCGATGATGAAAACCATTTGAAAGGACAAGCACGTTGGGAACCCGTCTTCGACAATACCGACGACGGAGACGGCGCAGAAATCGGCAACGATGACGGAGACACACCTGCAGCGGCTATGGCTGCCGCCGCAATTGCGATTGCCGCAATAGTCGGAACCGCATACTATCTAGCGAACAATGAGACATTCAGAAGCTGGTGGGATAAAACCGTCGTTCATTGGTGGGAGGATTCAGTTAAACCTACGATGGGTAAACTTTGGAACAAAGTGACTCGTCGTTCAAAAAAGAATGATGTCGAAACGCCTCAGCCGATTGCATTACTGACTTCCGCTCCTGAAACGACAAACGCATTCTCCAAGGAAGTCGATGACGCGATTGAAGCATGCCAGTTGCACATGGACAGCGAGGAGGCACAAAATCGTTTGCTTATCATCATGTACAAGGCAATGGATCTCGCAAAGGATATTCGTGAACTTTCCTCGGCCAACATTCAAGAATCCGCTTTCGATGAAAAGACGAAACTGGAGTTGCGTCAGACCATGGAAAAGCTGACAACGCAGAACGTGACAGATCTTATCAACAAGGCCTTGGAACGGAACATTCCGCTTCTTGAGAAGCAGGAGAAATTCGACGCTTGGTCTGCGCTTTTAGGGAAGATGACCAGTGATGGCAAATTTGTGCCCCTACGCAGCGATGCCTTACGAACGGCATTGAGTCTAGAACCCTACCGAGCAATGCTGGAAGCCCCGTCACATAAAGGCGAATAAGTAAATGCGGTGAGTGATACTGCGCAAGCAACATTACTCACCGCATGCCTATGCCCGTCGCCTATCAAGCAACGGCACTAGTTCACTTAAGCCGAGTTTCCCATCATTGCCATAATGCAATTGCCCTCTTTTCACCCATGAGCGGATAGTGTTGGCCGGCAGACGGATCCCCGCTTTCGCGCATTCAGCACTCAGTTGCTTGGCTGTACCTCGTACTTCGCTGACGACCAGTTTGGCAAGCAGACGGTCGGCGACGGCACGACGGTTCACCTTGTTGCCGCATCCAGCGCATTCGCCGTACTGTTCGTCGGGATCGCCCCACACCACGCTTCCACAACTGGGGCAAGCGCCGAACGCTATACGCGGCTTGGCGGGGTTGACCGCCGTGTGGATCCGTCGGGCAAGATTGGTGATGTCCTGATACCAGGCGAGCACGTCCCCGCTCGACAGCAAGGGAACTGGATCCATGATCGCGGCGTTCGCCAGCGTCTTCACAGTGGCGCGCGGGTCCACGGCCTTCGCGTAGTCGAAACGCAAACCCAGTTGTCGCAGTAGCTGTTCCGTCTCGCAGTACAGTTCCCACATGCCGTCACGCAACGGCGACGGTGCCTGCGCCGGCGTGGAATGCCTGTTGCCCTGTATGCTGACGCTGGCCCGTTTGGTGGCGACCAACAGCAGCGGCATGGCATCCTCACCTATCATGGCGAGGGCTTCCATGAGCCGTCGCTCGCACTCCTTGCACAGCAGCCTTCCAGCAACAGTGCTGGCTCCGTCATTGTTCACGCATGGCCCTGTCATCGTCATTCCCTCCGTTCAAGTGTTGTCTTAGGTCTTGCAGGCTGTCGGTGTCATATCCGCACGAGCACCACCAGCGCAGTCCGTGGCCGGTAGATTCGGTGATGACCAGATGCGGTTCACTCGTGGTTGTCATCGTCGTGTCTTTCGTTCATGGCGCGGATGTGTTCCTGCATGGCGGTGAGCGACGGGTAGTTGCGGCCGCACGAGCAGACGTAGATCCGCCCGTGCTTCGCGGTGTCCACGAGCCTGTGCCTGATGGTGGGTGTGGGGTCGTCAAGGAATGCCAGTGGGTTGCTCATGATGGTTTCTCCGATCTTGTGTTCCAGATGGTTGGCGAACCGGTTGGGGTCGCGTGTGGCGTATCCGCATTGGCAGACGCGCATGTATCCGGCGGCGGTGCCGAACCCGACCGTGAGGGCCGGTGTGCGCAGCGTGGCCAGTACCGCCGGCACGAGTCCGGCGAGCCGATGCGCGTGGATTCTGGGTGGTTGCGGTTGGTGTGTGATGGTCATAGTTGCCTCCTCCAGGCTGTCTCGAAAGCGCTTATTTCCCTGTCGCTGAGTTGCGGTCCGTTCCATTTGGCCGCTGCCGTGCGTTTTGGTGGTTTGAACGGCTTCGTGCTGATCGGCGTGCGGAAGCATTCGTGGGCGGCGAGGTACATGCCGTCCGGTTTGACGCCCCGCGCGCCGCATGGGGTGCGCAGTCCGATCAGCATGGTGCCCGCGATGGGCTGGATCCGTGTGAACCTGCGGCCCAGGATGATGGCCGTGACCAGATCCGTTGCATCCAGCACGCCGGGGTCGTAGACCTCTTCGACGGGCCCGCCGGTGTCCACCGCCACCCATTCGCGGCATGCGCCGCAGCGTCGTGCGGTCAGGTGCGCGGGGTTCACGCCCGGCGGGCACAGGAGCCTGAGCCACGGTGGTTTCCTTCTCGGCATTTCAGTCGCCTCCCAGTTGGCGGCGGATGGACTGCCAGATCGTCTCCAGCTCCGCGTCGTCCAGGCCGCTGGCATGCCCGCGCTCGAACAAATCGCGTCGGATCGTCTCCGCGTTGTCGGGATGGTTCAGCAGCCTTCCGTAGGCCCACGCGTGGAGGTCGTTGTTCCGGCTTCCAGCCGGTATGGGCGTCATGTCGGGTTTTCCGTTCGATGTGGTTCCGACCGTGATGGGCTGGCGCATCAGTTCGCTCAATGACGGGATCCGCGCCGCGCGCTCCGGATTGGGCGTGGAAGCTTGGCCGTCAGGTTCGGTCACGTAGCCGTGGTCGATCAGCCATCGCACCATCTTGGGCGGCATCATCGGCGGCTGGCCATCCGGTAGGTCAAGCAGCAGGTAGTCGCCGCCCGGTATCCGGCTGCCCGCGCCGACCACGTAGCCCTTGCCCTCGCAGCGGATATCGACCGGCATGCCCTTCTCATGGACGGCGTTCTTCAGCCGGCCCTGCAGTTCGGGCGGAATCAGGTAGTAGGCGTGCGCGGAAGGCAAGCCGTTCCTGCGGCCGGTGGGTGTGCCCACGAGATGGCACAGGCTTGTTTTCGTCTTCCTGCAGGGCTTCGGTCATGTCCTTGGCTGCGCTGTCGCGGTACACGCTGAACACACGCTCGTTCCTGACCACCAGCACGCGCACGACCTCGCCGTTGATGCGCTTGGGTTTCGATTTCAAGCCCAGTTTCGTGACGGTGTTGCGGTGCGCCATGTCGGTCTCGCGGTTCGGGTTGTCGCGGCTGACGGCGTACCCGTTCGCCACGATGCAGTCCACGATCCACTGCTGCGCCTCGGTCAAGTCATCGGCGGATCCGATGGACACATCGTTCCAGGGCTTGTCGCCCCGATACTCCTACAGGCGGCATGAGGCCATCAGGAACGGTGCTATGCCATGCTCGTCGCGGAATTTCAATAGGTCGGCGAATTCCTCCTCGGCGCGGCCGTCCCTCATGCGCACGAACACGCGGCGGCGTTCCAATGCCTCGGTCATGCTCATGATGACCGGATTGTTCGACGCGATGATGAACGTGGCCTTGTTCTTGAAGCTGACCGCGTTCTCCTGCACACGGCGGGCGACCAACGTGTCGCCGGTGCCTATCTTCTTCAGCAGGGTGGCCTGTTCCAGGGTGATGGTGTCGGCGTCCTCGTCGTAGGCCCACAGCGCTCCGATCAGCTTCAGTGTCTCCTGATCGGTGGCGAAGCCGCCGTTGCCGTTGCGTCCTCCCAGCAGGGTCTTCGACGTGACCGCCGCCGACAGTTCGGGAAGGCTGCGATGCAGCGTGTCCAGCAGGATGCCCTTGCCGTTGCCGCCGCCACCGTACAGCACGTAGAACAGGTGCTTGTACGGTTCCAGCAGCGGGGTGACGAACATGCGTCCCAGATTCTCGGCGCTGTGGTCGTCGGCGGTGACGAAATGCAGGAATCTGCCCACCTGCGCCACCAGTTCGTCGGAATAGTCCACGTCCATGAACACCTCGAAGGGGTTGACGAACAGCGGATCCGTGGGCGGCAAGCGCTTCACGTGCCCGTCGATGCGGTAGAACGCCATGTTGCGGAACTTCACGCCATGAAGGACCCGTTGGGGCAGCTTCGAGCATTCGACGCGCATCTGCGTGTTCCACGGCAGATACACCTGCGAGCGCCCGGTCACGTGATATTCGTTTTCTAGGGATCCGATGGCGTGCCATGAGTCCAGCAGTTTGTTGTCGCCGCTGTGGTCCACGTCGCGCACGTACAGGGTCTGGTTGTCTTCGCCGAGCAGCATGGATCCGTGGCGGAAGTCCCACAGGGCCTTCGCGTAGCCGTCGTCGAAGTATGGCCTGCCGTGGTTCATCTCGTTGCGGGGCACTTGGATGCTTTGGCCAAGACGGTCGTAGAACGCATGCTTCCAAGGATTCGACGACACGTGCATGCCCATGAGCACGTTCTGCACGTTGCTCGGCCCATCGGGGATGATCGAGCATGTGTGCTTGGACGGTGCTTCCATATTCCTTGTCGCCTCTTCCTGTTCGCTGGCATTTGGTTGTCGTTGTGCCCGCCGCGTCTGTCGCATTCGCGGTTGACCGCTTGGCTACGGTTCGGGCCGGTGGTTAGAATTCGGGTTCGTCATTGAGGATGCCGGCGACGGTCTGTTCGTCGATGCCTAGGAATCCCGCGATTTCCTTGGCGGATCGCCCTGTGGCGGCGAGCTGTTTGATCTGCTGCGCGTTCACCTGCGGCTGCTGGAACGTGGGCTGCTGCATGGCCGGTGCCGGCTGTTGCGGCTGAGCCTGGGGCTGGGGTTCGGCCGCGTTCATGGCCTGGGCGACCTGATTCTGGTTGGGCACGATTTCGTAGCTGTACAGCTTCGGCGGGTTCCATCCGCGTTTCTTGGCTTCGCTGTTGGCGGTGTAGGTGGCGGTGAACCCGTCGCCGACGTGCGGGAAGTCGCGGCCCACCATGCGGGATGCCTGGCGGAGCGTGGCGAGGTTCTTGCCCTTCACGTACACGGCGCGAACGCCGTCGTCGCCGGGGATGGTGGCGTCGCGCAGCGTGGTGGCGATGTGGATGACGACCTGCATCATGGGCTGACCGTTGTCGAAGTACTTCGGTTCCTGCGTGTCCATGTCGCGCTGCTGCTGCGCTTCGATGCTTTCGACGATGCCGGTCACGCTCGTGCCGATGGGATCCTCCCTTTGGAAGAACGACGGCGTGCCGCCGGCCATCACCTGCGCCAGTGTCGGCAGCGTCGTGGTGGTCGGGTTGTAGTTGCCTTGCGGCTGATTTGCCTGTGCGAACATTGTTGACTCCTATACGTTGATTGGTTGACTGTTGAATTGCTGATTTTGTGGGCCGCCGCAAAGCGGTGAATGGCTATCGCATGTCGGCCACCTCCCGCATCGTCGGCTCCAGCAGGGGTATCAGCCGCTTCCACCGCTCCGGCACCTCCGCCGAAGGCTGTGGCGCGAGTTCGGGGATGCCGTTCGCCGCGTCGTCGGGCCATGAACCGCAGTCGAAGCAGTGCGTGGCGGAGACCGGTAGCAGGTGGATCCACGCGTCGCGCACGTCCGGCCCATCCTGTTGCTCAATCAGATCCATGAACGTGACCAGCATCTGCGCCCTCGCCATCGCCCACAGTCCGGGCTTGTCGCTGAACCGCAGCTCGACCGGCAACGCATCGTTGAGGCTGATGCCGTTGCGGGGAAGGAAGAAGATGCAGTTGCGCTCCACCTTCTCGCCGGCGTTCATCAGGCCGATGCCGTACAGGGAAGCCTGAACCATATAGGTCTGCGAGGGGCCGTGCGCCTTCACGCCCTTCAATGTGGTCGCGCCGACGACCTTCCAGTCCACGGTGCTGGCGGATGCCCTGTCGTACAGGTCGATGGATCCCTTCACCGGGTAGCCCCCGGCAAGACCGTGGAGCTCCCTGACCGTGACCCGCATCTCCGTCTCATACGGCCTGTGCCTCACGTCCGGGTCGAAGCCCTGCGGGTTCAATCCGGCGAACATGCGCTCGAAGTGCTCGTGGACGCAGGTGCCGATGAACGGCAGCCATGCGGTGCCGCGTTTGCGCGGCCAGCCCGCCAGCTTCGCCGCCAGACAATGCAGACAGTCGGTGCCCAGTTCGCTGGGGCCGATGGCCTTCTGCCGTTCGCGCGGCGCGTTGCGGATATTCCCCTCGATCAGTTCGCGGATCTGCGGCCAGAGCGTCGCATCGATGCGCAACAGCTCGTATGCCGTCGCCGTTTCGACCTTGCTTCCGCCGTCTGTCTCGGAATTGGGTTCCTCGCCTCCCAGCACGGCGAGCACGTCTGCGGAGCTCATTTGACCACCACGGAACTCTTGTCACGCTTCATCAGCGGCTCCAATGCCATTTCGCCCAACGCCCTGCGTGCGGCCGGAACATCCGGCGACACCTTGTACAGCGACGGGTTCTCAGCGGCTGGATACGCCTGCATGAAGCGCTTGGAATCCAGCCGCTGGTTGCCGAGCTTGACCTGCACTTTCAGGTCGCCAGCCTCGTATGAGCCGACCGGCCACAAGCCGAGGATCTGGGATTTCAGCGAGTCGATCTCGTCCTGAGCCTGTTTGATGCTGACCTGCAGCTCGGCGATGCGTGCCGCCTGTTTCGCCAGCAGGTCACGCTTCTGATCGCTCAGCGACGGCATCGCGCCGTCGATGGTGGGTTGCACCAGTGTTGCGGTCATTGTTGTTTTCCTCCATCCACCCGTATCGGGATGACCCCGACCGAATGGCCGGGCTTGGTTTTCATGTGTGCTCTTGCCGTCTCGTATGCCGTGTCCACGTCGGTCGGGGCACGGAGGGATCCGCAGGTGCGGCAGCGTGGCAAATACCGTTTCATCGCGCGTCACCTCCCAGGGGAAGGCCGTCGTTGAGCATCAGTGCGAACGATTCCAGCGTCATCATCACCAGTTGCCGGCCTTGACCTTCACGGGTTTCGATGCCGATGCGGGGCCGCTTCTGCACGACCACGCCGATCAGCGCGTCATCGTTGCCCCGCTCCGTCTCCGCTTCGCGCAGATGTTGCGACACGTTCATCGCCGCAGTGTTCTTGCATTCGATGACGACGCGGTGCCCCTGGTACCTCACGCCGGCGATGTCGCCGCGATCCTTGGCACCCGCCAGATGGCGGTGTTCGATCCTGTCGTCGTTCAATGCCCATCGCAGGTAGTCAACGGTGCGGGATTCCATCGCCGCACCCGCCTGTTTCGCCGTCTTCAGGCTTCTGCCCATCCGATGCCTCCGTTCTGCAACGTTGCTGGTATTCCTTCATCTGACGGAGTCGTTTCTCTCGGTTCCGGTAGTAGTGTTCGCGCGCCCAGGCGCGGTCCTTCTCCCGCTCCCACGGATCCTCGCGCCGCTTGCGCTGCCATTCGCGCTTCCGCCTGCGGCGTTCCTCGTCATCCATCGGCCTTGCTCCCCGGCGGTAGCGCCGCCGCTTCGGCTTGGCCGGCACGCCGCCCGCACGGCACGTCTCGATGAATGCGAGATCCCCTTGGTCGAAGATGACGGTCATTCGTCCGTCACATCCCCGGCGCACTGGTAGACATGCGTGCGGAAGTAATCGAGGATCGTTTCCTTCGGATAGAGCACGGTGCGCCCGACCTTCACGAACTTCGGGCCGATGCCCATAGAACGCCAGTAGCCCAGCGTGCCCTCGGAGATGCCCGTGGCGGCGATGTCCTTCGTGGTATTCATCGGTTTCAGCGACCGCTCCAGAGCTGAGAACGGATCGCCGACCTTCGTCTTATAGCCCTGCATGGCATGCCCCCTCGCTACGCATCCGCATCGGATCGGGCGATGGGGCCCGCTGCGATTCGACGATGGCCTCGTCCAAATTCGCCGCCGGATCCATGCCGACCGAATGGCACAGGATCATGTAGTCGTCGATCCGCATATCGGTGGATTTCAGACGGCGTGAGACGGTTTCCCGGCATACGCCCGTCCGTTGGGCGACATGCTCGATGGTCAGTCCCTCAAGAATGGTGTGGATGCGTATTCGGCGGATGGCTGCTGCGCCAACCCCGCCATCGGTTTGGTCATTTGCATTTGTCATTTGACTCACAGCTATAGTTTTGCACATGACTTTGGCATTTGCCAAACTCTAAGGCTTTCTTCACGAGTCATACACATTGTGTGAATGACAAACTAATTACGCATATGCGGCATGTCGCGTGTGGAATGGTGCCACAATGGAAGGCATGAAAGCATACGACTCCTCATATGACATGGCCTCCCGCGTCGTGGTCGGGTATATGCTCGAACACGCCTCGAAATCGCTGCTTGAGATCGACCGTGAAACCAACGGCCGCGTCAAGTACAGCCGCATGCGGGACATCGTGAACGCCGAACGCGGCGCGGTCCGCATCAGCGAACTCATCATCCTTTCCAAGGCATGCGGCACGGATCCCGTCATCGCATTGCGTGAGATAGAGGCGCTGTCCCAGTACGTCGAACAGAATCCCGGCATGGACATCAACGCCATCCGCGACGAGTACAAGAGCCAGGCGCACAACGACTTCGGCTATGCGAACGTGGAGCTCACCACGCCCGAATATACGAAGGCGCAAAGCGAGCTCCGGCTCCGCATGCTCGACGCGCTGCGCACCGAGGACATGCCCGCCGAATATGAAAGCGTGCTGGAGAAGGTGTCCAAGGACCTCATGGCCCATGGGCCGCAAGGCCCCAAGGGCGAAGTCACCCACGGCACCTTCCAGCGAGACGGCAAGACCTACGACTTCACCCTGTACGCCACCGAGCGCAAGCCCGAAACGGCAGCTCCGGCCACGGCACCTACCGCCGCTCCCGCATCGAACCCGTTCCTCAGCGCCGCGACGCAGCTCTCCAAGGTCACCGGGCACACGATGCAGGACAACTACGACACCGCCGCATACACCGACCACAACAAGCAACAGGAAATGAACACTCCGATCGACTGACAACCAGCATGCAGTGAGAGGGGAACCGGTTGAACAGTTATCACGACCTGCTCTGCATCGCCCATTCCATGGGCCTGCAGGTAGTCGAAGCCATCATCAACGACGACAGACTAGGAAGCTACCAACACAACCGGCGCAGGATCACCCTCGACGAGCGTCTGAACAACAACCAGAAGCGGGTGACCCTGCAGCACGAGATAATCCACGCTGAGCACTGGCGCGACGGCATCGCCCAACTCATGGGCCACGATGTCGAAGAGCAGAAGACCTGGCGCGAAACCGCCCTCCGCCTTATCGACCCGCAGGAATACGCGAACGCCGAGGAAACCTACGACGCCTGCCCCTACAAGATCGCAGACGAACTCGGCGTCACCGTGAACCTCGTCAGGGACTACCGCAAAATCCTCGAAGGCATGGCCGAACCATACAAAATAATCCAACGATAGAAAGGAGCGACCGTCATGGCACGAGTGAGCATCGACGACCTATGGCTCAAAGACGACGCCGACGGCAACCCTCCTACCGCCACGGTCAAACGTAGCCTCGCCAACGCACGCGACCCGATGAAGGCGAAAGTCCCGGAGAAATGGCGCACGCCCCGCTACGGCATCGGCAAGCGCTGGCGCTGCCGCTGGTTCGTCATCAAACCAGACGGCAGCAAACAGGCCAAGACCAAGGTGTTCGACAAACTCTACGACGCCGAGGAATTCCAAGCCGCACTCGAAGACGACATCCGGCGCGGCCGCTACGTGGATCCCAACGCCGACCAGCGACTCTTCCAGGATGTCGCCGACCAGTGGATCGAGACCAAGCTCGACGTCAAGCCCGCCACCCTAGGCCGCTACCAGCGCGAGCTGCGCGTGTACATCAACCCCACATGGGGCGGCAAGACGCTACGCGAAATCACACCCAATGAACTCCAATCATGGGTGAACAAACTCTCCAAGGGCGGATACAAGGCCGAACTGCCCGGCAAGAGGAAGCCACGGCCCTTGAGCCCCGCAGCATCCGCAACATCGTCAAGGTCGTCATGGCGGCCGTGTTCGAGTACGCCATCACCAACAAGTGGATCCGGGAAAACCCGGCCAAACTGGTCACCACGCCCCGGATCGTGTCCAAGGACGAAGACATGGTGTTCCTCACCGTGCCGGAGGTCGAACTGCTCGCCGACGAAGCGACCGCCAAAGGACGCGACGTTGACGGACTGCTGGTGCGCTTCCTCGCCTACACGGGCGTGCGCATCAACGAAGCCCTCGCCCTGCAGATACAGGATCTCGACTTCAGGAACCGCAAGGCCCGCATCCGCCGCACATGGTCCGATGACGGCGAAGGCAAGATGCAGCTCGGCACGCCCAAAAGCGGTGAGGCAAGAACCATCGCACTCCCGCCGTCGCTCATTCCCCGACTGGAGGAACAAGCCACCGGGCAAAGCAAGAACGAGTTCCTGTTCCGGGCCAAGCGCGGCGGATACATCCACGACCACAGCTGGCGCACCCGCATCTGGTATCCCAGCGTGCGCAACGCCGGCATGGAAGGCGAAGGCGTGAACATCCACAGCCTCCGTCACACCTATGCGTCCATCGCCATCGCCTGCGGCGCGGATGTCAAGACCCTGCAGAAACAGCTTGGCCACGCCACCGCAAGCATCACACTCGACGTGTACGCCGGACTTTGGCCCGAACGGATCAACGAAGTCGCCGACGTCGTGGACCAAATGCGGCTTAAAGCCATCGACACGGACAAGCCGACCGAATTCACCGCCGTGGCGTAAGCCAATCAGAACCCCATATAGTAAGCGCCCTCAAGAATGAACTTGAGGGCGCTTCGCTTTGAGGGCCATCCGCCATACCGCCGGCTCAACCACGGTGGCCGGACTGCCTGAATCTCAATCGCAACCTACGCGCCGCCGGGGAATCCACCTGAGCCGTTACCGGATGTGGCGGAAACGCCAGCGCGCTGACTCCATCTCGGAGTTGATCAATACTTTACAGACCGTGGGCGCAAGCACGCCACACCGTTACCAAGCAGCATCGCGTAACGGTTGCCTGTTACGACGGAACCGTTGGAATACCGCCGATTGATGAAGGCTGTAATACATGTAACCGACGCAACCGATCACATCCACCCTCATTCACCACACGATTCCTATACTTCACCTGTTACACCCGTTACACCTGTTACAGGGAATATATAGGGACGATGAAGCCAACGACAGCAATGATTTCCGACTGTAACAGGCAGATCGAGAATGCTGTTACCTCCGGTAACGGATTCCGTCATATCAAATATCTAGTAGACGCAAGGCCTTGTGGAACTTGCACGGGAAGTGCAACGCAGCGAAAATGATAGTGTTGCCGTTCAATGCAAGGAACACCAAGGCAACCTTCCAAGACTTTCCTCCGCCCGCCGGCTTTACTCCTTTCTCCGGCGGGGCATATTCATACCCACGGGTGCCGTGAAGCCCACCAAGCCTCACGCATAATTGAAGATTCCGCTTGCGATACAGGCATCACGGCACCCGCCAAATACCTAGGCCAACCAGCATGCCTCACGGCAAAAGCTACAGGGATCCACGGCGCATCAACCGTCAGGCCCGCAATCTCGCCAGACAGCGGGTGCTCGCGCAACAAGTGCCCTGTGCCATCTGCGATAGGCCTATAGATGATGCGATTGCATGGCCTGATCCAATGAGCGCCGAAGTGGACGAAATCATTCCAGTGAGTCGCGGCGGAAGCGCGACGGATCTGCGCAACCTTGAGAAGGTGCATCGCTGTTGCAACCAACTCAAAAGCGACAAGAGCCTTGCATGGGCAAGACAGAAAGCCAAAGGCGCTCCGGCACTCAAGCCCACCGCCGTGCCGTTCAAGAGTTCGGATTGGTAACAGGCCTGGGGGACGGTATCCTCCCGGCCCGGCGTTCGGCTACCCCAGAGTATTGGCCAAATCCCTCCCCGTTATTTTTCCAATCAGTTGCATGGATTTGAATGTAGACTTGTATGCGAAAGGAGATGCTGACGATGTGAACCACAAAGTAATCTGAAATGAAGGAGGTCATTATGGCAACCATGATGATCGAACGGTCTTCTGGACTCAAGGATATGCTGCCTCTTCCGAAGAATGCTGACTCAGCGGTACTTCTTGTTTCTCTGGTCAGTTTATTTGCCCTACGTCTTGCAGAAATGGTCATGGATAAAGGCTATGCGCTCGATTTCAAGGCAAATTCCGCTGGGGTGGAAGCACATCTAAAAAAGAACGAAGACGAGTAATTAGCCTTGGCTAAATCCTGAATTTCATGATAACTCCTTTCAAATAGTGGTTATGGTTCTCCGCAAGCCTCAAAGCGATACGAGGGCATTCAGACATCTGAAGCATCGATTTTCCGCCCACCTGATGGTGGGCGTTTTCTTTTCCCGGAGAGACATTATGGCTGAAGCAAATGATTACCTCGTGCTGCTTCAACGAACTCTTCATAGGCTTGAAAAAGCGGTATTCGATGTAGATACGCCGCCGCGCGATTTGGCGTCGTTGACCCGGCGGCTGCTTGAGGTGAGTCGGGAGATTGAGCGCCTTGAATCCGAGAACGGCGGAGCCAATGCGCCGACCGCGACGGAGGTAGAGGATGAGCCGTTCGATCCGAGCGAGGTCTAGCGCCAGACCCGACCGGCGCAAGCTGTCCGATGTGGCGCGGCATGTGGTGCTGCCCAAGGACATTGCGACGACCGGCTGGCCGAAGGTCGAGGCGCAGGCGAGGCTGTGCGGCATCGAGTACGACGGCTGGCAGCGACAGTTGGGCCGTTGCATCCTTGGCAAGACCGCTGACGGCGTGTATGCGGCCGGTATCGGCGGCGTGGTCATCAGCATTTGCCGTCAGGTCGGCAAGACGTTCCTGATCGGCACGATGATCATGATGCTGTGCATTCTGAGCGAATACCCGTTGAAGGTGCTGTGGACGGCGCATAGGACGCGCACGAGTGACGAGACGTTCAAGTTCATGTGCGCCTTGGTGCGGCGCAGGGCGATAAGCCGGTTCGTCGATGGCGAGCCACGAAGGGCGAACGGCCAACAGGAAATCGTGTTCGTCAACGGATCGCGCGTCATGTTCGGTGCCCGAGAGAATGGCTTCGGCCGTGGCTTCGACAGCGTTGACATCGAGGTGTTCGACGAGGCGCAGATCCTGACCGAACGCGCGTTGGACGACATGATCCCAGCGACGAACGCGGCGCGCAACCCGTTGATCGTCTACATGGGCACGCCGCCGAAGCCCTCGGATCCATCCGAGGTGTTCTCCACTCGTCGAAGCGAGGCATTGAAGGGCGACAGCGCCGACATGCTGTACGTGGAGTTCAGCGCCGACAAGGACGCCGACTCCGACGACCGCAGACAGTGGGCCGTGGCGAACCCCTCCTTTCCGCATCGCACCGGCGAGGCGGCCATCCTGCGCATGAAGGAGAACCTGGGCGATGATTCGTTCCGGCGCGAGGGCCTTGGCATATGGGACGAGGCCATCGTCTCCAATGCCATCGATCCGCGATTGTGGGCGGACGGCACCGTGGAGAAGCGTGCCGATGGAGGTGTCGTCTCGTTCGGCATCGACATGTCCCCGGATCGCAGCGCGTTGGCCATCGGTGCGTGCATGAAATACTGGGACGGCACCGCGCACATCGAGCTGGCGGAATACCGGGACACGAAGAAGCATGGCACCGCGTGGGCCGCCGATTGGATCGCCGAGCGCTGGCCGAAGACCGCAGCCGTGGTCATCGACGCGCAGAGCCCCGCCATGGTGCTGCTGCCCGAACTGAAGTCACGCGGCGTGAAGGTCATGGTGAACACCACCAACGGCATGGGTCAGGCATGCGGCCGTGTATTGGACATGCTCACCGCCGGCACATTGAGGCACCTGTCCGATGACGCCCAGCCCCAATTGGCCATGGCGGTGTCGAACGCGACCACGAGACCGATCGGCAAAAGCGGCGCGTTCGGCTGGAACAAGACCGGATCCGACATCGACATCTCCCCATTGGTTGCCTGCACGATGGCGCTACAGGGCGCGTGGATTACACGCCGCAACCCGAACCGGCGGCAGCACGTCATGCACTAGAAGAGAAAGACGAACCTATGACGGACGAGGGCATCTGGAGCGCCGCCGTAAAACGCCCGTTGGACGTGAACAGCCTGGGCGCGGCGAGCATCGACGGCGTTGACGACGCGGACATGCCGATGATCCGAGCACTATGCAAGGTGTGGCGCGACCGATACCCCTACAACCTGATCCGTAGCGGCTACTATTTCGCTCGCTACCGGTTCAAGGACTTCGGCATCAGCATCCCAGACCGGATTCGCGCGAACGTGAGCGCATGCGTCGGATGGCCCGCCAAGGCCGTCAGGGCGCTCGCCGACCTGAGCGTGTTCGACGGATGGGATCTGGGCGGCATCGACTCGTATGGCATCGGCGAGTTGGCCGACGAGAACGCGTTGGAGTTGGCGATACCGCAGACCATCGTTTCCGCGTACATGCACGGATGCGCGTTCCTGACCATCACGAAGGATGCGGAGGGCATCATCGTCACGCCGCGCAGCGCGGAATACAGTGCCGCCATCTGGGACGGCCGGCACAACCGGCTCGCCGCTGTGCTGACCATCAACGACGCGACCAGCAAAGGGCGCATCACCGCGTTCAATGTGTTCCTTCCCAACAAGGTATATACCGTGGTTCGCGGCGACCGTGGCCGTTGGGAGGCCGAGCGGATCATGACGAACTGGCCGGAACCCACGGCCATACCGTTCGTCAACGACCCCCAGCTGTCGCGTCCGCTGGGACGTGCCCGCATCACGAGGCCTTTGATGTCGTTGACCGACATGGGGTTCAGGACGCTGGTGCGCATGGAGGCGAGCGCCGAGTTCTACAGCGTGCCCAAACTATGGTTCCTGGGAGCTCCCGAGGATGCGTTCAATCAGGACACGTGGTCTTCTTTGGTGTCGGCGATCAACGCGATCGATGGGGACATCGACGGGCGGAATCCTGAGTTGCATCAGATCAGCCAGGCTTCCATGCAGCCGCACAGCGACATGTTGAAGACCATTGCGCTGGTGGTGGCGTCGGAGACGAATCTTCCGGCGGACAATCTGGGCATCACGCTCGACAATCCTTCCAGCGCGGAGGCTATGGCGGCGGCGGAGCGCAAGCTCACCCGCGAGGCCGATAGGCAGAATCGTCTGTTCGGCATGCAATTGGAGCGCCTGCTGCGCATGACCGTGTGCCTGCGTGATGGATTGGCCGCGCCGCCCGATGATCTGAAATTGATCAGACCGGTGTGGATGCCGACCCGTGAGATCTCTGATGCGGCGAGGGCCGATGCCTACGTGAAGATCAGCGGCGTGAACGAAATCTATGCGAACAGCACCGTGGGGCTGCGCCGTCTGGGCCTGACCAACGACGAGATCACCTCATTGCAAAACGAAGTCACGCGCAATCAGGCGCGAAGCGTGCTGGACATGCTGACCCAGATTGGAGGCGTTGATGGCGTCGGTGACGCGAACGGACGTGGCCCGACTGGGCAAAGCGCAATCCCAAGCGGTGAGTCTGGCCTGACGGGAGTTGGGACGGCTGTGGATGGAGCTGGAGGGACTGCCGGCGGCCAGGCAGCGTGACATACTGCTCGACCTGCTACCGGCGCTGTGCCGCAAATACGGCGACATCGGTTCCGTCGCGGCCGCGCAATGGTATGACGAACTGTGGCGGCAATGGTTCGGCGATGGTTTCGAGGCGCAGCCGGCCAACGGGTTCGACGACGAGGCGGCGCGTGGCATCATCCGTGCCAACGCGGGACTGTTGTTCGACAAGTCCGATGGCACGCCGTCAGACCCCGATAAGTTCCTCAGGTGGGCGAACAAGTTCCTCGACCGCAAAGTGAAGGAACCCGGAAGGCTGACCATACAGGCCAACGTCCAACGCGATCCGCGCAAACCGGGCTACGCCCGTGTGCCATCCGGCGGGCGCACCTGCCCGTTCTGCCTCATGCTGGCCGGGCGCGGCTACGTCTATGCCAGTGCGGAAACAGCCGGAGCCGACCACGACTTCCACGACGACTGCGATTGCGAGATCATTCCCGAATGGGACAGGGGCTCGAACCATATCGAGGGCTACGACCCGGATCTTTACGAGCGCATGTACCGTCAGGCCCGCGATGCGCTGGAAGGCCGTCATGCGGATCCGCCGCTGCTGGAAGCGGCAAACAACGTATCGCCGTACACGGTGACCATCACGCAGAGGAGCGGCAGACGACGAACCCACACCTACGAGCCGGGAGATCCGAACAACCTCAACAGTCTCGCGGCCATCATGCGCCGCCAGCACCCCGACTTCTTCAGGAAGACGGACGGAAGCATCCACTGATTCTCACCAATAACCATTCCAAGCCCCTGCAATAGGGGCTTTTTCTATGCCCGGACGGGCTGATTGGAGATGAAACCATGTTCAGACCGTGGCAACCACGGTATCCCAACCGCATCCGAACGGTGGACGCGACGCCCACAGAGGGAGGCGGCGAGCAGCCGCCGGATTCCGAAACGAACGAAACCCAGGAACAGGTCGATTGGGAGGCCAAATACCACGAGGCGGTGAAGCACTCCCATGACCTCGAAAGCCAGATGAAAACCAGCGGCGAAACGGTGGACAAGCTCACCGCACGCGCCGAAACCGCCGAGAAGGCGCTCAACGACCTGAAGACCGCGCAACAGCGGCTCGACTGGAAAACCAAGGCGGCGAAGACGACCGGAATCCCCGTCGATCTGATCCGAGGCGACAGCGAAGAGGACATCAACGCGCACGCCGAAGCCCTGAAAACCTACCTGTCCACGGTCTCCAAGCCCACCGCGCCCGCCGTTCCCAATCCATCCGGCACGCCTGGCGCGAAGACCGGCAACGACAACCCGAACATGCTGCTGCTCAAACAGCTGTTCGGCACCAACTGACCCAATCTAAAGGAAGGCAATACCAATATGGCAGTATTGCAAGCCACCCAGGTGACCCTGCCCACCGACGTGTCCCTCGCCGTCGTCGGCAAGGCGCACGACACGAGCACCATCGCCACCCTCAGCCCCGCCGACAAACTCGGCTTCCTCGACGACAAGTACAACGTGTTCAACGGCAAGGCCCGCGCCGAGGTCGTGGCCGAAGGCGCGAAGAAGGGCGGCTACGAACAGCCCATCACCCCCAAGGAAGGCAAGCGCTTCACCGTCCAGTGCACCACCCGCGTCTCCAAGCAGCTCCAGTGGGCCGACGAAGACGACCAGCTACAGATCCTCGACGCGATCCAGGCCGACCAGGCGGCCGCGTTGGGCGAAGCACTGGACTACGTGGTCTACCACGCAGTCAACCCCGCATCCGGCGAAACCCTCGCCGGATACACCGCATTGTCCGGCGAAGCCGCGCAGGTGACCGCCGGAGCCGATGCGCTCGCCAACCTCGACCTGATGACCGACCAGCTGCTGAAGGTCAACATCAACGGCATCGCCCTGTCCCGAGTGTTCGCCAACACGCTGCGCAAGTTGCGCGTCACCGCCAACGGCGCACGCCAGTTCCCGGAGATCCCGCTGAGCCTGAACGCCGGAACCATCGACGGCATCCCCGCGTCCACCTCCACCACCGTCGAAGGCGAATACGCCACCGCCGCCACGAACGTGCTCGCCTTCATGGGCGACTTCACCACAATCCGCTGGCGACTCGTCCGCCCGATCACCGCCGAGGTCATTCCCTACGGCGACCCGGACAACACCGGCATCGATCTGGCCGGATCCAATCAGGTGGCCTACCGTTCCGAGGCCGTGTTCTCCTACGCGATCCTCGACCCGAAGGCCATCGCGGTGCTCAAGACCGCCACGGCAAGCCGCGCCGCGAAGGCCACCAAGTGAGCCCTGAACCCGCCGAACCGTTCGCCACCTACGAAGACGTTGAGAAGCGCTGGCATGTTCTGACGGCGGCGGAACGGGAAACCGCCGCCATCCTGCTGGAAGATGCCACGCAGATCATCGTGGACACCTGCCCCAAATGGGCCGAGGCGTCCGAACGCACGATCAAGGCCATCGTCTGCGCGATGGTGATCCGCAAGATGCTCGTTGACGACGACCATCTCGGCGTGACCAACTCGCAGCAGACGGCCGGCAGCTTCAGCGAGTCGTTCACCTACGGCAACCCGATGGGCGATCTCTACCTGACCCGCGCGGAGAAAGCCCGTCTGGGCGTGGGCGTGCCCCACGCCTTCCACCTCGACATGGCGGAAACCGGAGGCAAGCGATGAAAGGCGAGACCGTCACAGTGATGCGCCGCATCCAGACCGGTCTGGACGAAGGCAACAACCCCGTCTACGAGACGAAGTCGGAACCGGTCGGCAACGTGCTTGTGGGAGCGCCGAACGGCGAGAACCCCGGCGACTCCAACCGGCCGGATGGCATCCGAATCGACGCGAACCTGTATTTCCCGCGTGACTACAAGGGCGATGCGTTGCGAGGACAGGCCATCGTCGTGCGGGGCCATGAATACAAGGTGGTCGGTGACCCGTTCCCCGTGGATGGCGGCATGACTCCGACCGAATGGAACATGACCGTACCAGTGACGAGAAGCGACGGCTGAACATGGCGAGAATCAGAATACAAACCCATCGTAAGGGCATGACTGAAGTGCTGACTTCCTCCGGTGTGCTCAAAGAGATCGACCAACAAGCCAAGCGCGTGGCTTCGACAGCCAACGGCATGCACAACGCCAAAGGCTATGTCGGCGACGCGATCATCGGATCCGGCTCGAAGCCCCGTGCGCACGGCATGGTCAAAACCACCGACCTGCATACCAAGCGGTCGAACGCCAAGCGCAACACGCTGCTGAAGGCGTTGCAGGGCGGCGGCTGATGCTCAACACCGAAACCCAGTTGGCGCAATGGCTGTCCGCCCAATCCGAACTCGACGGAATCCCTGTCGGTCTCGACGTGCCTCCGCAACGCCCCGAACGGTTCGTCACCATCGAACGGGTCGGCGGCGGCGAAACCAAGTTCATCGACACCCCGATGCTCGCCATCCAATGCTGGGCCGGATCCCGCGTCAAGGCGGCGCAACTCGCCGACCTGACCAAGACCGTGCTCGAACGGGCTTGGTAGATGCCGAACGTCGCCCGCGTCGATGTGCAAAGCACCATCAATTTCCCGCTGGACGAATCCACGCCCAGATACCAGATCACCGTCGAACTGACGGTCCACAAATACGACGCCGCCCGATAGGCGGCAAGGAAGGAACACTATGGGCACTCCAGACTCCCAGAACGTATCCGTCGGCAAGCCGCATGGCGAAGGCGGACGATACGCGGGCGGCATGTGGTGGGCAATCTCCGGCCAAGCGACCGTACCTACCGACGCCACCACACCACTTGCGGACACGCTACGCGACGGCGGCTATCTGAGCGAGGATGGCGTCACCAACACCATCGACTCCGATACCAGCGACATCAACGCCTTCGGCGGCGACCGCGTGCTGAGCGTCGTCACCTCCCGCGCGGAAAGCTTCCAGTTCGGCATGATCGAAACCACCGAGGACACGCTGGCACTCGTGTACGGGCCAGACAACGTGACCGTCACAGGCGAGGGCACGGCGAAGACCATCGCGGTCAAGCACAACGGCAAGGACGGCCCTCTGCTGCTACTCGTGTTCGAGTTTGCCATGACGAACAACCGCGTCAAGCGCATCGTCGTGCCACAGGGCAAGATGGGCGAACTCGACGACGTGGAATACACCGACGGCGATCCGATCACCTACACGCCGACCATCAACGCGCTGCCCGATGCGGACGGCAACACCGCCTACGAATACATCGCCCACGTCGCATCCACGACCCCGGCCGCGAAGAGCGTCGCAGCGTTCACCGATGCAACCGTGCCGACGCTTGCCAAGGCGGCGACGAAGACCACCACAAAGCGAACGGCCAAGGCTACCGCCAAAACCGCGAAGCAGTAACCACGATTACCCGCCCATGCCGGAACTTCACCGTGTCCACCGGCATGGGTGACACCCTCCGTTCGGACACGGCTTCCAGCATTCAAAGGACACGAACATGGCAATCATCATCAACGACTACCAGCCGAGCGGAACCGACACCATCGAAGTGCAGTTCCCCGGATCCAAGACCCGCTATCAGGTCAAGTCAAGCGACGGCCTGACCTTGGGCGACCTGCGGCGCATCACCGCCGGCGACATCGAAGCGTTCTACGACTTGTTCCCCGAAGAGGCCCGCAAGGAGCTCGACAAGCTGCATCCGCAGCAGCTGAACGACTTCATCGAAGCGTGGACCAAGAACCCAAAAGACTAGGAGCAGTCCTGTGGCTAATCGACAACCACGGGGATGAACTCGAATACGAACTGATCAAAGCGGGCGTCCGGCTCAGATGGCTGGGATGCCCGCTGCTGTCATGGCATGACATCTACCTGATCGCCGCAAACAGCGAACCGGGCACACCGCTCGCCAAAGCATTGGATAAGCGGATGGCATGGAAGCCCATCGACTTCTGGATGCGCAGCATCGAATACTCGCTGCGCTGGCTCGTGTGGGCCAAAACCAAGGACGGCCAGAAAGGCCGCAGGAAACCCAAGCCTGTGCAACCGCCCGGAACACCAAACCATGATCTCAACCGCCGCGACGTGGTTTGCAGGAACGATCTGGTCGGCATGGACAAGCGGTCCCTGCGCGACTACCTGAACCAGCCACGCATAGCGGCAAGCGCATAACCGAAGAGAGGCACCGATGGCATCGCTCGCCACAGCATGGGTTGACATCGTTCCCCGCTTCAAAGACCTCAGCTCCACCTTCAACAGGGAACTCAAGGGAATCGACGCAGCCGGTGCCGGATCCAGACTCGGATCCCAACTCGGCGACGGCCTGACAGTCGGAGCGAAGACCGGCGGCACCAAGCTGTCGGACATGCTCACCGGCGTGACCAAAAGCGCCGTTACCGGCTTCGGCAAGATCGGCAAGGTCGGACTCGGTGCCATCACCACCATCGGCGGCGGCATCACCGCACTGGCCGCGAAGGGCGGTTTCGCCCGCGCCCTGAACATCGAGAACGCACAGGCCAAACTGAAGGGCTTGGGCCATTCCGCCGAGGCCATCGGCGAGATCATGGCAAACGCGAATCTGGCGGTGAAGGGCACCGCCTACGGACTGGACGAAGCCGCCACCGTGGCCGCAGCTGCCGTCGCCAGCGGCATCAAGCCGGGCGAACAGCTGACACAGGTCTTGAAGACCGTGGGCGACACGGCGCAGATCGCCGGCATGGGCTTCTCCGACGCGGGCGCGATCTTCACCTCGGTGATGGCGCGTGGCAAGCTGCAGGGTGACGACATGCTCCAGCTCACCAGTCGTGGCGTGCCCGTGTTGCAGGCACTCTCCGACCAACTGGGCGTCTCCACGCAGGATGTGTCGGAGATGGTGTCCAAGGGCAAGGTGGACTTCCAGACCTTCGCCACCGCGTTGGACAAGTACCTCGGCGGATCCGCCTTGGCGGCCGGAGAAACCTTCTCCGGCGCGATGGCCAACGTCAAGGCAGCACTGTCCCGTGTGGGTCAGAAGGCCGCGGCCCCGGCATTGAACGCCCTGCGTGACACGTTCAACGTGCTCACCCCGGCCATCGACAAGGTGAACACGGCGTTGGAGCCGTTGGCCGACAAGCTCGGCAGCAAGCTCACAAGTGCGGCGCAGACGGTGACGCCGTGGATCCAACGCTTCGCCGACGGCATGGCCGACGGCTCCATCAGTTTGCAGGACATCGCCAGGCATGTCGGCCTGTTGGTCGGCGCGTTCGGCGGCTTCACCGCGCTCGGCCAGTTCGGCCCGCAGATCCTCGACGCGTTCACCGCAGCCGGTAATGGCAGCGGCGCGCTGGTCTCGCTGGTGTCGGGCAACATGGGCAAGATCCGTGGCGTCGTCTCCGGCGCGGGCAGCCTGTTCACGGATCTGGGCACGCGTTGGGGCAACGCGCTCGGACTGGTGGACGCGAACTTCGGCGGCGTGTTCGGCATGATGGCCAACCGCGCCAGAAGCGGGCTTTCCGGCATCGGCACCACGATGGTCGGCCTGTTCGACTCGAAGATCTACCTACCGTTGCAACAGGGCATCAGTGGTATCGGAGCCCGGATGGCGGCACCGTTCCAGGCGTTGGCGGGGCGTGTGGGAGGCTTCCTGTCGCCGGTCACCAGCGCGTTCGGCACGGCGTTCCAGGGATTCGGCACCACATTGGCCGCGCCGATACAGGCCGGATTGTCCGGTATCGGCAACCTGTTCCTGAATTTCTTCAACCCGGCGAACTTCCTCAAATACTTTGGGCTAGCCGCCATACTCGGCGCGCTGGTGCTCGCGTTGGGCGCGTTGAACACGAGTCTCGGCGGCCAGTTGCAGACCTACGTCACCGAGTTCCTGACCGTCACCCTGCCCGGCATCATCACCCGTTTCCAGACATGGGTGGCGGAACAGTTGCCCGTGCTGATGCAATCCGGTTTGACGCTGCTCACGTTGGTGATACAGGGCATCACCGCGAACCTGCCCCAATTATTGACCACGGCGACCATGCTGCTGACCACATTGGTGGACGGCATCGCCAACGCGCTGCCCACATTGATCCCCGCCGTCATGCAAATGGTTATCACCCTGGTGCAGGGCATCGTGGACAACCTGCCCATGATCATCGAATCCGGGTTGAACCTGCTGGCGAAGTTCGTCGAAGGCATCATCAACGCCATACCACAACTGGTCGCCGCGCTGCCACGGATCATCACGAGCTTCATCGACGGGATCCTCGGCATGCTGCCCCGGATCATGGAAACCGGCGTGAACCTGCTGATCAGATTCATCAACGGCATCATCGACGCGATACCCGAACTGGTGGCCGCATTGCCGAGGATCATCAGCGGGTTCGTCAACGGCATCGCACGCCACCTGCCGCAGATCCTGCAGACCGGCATCACCCTGCTCGGCAAGCTCGTCGTCGGCATCATCCAAGCCATACCCCAGATCATCGCCGCCCTGTCCCGAATCATCAGCGCGATATGGGACGGCCTGACCTCAGTGGACTGGGGCAACCTCGGCTGGAACGTCATCCAGGGCATCAAGAACGGGCTGATGAACGCGGGCAGCGCCATCAAGGACGCCATCCTCAGCCTGGCGAGAAACGCGTGGAACGCGGTCAAGAGCTTCTTCGGCATAGCATCGCCGTCCAAGCTCATGCGCGACACCGTGGGCCTCATGGTCGGCCGAGGCCTGGCCAACGGCATCATCCAGACCGACACGCTCGTGGCCAAGGCCGCGACGAACCTTGCAGGCGAAGCCTACAAGGCGTTCGATCAAGCCACTGCCATCCAAGCGTTCGACCTCGACGCGCAGCTCGGCATGGAGCACACCATGCAGGCCGTCCAAGCCACCGGATCCAAACCTTCCGACGGCGTTCCGGTTTCGGAGCATGGCCTGTCGAAGGAGGATGTGATCGATGCGGTGACCGAAGCATTGCAATCATTGCCCGCGATGCGCCTGCTGTTGGATTCCGGCGTCATGGCCGGTCAGCTCGCTCCCGCCATCGACAAGGCCCTCGGCAACAGGAAGGCAAGAGGCTACTAATGCTCACCAACCATCAACGGATCCGAGGCCTTAACCTCGACAAAAGCCACATCAGCATCGACGGCAAATCACTGTCGGATTATGCGGTGTTCGCGGTGGCCGGAGGCATCACCATTGGCGATGCCAAGCCGGTCACCATGTTCCAGTCGGCACCGGGACGTTCCGGCGGCTGGGATGTGACCCTCGACGACGCGCACGGGTATCCGGCGCTGGAACGCCGCGAAATCAGCATCCAAATCGCCGCGACCGGCGACCATATGGAAATCGGCGAAGCCAAGACACTGGTCGGCGGCCATAACGGGCACAGCGTCCGAGTCGGCGGGTTGACGGATTACGGCGAATTTCGCGGAAGACTGTCGGTCGGCGCATGGGAGGACCAGTACGACGCGGCGGGCACGCTCAAGTGGAGCACATGCACACTCACGTTGGACGCCGCCCCCTACGCCTACGGAAGCGTGCAGCGCATCGACCTGCCATTGGACGGCAAGACCATTCACGTGCGGATCCTCGGCAACCGGCCCACATACCCGGTATTGCACCAGTTGATTGACGAGAAAGTGGACGACGTGACCCCGGTGGCCACGACTCACACATTCACCGTCAATGGCCAACAGGTACACGCCCACAGCACCCTCAAGGGAGCCGGTCTATGGGACGAAGCGCACGAACTGCTGCTCGACTGTGAGAACCGGAGGACCCTGTGGCAAGGCGAGCCGATCCCGATAGCCATCGACGACGACTATCCGAGCATGCCGACCGGCCCCATTACGTTCAGCGCCACATTGTCGCCGAAGACGAACGTGAAGAAGTATGCGCAGTACGTCACCTACACGCCGCAATGGCTCATATAACCAAGGAGGAATCTTTCATGCGTTTCGCGTGCTTCGACCGGTGGGACACACCCAAGCCGGATCCCACGGGCGTCACCGAGGCGAAGTGGACCAGCGGCGTGGACAGCACCCGCAACCTGGAGCTCACCTGCATGGGCGAAACCACCATCGGCAAGGGCGACCGGATCTTGTTCGCTGATCCGCGCGGCAACCTGCAGGAAACCATCGTTGTCTCACCGGAACACCGGCGTGAAGACACCAGGATCATCACGAGCCTGGTGTGCAAGGGCAGCATCCAGGAGTTGGACGACACGTTCATCGAGGACAAACGCAACCGCACCGCCACCGCCACCCAATGCCTGCGAAAGGCGTTGGAGGGCACGCGCCGGACGGTCGGCACGGTGGATGATGACGGTACCACGGCGGATCTGAGCTTCTACCACGTCTCCGCGTTGGAGGCCGTCGAATCGATCGCATCCGAGTACGGGCTGGAAATCACCTCCAGTTACCTCATGGATCCGCAACACCTGCGGATCACTGATCGGGCCGTCAACCTTGTAAAAGCCCAAGGTGACCAGTCGAACGAGGGATTGCGCCGCTTCGAGTACGGGCATGATCTCAAGGGCGTCACGCGCACCGTGGACGCCACCGGCGTGAAGACCCGACTCTACGGCTATGGCAAAGGCCTGCCCGCAACCGATGAAGAAGGAAACGAAACCGGCGGCTACGGGCGGCGCATCGACTTCTCGGACATCAACAACGGCAAACCCTACGTCGAAGACACGGAAGCCACCAAACTCTGGGGCTTGCCCGGCCCCGCAGATGAAGCATTGGGCGACAATCTCACCAACAACGGCGATTTCGAGAAAGGGGCCGGAAGAGCCGACGGTGAACTGCGCCCCGATTGTTGGACGCTGTTTATTAGGATACAGGCTCAGACCACG